>Ga0310345_10006053_pt1 | contig 10614 bp, 10 predicted proteins | sample HC15DNA20500_MG_FD_204667 | JGI IMG/M metagenome (GOLD analysis project Ga0310345, IMG submission 204667) | Marine microbial communities from station ALOHA, North Pacific Subtropical Gyre - HC15-DNA-20-500_MG | ecosystem: Environmental > Aquatic > Marine > Oceanic | place: Pacific Ocean: North... | reverse complement strand
TCTGATGTGGTCTACGACACCTTCGGCGCCACCACCTTCGGCCTACACGGGGGAGGCCACCCAGATGACGGTCACGGCGGCATCGACTGGGAGTACCAGGCAGGCGCCCTCGTCTACGCGGCAGAAGCCGGCAAGATCATCAACATCACACCGAACACGGGGCACCCACCCCTCGTGCAGTGGGATGTGCTCCAGGAGATCCGCCCTGGAATCCACCTACAATACGGGCACATCGCAGACCCCCCCACGGTCAACATCGGCGACGACATCGCCACAGGTGACGTCATCGGCAGCCCCTCGATGATGCCTGGTGATTCCCACTACACGATTCACTACGCGTTGAGAGCCTCGAATGTGGACCTCTGCCCCATTCCCTTTTTCAACGCCTCCGCCCAGTCCGACTGGGACATCATCTGGCCCCAATGCCACACCTCATCGGAGATCTGCGAGCCCTTCGAGTGCAACGACCGCGAAGCTGAGCCTCCCCACACCGCCACCTGGGAATTGGAGATCGCCGGAACGGCCTCAGGTCCCGACTCGATCTACGTCTACCGCAAGGACGGCACGGTATACGAGCCGGACTACACCTTCTTCGACGCCGCCGGCGCGCCCTACGAGACCGGCGACATCGAGTGGGAGAACTCCAGTTCCCCCACGACCCTCGGTCTCAGGTTTGTCGACGTAGCGACCGGAGCCATCACCTTCGGCGCCTGCGACATCATCAACGACGAGATGCATCTCAAGCTCGACCCGACCGCGATGCCCACCGACATGAGCGGTGCGGCGATCTACCGCTACGAGCAGTGAGCGCAGAGCCGCGGGACCGGGTCGGCTAGCGCCCCACGTGGGGATTGCTGACTCCAGGTCGCCCCCCCCCGCACCTCCGGCTCATCGCAGCGTGATCGGGCGCATGGCGAAGCCGCACAGCCATCCCTGGAGTGCTCCCCGCAGCCCTCCACAAGCCCCCTCCCACAAGAACCAAGAGAAGGGCATAAACTCGTAACAGAGCCCAGGCCCCTCTCGAGCTCGCACGCGGTGCATCGAGTTCATCTCGTCAGAGCAGACCCAAGACCCCCTCCCCATGTCTCTCCTCCTCACCTCCTTGTTCTTCTTCGTCGCCCCCGCCCAAGACGTGACCGGCGTCTATGAAGTCAGCGGGCCCACCTCCAACCCCAGAGTCATCCTGCAGGAGACCGCGAGCGGTGACATCATCGGATACCTCGTGGGCTCTTCCGGAACCTGGATCACCTCGGGGCACCGGAGCGGTTCGGAGACCGTCATCGAGCTACAAGGGCGCGATGGTGGTAGCGAAGATTGGTTCGGGACACTCCGCCTGCATCCGGATGGATCCAACCTCGACGGCGCCCTCGAGATCGACAAGGAGGACATCCCTGTCTACCTCACCCAGTCCAAGCTCGACTTCGTCGAGGAGCCGTGGATCTGGTACGACGAGACCAATGACATCATGACCAATGTCCGGCGAGTCCTGGACACCACAGGGGCCTTCACCGGGGGCTCCTTCTCTGCCGTCGACGGCTGCGACTTCATGGCTTGCGGCGGCAGCGTCGAGTCCTGGACCGACGCTAGCGGGACGCACACGATCCACACCACATCCTCGGGTGACTGCTGGCAGGACGGCGACCTGATCGGCACCTGGGACCCTTCCGGCAACGAGCTCTCCGGAACCTGGAACTCCACGAACTGTGTCTGGACCAGCCCCGGCGGGAGTTTCATCGGGGGCAAGGTCGGCGAGACGAACAGGAAGCACGCCGAGGAGTTGTTGTTGTCGCTCGCGACCTTCGTAGACGATTTCGAGAGCGAGTCCTCGGCTGCCGCGGACCTCTTCCACTCCGCCTACTTGAGCGACGGAGTGACGAAGGCCGATTGGCAGTCCCAGTTCAGCACGTGGTTCGCCGAGTACGACGCCATCGAAGTCACGGTCGAGGGTCCCCAAGAGATCGTCACCTACAACGACAGCGACGTGCATCCCTGGCTCATCGACGACCTGCGCATCAGTTGGAAGGTCAGCGCGCAAGGGCTGAGCGTCTCCACAGCGACAGTCGAGACCTTCTGGGAGCGTGAAGAGCCCGGCTTCCTCGGCCCCGACCTGCGCTACATCGGCACCGAGTCCGGTCGCTATGTCATCGTGGGCAACGGAGAGGCGACCCCGCTAACCATCGGCCTGCCCATCCAACTCTCGGACGTCAACTACAGCATCTACGGTGTCTGGCCCTTCGGCCAGCACGGTGGCGGTCACGCGGAGGACGGACACGGCGGCCTCGACATCGAGTTCCAGCTCGGCACCCTCGTGCGCGCAGCTGCCGAGGGCGAGATCCTCGATATCCGCAGCAACACCTCTCATTTGCCCGCGGTGATCTGGGACATCATCCAGGAGGTCCGTCCTGGAGTCCGCCTCCAATACGGTGAGGTCCAAGACCCGCTGTTGGTCTCGGTGGGCGATGTGGTGACACCGGGGACTCCGATCGGGAGCCCTTGGGAGATCACATACTCGGGCGTCACCTACGCCATGATCCACTTCGCGCTCAGCGCGACCCTCGGCGGAGATCTGTGCCCGGTCGAGTGGTGGGACGCCTCTGCCCAAGCGGACTGGGACGTGATCTGGCCCCAGTGCCACTACAGCCAGGAGCTCTGCGAGCCCTTCGCCTGCAACGACCGCGACGCGGAACCACCCTACACAGCCACCTGGGAGTTGGAGACGGCAGGCAGTGCCTCCGGCCCGGACTCCATCCTCTTCTTCCGCGCGGACGGGTACGCGCACGACTACGTCTACACCTTCTTCGACGCAACCGGCACACCTACTGAGACCGGCGTCACTGAGGGGGCGACCTCTCCCTCGACCCTCGGGTACAAGTTCATCGCGGATGGGACCGGGGTGATCACCTTCGGAGCCGTTGACGTCCTCGACGATGAGATGCAGCTCCTGCTGGAGTCGACGATGCCCAGCAGCATGAGAGGCGCGGCGATCTACCGCTACCAGGAGTAGGCGGTCCTCACCTGAGCGCGATCGGCCTCATGGCGAAGCCCGCAGCCGTCCCGGCGATCTTGTTCGTGAGGCCGACGTAGCAGAACTCCCACACACCGTCACGGGCGAGCGCCTCGAGGTCGTGGAACTCGAAGAGGTGCACGCCCTGCTCGACGAGGAGGTATTTGTGGACCGGGACGAAAGTGTCGGCCCCCTCCCCCGGATCACCGCACTCGACCCCGCTCGTGTCGGAGCCGATCCCCATGGCGCCCAGCTCCTCCACCAGGAAGCGCGCCGTCTCAAGGGTGATGCCTGCCGTGTCATGGACCTTGATGGTCTCGTGATCCGCCCCGTCCTCTCCCCAGTGCCGGATCGAACCCGTGCGCACGAACACGAGGTCACCCACGCGGACCTCGACCCCCTGACGCTCCATCGCCCGGCGACAGTGCTCGGGCGTGATCGCAAACATCGCCCCCAGGGACTCGACGCCCTCGAGGCCCGCGATGTCGAGCAGCACCGCGCGATTGACGACCGGCGGAATGCCTGCAGCCGAGCAGCGGCGCACGCCGAAGTCGCCCCCCGCCTCCGCCTCGGTGAAGCCGTTGTACCAGTGGTCGTCCTCGCCCACGGTGATGTGCGCCAAGCTGTCGATCTGGGTCGCGACGTTGTCCGAGACGAAGAGCGCGCAGGAGTGCCACGCGACCCCCGCGGGATTCGTCTCCGCGCCCGTGAAGCCATGATCACCCTGACGCTCGATCCCATCGGGTGAGCGGAAGCTCATCACTTCGCCGGGGTTGTGCCCGGGCCAGACGAAGCTGTTCCTGGAGTAGGTGATCCCCAGGTCGTACACGCGGCCCTCCTCGATGAGCGAGAGCGCGGCCAGGCGCGAGTCGTCGCTCATGTGATTGAGCGCTCCGAGCTCGTCTTCAGCGCCCCAGATCCAGCCCCATCCGCGCCCGCGTTTCCAAGCGGGAGCGTCGTCCTGGGAGTGCAAAGCAAGAGCGACGCCCAGCGAGGAGACTGCGAAGAGGGAGATGACCAAGATCGCGCGGCGCGCCATGAGAGGGCTCCTGCTCCCGCCGGGAGCGAAGAAGAGATGGGGTGGGTAACGGGACTTGAACCCGCGACCTCCGGAACCACAATCCGGCGCTCTAACCAGCTGAGCTACACCCACCATCCGCGACGCGACTGCGCCACAGGAAGAGGCGGGAGAGCATCGTCCCGAGCGACGGGGAAGTCAACCGCCAGGGCTCAACCGCGTCCCAAGAGACGCCGCCAGAGCCGCTTCGGGCGTGGCCCTTCCAGCCGAGCCAACTGCGCCTTGGCTGTCGCGAGCTCCTCACGCAGGACCTCGCTCTCGCGCTGCAGAGCGCCGAGCATCACACAGACCCGCCGGCTTGCAGCGCGCTCTCGCTCCAGGGCCTCCTCGCCCGAGTCGAGCTGCCGCTCCATACGGTCCAGGAGGTTCCTCGACCCCCGCTCGACCAGGGAGGCCGTCTCGAGGGCCTGTGCCTTCGCCTCGAACTCCTGCTCGAGGAGACGGATCTGCTCCTGGTAGGCGCGCTCCTTGCGTCCAGGTCCCACGACCCGCACGGACGCGTCCGCAGGCGCTCCCCCCACGAGCTCCACCACCGGTTCCCCGCTAGGATCCGCTCCCCCCGGCCGCTCCAGGCGCCGGGGCTCGGGAGCACTCTCCAAGCGTTTGGTGTCCGAAACGGGAGAGGCTGTGGGTTTGCGTTCGACAGTGTCCACGAGGTCCCTATCGGCCCGTAGTGGGCACGCCTTGCCTCCCTGAGCACGACCCGACGATTGGGGCGCGGACAAGGGAGGGTGAGGTCGCTAGCCTCTGTTCATGGCCGCTTCCGAGAACGAACCACAGAAAGAGGGCGCTCCCCCCCTCGGGGAGGACCACTGGTCCAAGACCCGCGCAGGCGAGAACGAGGAGGCCCTCCAGTACTACCGCGAGCGCTCGAAAGCGCCGGGCGTAGAGGAAGGCGGCGGCCCTCGTAACCACTACTGCTTCGAGTGCGACGGGGTTATCGAACTCGAATATGACAGCCGCGAGCCCGCGCCCAAGGTGCCGGAGACCTGCCCTCACTGCGGCGCCAAGCTCGAAGGCGGCGCCCGCCGCATGTTCAACTGGGTCGAGCTCGACCAGTCCCCTGCGAGCGACGCGCGCGCCCTGCTCGCCCCCGCCCTCGGAGGCCTCCTGATCCTCGGCGTGATCGCCGGCTTCGCCCTCTGGTTCTTCGCATGACCCAGCCCGACCGCAGGTTCGAACGACAGGAGCGCTTCGCGCCCCTCGGCGCCACAGGACAGGCGCGCCTACAGGAGTCGCGCTGTCTCCTCATCGGCTGCGGCGCCTTGGGCGGCGTGATCGCCCAGGAGCTCACGCGCGCGGGCGTCGGCACCCTCGTCCTCGTCGACCGCGACGTGGTCGAGATCACCAACCTCCCGCGCCAAGTCCTGTTCGAGGATCGGCACGCCTCGGAGGGCACGCTGAAGGTCGAGGCAGCCCTCGAGACCCTCTCCAAGATCGGCGGCCCCACCCGCTTCGAGACCCACGCCGACCACCTCGACTCAGACAACATCGAGGACCTCAGCGAAGGCTGCGACCTCATCCTCGACGGCACCGACAATCTCGGAACCCGCTACCTCGTGAACGACTTTTGCGTCGAGGCAGGGGTCCCATGGATCTACGGTGGCGTGGTGGGCTCCGGCGGCCTCGTCCTCCCCGTCCTCCCAGGCGCCGGCCCCTGCCTGCGCTGCGTCTTTCCCGAGCCGCCCCCCGCAGGCGCCCTGCCCACCTGCGAGACCGCCGGCGTGATCCTCCCCGCTGTCGCCGCTATCGCCTCCCTCCAAGCCGGCCTCGCCCTGCGTCTGCTCGCCAGTCCTGACGGGCTCGAACCGGCGCTCATCGAGCTCGACGTCTGGTCAGGCGAGACCCGCCGCGTGCGCGCCAAGAGGCGCCCCGGGTGTCCGTGCTGCGAGGGGCACGAGTTCCCCTTTCTCCACGACCCCTTGGCGCGCCCTGCGACGATCCTCTGCGGGCGCAACACCGTTCAGGTCCGCGGTCGCCAACCAGCCCCTGACCCGCACGCCGTGGCCAAGGCCCTCGACGGTATCGCCCGCGAGGTGCGCTTCGCCGGCCCCATCCTGCGCTTCGAGGTCGAGGAGTACCGCGTGACCCTCTTCGAAGACGGCCGCGCCCTCGTCGAAGGCACCGACGAGATCGAACGCGCCCTAGCCGTCTACGACCGCTACATCGGGAGCTGAGGAGTGACTCGACCGCTGCGCGTCGTCCTCCTCGCCGCGGGAGCCAGCGATCGCCTGGGCGAGCCGAAGGCGCTCGTCGACATCGACGGACGCAGCGCCATCGAGCACCTGCTCGAGGCGTGTGGAGACCCCACCCCCCTGGTCGTCGCGGGCGCCCACACCGCGGAGATCCTCGCCGCCGTGGGGCCGCGCGCCGAGGTCATCGACCATCCGGACTGGGCCGCAGGCAGGACGGGCAGCGTCGCCCGGGCTGTGCGCCACCTCGGGGACACCGACGTCATCCTCGCGCCAGTCGACTGCCCGCTCGTGCCGGAGCCTGTGTTCGACGCCCTCCGGCGAGCCTGGCAGGAAGCCGGCGCGCCGCCCCACGGCTGGCTGGCTCCCCTCGACACCACCAGCGGTCGGCACGGACATCCGGTCTTGTTCGGGAGCTCACTGGCAGCCGAGGTCTTGAAGCTCGATCCAGCGAGCCCGCTGAGGGATCTCCGAGCCATCGCCGACCCCCTCCTCGAAGCTGCGGTGGACTCACCAGAGATCTTGGACGACCTCGACACCCCCGAGGACCTCAACCGCTTGAGGGCGCAGCTCTAGAGCTCCTGCGAGCTCTCCATGGGTGTTTTCCCGGGAGTCCGCGCCCGCGATAGCGCTAATCTTCAGCGCCCTCTTCGAGAGCTCACGAACACGATGCCGACCTTGGGAAGAAAGTCGCCGACGCCTGGACGAGGCCACCTGTGCGCCCTCACGCTCGGGCTTTGGACAGGCTGCGCCAGCCCTCCGAATCTGTCAGCCCTGGCGACCCCTCCTCTTTCAGCCGGCGAGTCCTTGGCTACGCTCTCCCTGTTCGAGGGCTGGAGGGATGGTCCCCGCGTGAGCTTCGAGCGCGACCTCGCCCAGTGGAACCAAGCTCTGGAGCCCCATCACCTCGCCCCCGAAGACAGCCGCGCCCTCGCCGACGCTCTGGAGGGCCTCGATGAGCCGGCCATCCGCGCAGCGCTCCTCTTGGGTCATAGCCGGGACCCGAACGCCGCAGAGCTCCTGCTCGCTCGCCTCGAGGATCGGGTCGAGGGCCTCGAACGCAACAGTGATGGCGCCGACGTCGTCGCCGCCGCGACCCTGGCCACATGGCCGTCAGACGCGCGCTTTGGTGAGCGCTTGGTCGGCCTCTCGACCGGCGACCAACCGCACCCCGACCTCGAGGTGCGCGTCGAGTGCGCCAGCGCCGCCCTCACTCGTGGTCACACTGAGGTGGTCCCGTTCCTCCTGCGCGTCCTGCGCGTGAGCACACCGGCCCAGCACTCAGACCCCCCCGACTGGGCGCCCAAGCCCACCATGGCCTGGTCCAAGAGCCGCGCCGCGACGGCCCTCTCCCGCCACTTGGGGATCCGCGTGACCTTCCGGCCTGACTCCTCCTACGACGACCAGCTGGCCGAGATCGCCCGCCTGGTGTCACTCCTCGGAGCAGACGCGAGCCGCTGACTCGCTGCAACTTCCCGGGATCGGCGAGGTGCCCCTGGAATCAAGCCAGCCCTTGGATTAGAACGCTGTCAGATGTCAACCATCCGTGATCCGGAAGAGCTCGCCATCGCCCTCGCCGAAGCAGAGGAGCTGTCGCGCCAGCGCGCCCTGGTCCTCGAACTCCAAGAGACGCGCCTCCTGTGCCGCCTCGAGCGAGAGCTCGAAGCCAGGCGCAAGCGGGAGCGTCGCGCGGCCGACCTGCTCCGTTTGGCTGACGCCCTGGCGCACTCGGATGTGGGACAACGCGACTACGTACTCCAACCGAAGGAGACCGTCATCGAGAGCGAGCCTGCTCCGCACGAGCCTGCCACGAAGAGGATGAAGGGCTGAGAACCGCCTAGGGCTCGAGCCGCGACATCATGCGCGGGAAGGGGCTCGCCTCGCGCACGTGCGGGATCCCGCAGATCCACGCAACGGTGCGCTCGAGCCCCAAGCCGAAGCCGCCGTGCGGGACGCTACCGTAGCGCCTGAGATCCAGGTACCACTGAAAGGCCTCTTCGGGCAGCTCGTGGGCCTGGATCCGCTCGAGGAGCACATCGAGGTCGTCCTCGCGCTGGCTCCCGCCGATGATCTCGCCCACGCCCTCGGAGCCGAGCACGTCGACGCACAGGCACCTGGACTCGTCCTCGGGATCGCGCTTCATGTAGAAGGATTTGATCTCACTCGGATAGCGATGGATCAGGACCGGCCGGTCGTAGCGCTCGGAGAGGATCGTCTCGTCCGGAGCGCCGAAGTCGTCCCCGTGAACGAACTCGCTCTCGGGGTGCTCCTGCAGGATCGCAGAGGCCTCGTCGTAGGAGAGCCTCGGGAACGGCGACTGGATCGCTTCCAGCTTGGAGATGTCGCGCTCGAGCGCCTCGAGCTCCTGCGGACGCCGCTCGAGCACCTCGGCGACGACAGCGCAGAGCATGTCCTCGGCGAGCTGCATCACGTCATCGAGGTCGGCGTAGGCGATCTCGGGCTCGAGCATCCAGAACTCCGTCAGGTGTCGACGTGTCTTGGACTTCTCGGCGCGGAACGTGGGACCGAAGGTGTAGACCTTGCCGAGCGCCATGGCGGCGGCCTCGGCGTAGAGCTGCCCAGACTGAGTGAGGTAGGCAGTTCGATCGAAGTAGGGCACCTCGAAGAGCGTGCTCGTTCCCTCGCAGGCGTTGGGCGTGAAGATCGGCGAGTCGACGCAGACGAAACCGCGCTGGTCGAAGAAGCCCCGCAGGGCTGTGATGACGGCGTCACGCACGCGCAGGATCGCCCACTGCCTGCGGCTGCGCATCCACAGGTGCCTGTGGTTGTGGAGGAAGTCGGCACCGTGCTCTTTGGGAGTGATCGGGTAGCCCTCCACTGACTGGTGGACGACCCCTTCAGAGACCTTCACCTCGAACCCCCCGGGAGCGCGCTCGTCTTCCGACACCTCACCCGTGAGCTCGAGTGACGACTCCTGCCCAGCGTCGCCGATCGCTTCGAAGAGCTCCTCTGAGACCTGGTTCTTGAGGACGACGCACTGGCAGACGCCGCTGCCGTCGCGCAGCTGCACGAAGGCGATCTTTCCCTTGCCGCTCTTGTTGTAGATCCACCCGCGCAGGGTGACGCTCTCTCCGACGTGGTCGGCGAGCCGTTCGACGGTGGTGAAGGTGCTCATGATGAGCGGCAGGTTACATACCCGCGCGGCTCCTCGCTCTGCGTCGGTCCAGGAAAGGCGGCCCCAGCCCCTAGGGGAACATCTGGTGTGACGTACTGATGTCCACGTTCGTCAGTCGGCCGTCGGCGACCTCGACGCGCCCCTTGGCCAAGGCGCCGTCCCGACGGGCCTCGAAGCCCACCTCACCACCCTCGGCAGCGATGTGCTCCAGGTCCCCGGCGCCCACGAGGAGCTCGATGCGCTCACACCCCAGGACGATCAGCCGGTTCGTGATCCGCTCGCCCAGCATCGCACCGACGGGGCGGCTCGTCTCCTGCGGCGACTCTTCGGAGACGGTTCGCTCCGTGAGCTCGAGAAGTTGACGCCCGATGCGCCGGTTCGTGTCCCTGAGGTCCTCGACCAGGTGTTCCAGGCGCTCGAGGTCCACCGCGTCCATGCCTTCCTTGAGGCTGTCCAGTGAACTCTCCAATCGACCGAGCCCCTCGAGGTCTTTGAGGCGATCTTCAAGGCTCTCGCTGCGGCGGTAGAGGAAGTACAGGAGCCCCACACCGACGGCGGCGAAGAGTGCGGTGGCCAGCTCGGCCCAAGGGCCGGCTGCGCTGAGGTCGATGAGGGCGGTCAACACGGGGATCGAGGGTAACGGAGTTGCTACGCTCCGGCCATGGCCCGGCTTCTTGGTGCGCTCGCAGCCCTCATCCTGGTGGGAGGCGTCTTCTTCCTGCCCCAGGCCGACCGCGGGCGGCTCGCGGCAGCCCGCACCGCCGAACTCCTCGACACGACGCGATGCCAGGAGCTGATTGAGACCTTCGGGGAGGCCGACGACTCCTCCTGGAGCCTCTCCTTGGGTCCCGTGACAGGCATGGGGGGCGTCGAAGATCTGACCACACGACAGGCCGTGGCCCGCGCCCTGCGGGCCGCAGCTGTGGACGCGGACCGCGCACTCACCCTGGGGGGAACGGATGCGCCCGCCCCCGATGGCGTGGCGCTCGCGCTCTCGATCGCCACGCACGACGGGACCGAGACCCTGATCCTCTCAGCCAACCGCGACGAGAGAGGCACGACCACCTCGGGCGAATTCGCCCCCCCAGACCCCACCTCGCTCCTGCCGCCGCTCGTCGCGATCGCCTTGGCGCTGCTCTTCCGCAAGCCGGTCCTCGCCCTCTTGGCGGGCGTCATCGCTGCTGGCTGTCTGATGAGAGCCGGA
>Ga0310345_10006052_pt1 | contig 10614 bp, 7 predicted proteins | sample HC15DNA20500_MG_FD_204667 | JGI IMG/M metagenome (GOLD analysis project Ga0310345, IMG submission 204667) | Marine microbial communities from station ALOHA, North Pacific Subtropical Gyre - HC15-DNA-20-500_MG | ecosystem: Environmental > Aquatic > Marine > Oceanic | place: Pacific Ocean: North... | reverse complement strand
AGGATTTTTTAAAATATTCTCGTTTTCATCAGAGACCTCTAACAGGAGTTTCTCTACTAACTGGACATCGGAGTTATAAGCTACTGGTACAGGAACCCGAAAGCGAACTTTGTGATCCCCGTGGCTCCAGTTAATTACATTAAAAGATGTAAAACTTGAATTTGGGACGATAATGTCAATATTGTCATTAGTCCTAACTGTGGTTCCCCGAGCTGCAATTCGAACAACATCCCCATTAACCTCGCCCACTTCAATTCTGTCGCCTACTTTGATGGGTCTTTCAAAAAGAATAAAAACACCGCTTAACAAATTATGGGCGATGTTTTGAAGACCAAATCCAACACCAACACCTATAGCTGCAGAGACTAACCCTAGAGCGCTCAAGTCAATTCCAGCTGTTTGAAGTAAGATAAGAAACCCTATAAGAATCACTAGGTATTGGGTAAAGGTAGCGACTACATGCCGGATACTAAGATCCATTGGAGTTTTATTGAGGATATGATTTAGTAGTAGTTTTCGAGCTCCTCTTGCAAATAGACCAATAAAAATAATAAAAATGATTGCCTTGAAAAATTGAAAAGCAGTAATTTTAGTAATGCCAGGTATTATTGGTGTGAAGAAAAATTGTTGTAGAGATGAGAGCCCTCCCAGGAAGATAGTCAGCAAGTGTACAGATATAAATCTGGTTTCGGGATATGTTCCTAAAACTCCGAAAAAAGTACCTAGCCAAATAACAGAACTAAAGAATAAATAGATCCAATGTAATCCTCCACGAAATAGTGGACCAAGGGGATGTTTTTCTTGAATAAGTTGTCTTAAACGCTGTTGTATTTTGTTGAATAGGAATTGGGCTAGTATAGCCGAAATAATTATCAAAAAAGTTGTGATTAATGAAGAGTTTTGATCCAACATCTTTATACACCTCGCTAAGGGACTGCCTTAGAATGTTATCTTGAGCTTAAGACTAAAAAATTTCAAGAAGTTCATGAAAAATAGGTCTTTTTAAAGAAAAAGAAAATATCTTTTTTGAATAAGATAGTGATTTTTGAGAAAGAAAAATTATAAAGAAAGAAAAGAAATCTAGAGTTATACTTTCACAAATGGCGAACATTTGCCTTATAGGGGTTTCCAGAATCCAACCCTATAATTTTTCATTATTGTGGTTTAAGGAAAATACTTAGTGAATCATACTAATATTTCTACTTTTTAAACACTATGCAACTTTCAAAAAACCAAGTAGAAAAAATTCTCAAAATTATAAAGAGAACATATCCTGATGCTAAATGTGCCTTGGATCACAGTTCTCCTCTTCAATTGTTAATTGCTACTATTCTTTCCGCCCAGTGCACTGATGTACGAGTCAATATGGTTACACCAGCTCTTTTTAGACGTTATCCTTCAGCCAAGGAATTTAGTCGAGCATCGTTGGCTAATATACAGAAGCTGATTCACTCAACTGGGTTTTATCGAAATAAAGCTAAGAATATTAAAGAGGCTTGTCGACGAATTGTGCACTATTTTGATGGAGAAGTTCCAAAATCTATGGAGGATCTACTGAGTCTTCCTGGTGTTGCTAGAAAAACAGCTAACGTTGTGCTTGGAAACAGTTATGGTCTGATTTCTGGGATTGTCGTCGATACACATGTATTTAGAATTGCTCATCGATTAGGACTAACCGCTGGGAAAAATCCAGAAAAAGTCGAACAGGACCTGATGAAAATTATTCCCCGAAAAGAATGGATTAACTTTTCTCATCGCCTTATTAACCATGGTCGTAGGGTTTGTTCAGCCCGCAGACCTTGTTGTTCGATCTGCACCTTGGAAATGCATTGCTTGAAAATTGGTGTTACTAACTTACCCTAAATTGTAATTTACTATTTGTCTCTTAATTGATTTGAATACGCCTTGCCAATAGATTCAGTCCAACAATTGTTTTTGCATCTTGGATCTCACTAGCATCACACATGGCCAGTGCAGTTTTTAGGGGGACCCACCAAACTTTTATGTCTTCTCCTTCATGGCTTAAGCCATGTATCTCAGTTGTTTGTTCAGGGTTCTCCACTGTGCCAAGGAAAATATAAACTTTGTCAGAACAACTCCCTGGACTAAAAAAGTATTCTGTCATCAGATTTAAACTAGTTAATTTTAAACCGGTTTCTTCGTAAACCTCACGGTGGGCAACATCCTCTAGGTTTTCTTCTTTTTCTTGCATCCCAGCCACACATTCGACTAACCAACCGTTACTAGTCCTAGCGTGAACAGCATAGCGAAACTGTTTGATAAGAAGTACTTGATTGCAAACGTTGTCAAAAATTATGACAGCAACAGCATCCCCACGATAGTGCCGGTAGCGTGTTACCTCCTCACTCATGGTTCCATTGAACTTTTCAAATCGTAGGCGACTTTTTTCAATCTTGATAAATCCTGCATATTCTAACTCATGTTTGTTGATTTGGACTTTCATGATCTAGCCCTTTCTATATTGGGAAACTTAACTGTACCTATAAAAAAACTTGAATAGTCTCAATCGTGATCCTAATTTAAAGTTTTTTCTCCGTATCCTTAATTTTTTTTACCAGTCTCTTAAACTGATCATTAGAAGGAGCTGCACCAGGTATTACTATGTCGGCCTGATTTTTTGTTGGCTCAACGAAACGACAGTGCATAGGACGAGTGGTGTTTAGATACTGTTGGATGATAGACGCTGTTGTCCTTCCCCGCTCTTGAATATCCCTTTTTAATCGGCGGATTAATCGAATATCGGAGGCAGTGTCAACAAATATTTTAAAATCTAAACCACGTATTTGCGAAAGAATTAAGGTGCCCTCAACAATAATATATGTATATCTGCCGGCCTTTACTGTTTCTGATTTTTCCAGTCTCCTGTGTTGGCTGAAGTCGTATTGTGGGATTTGTATATCTTTACCCCAACAAAGTTGGCAAAGATGCCTTTTTAGAAGCAAGAAATCTATGGCATCCGGATGGTCAAAATTGAGATTAGATCGATCCTTCAGAGAAAGATGTTCATGATTTTTGTAATAATTATCTTGAGAAAGAGTAAGACTAAGTAGTATGGATTTTTTTAGTTTTTGCGCCAATGTTGTTTTACCTGAACCAGTTCCTCCAGCAATACCAATTATGAAAGGTCTATTTGAAGCTTTAATATTCATAGAGGAGTACTAAAAAACTCAATCAAAAAATACCAAATTTTCTTCACAAACAATTAAAAATAATAGTAGGGAAGAGTTCATATTTAAACTGGAAAATTAAATGATTACCTCATTCTAAATACTAACTACTTTCTGATAACTTAAAGATTTTTCTTTAAGATCCGTTGAATGTATCTTTTTACACTTAGTTTTTTCAGTTGAGGGAAAACAATGACTCAGTTAATTAGAGGACTAGCAACGATAGTATTTTAAAGTATAAGTTCTACAGATTTCTGCACAACATACTTAAGAACTGCCCTATAGGTTTTTGAATTTTGTTGCTGACTGTTATTACTTCTTCATGATGAAGTGAGGATTGACTTAACCCTGCTGCCAGATTAGTAATAACAGAAATTCCTAAGCAGTTCATTGAAAGGTGGTTTGCCACAATGACTTCTGGCACTGTTGACATTCCTACCATATCTGCACCCAAACTTTTTAATAGTGCAATTTCTGAAGGAGTTTCATAACTTGGTCCAGAGACAGCAACATAAATACCTTCCTTCATTTCCAAGCCCAATCTTTCTCCGCACTTCATAGCAATCTGACGAAGTCTCCTAGAGTAGGCATCTGTGAGGTCAGGGAATCGAGTTTCTAGGTTGTTTTTGTTATAACCAATGAGAGGATTTGGTAAAAAGAGTCCAATATGATCCTTAATTAGTACAAAATCTCCCGGATTAAACCCTTCATTCAGTGCACCTGCTGCGTTCGTTATAATGAGATTCTTAATACCAAGAGCACCTAATATTCGAACGGGTAGCGTAACCGTCTGCATATCGTGACCTTCATAGTAATGCAAACGTCCCTGGATGACACAAATATGCTGATCCTCTATTTTCCCAAAAACAAACTGGCCTGGGTGCCCTGGTACAGTCGATTCAGGGAAGTAAGGAATGGATTGAAAAGAAATCTTCTGTTTTGATGTTAAGATCGCAGTAACTGCACTTAGTCCTGACCCTAAAATGATGCCTGAATCTATCTGGGTAGATTTAGTTAATCCAATCTTTTTAAACAAATATTCACTGGCCTGAAGGGCTTTAAAATCCGTAGGGTGCATTAGGAATTCAACTCTGATTTTTATGCTATGGGCAATCAAATTTAGTCTTGCTAGACCTAATTTAGTTATCTGAATTATCATTCGTAAGTAACAGAACGACTCCATTACTCTAATAATATCATGTCAGAATAAGCAAAGGGCTCGTCAGAATCTGGTTTTACCGCCTTTTTTGTTAAGTCACTATTAGAGTTACTACAAAGATTGACCGTTTAAGAAGGTTTCGCAATAATAGATAGTAGTAAGCTACTCTTACAGAAACTTAGTTGTTAACTGGTTGTTTTGGCCAAAATGGTTTAGATATACAGTTAGCTGAACTTTATGTGATATTCAGAATTAAAATTAATATTTGGGGACATCCTAATGAATGTAAAAACATCGACTTCTGAATCAAAAATTTTTAAGATTTATTCTGCAGAAACTCCCACTTCAGCAAAACTTTATCAGCGGTCTCAAACGATCTTTCCTTTGGGAGTTACACACCAATCAAGAGATCTTAAACCCCATCCTATCTTCGTTAATAGGGCTGAAGGATCTCATAAATGGGATGTAGACGGACGAAAATATGTAGATTATTTTGGTGGGCATGGAGCTTTAATTCTTGGTCATAATCATCCAGTGGTCCAGGAAGCAGTCAGGGAACAAGTATCCCGAGGTGTTCACTATGGTGCCTCTCACGAGTTGGAATTAGAATGGGCTGAGTTAGTTAAATCTGTAATTCCTTCTGCCGAAAAAGTTCGGTTCACGGTAACTGGAACTGAAGCAACCCATTTGGCTTTGCGAGTAGCCAGAGCTTATACGGGTAAAGCTAAGGTTGTTCGATTAGCTACCCACTTTCATGGCTGGCATGATCATGTAGCTTTTGGCAAGGATTCTGTATCGAAAAATCCACCCCCAGGCATTCTACAGGAAATTGTTGATAACATCTTAGTCTGTCCTCCAGGAGACATATCCCAGTTGACTAGGCTTTGTGAGAATCGTGATGATGTGGCTGCAATTATTTTGGAACCAACTGGAGCTACTTTTGGTAAAGTTCCGTTGCTTCCTCAATTCCTGTCAGATGTTAGAGAGTGGACTTCTCAACGAGGTATTGTTTTGATTTTTGATGAGGTGATTTCTGGGTTCCGTTGCGCATTGGGAGGGGCGCAAGCTGTTTATGATGTGACTCCTGACTTAACTACTTTAGCCAAAATCTTAGGAGGGGGTTATCCCGGAGCAGCTTTGGTAGGATGCGCTGAAGTCATGAATGTGATGGACTATCAAAAGAAGAAGACGGGTACAGTTCCTCCACTAGTTACCCACTATGGTACTTATAATGGCGGTCCCGTTTCGGCGAGTGCTGGTATTGCAACATTAAATTTTCTTCGTTCTACTGATACAATTGAAACAGCTAACCGTAATGGAGCAATACTTCGTCAAGAAATGAATTCAATAATTAGACAGTTGGGTTGTGATTGGTGTGTTTATGGCGATTTTTCTGCTTTTCATCTATTTGCAAATCCTGATCATGAATTAATTGGCCCTGAAGATATTATGGAAGGGAGAATAGATTCTTGGAAGTTACGATCATCAACTTCTATAGATCTTCAGCATAAGATACGGCTTGGTTTTCTTTGTGGTGGGGCAGACATTATGCCTTGGCCTGGAGGACTAGTGTCGGGGATACATACTAAAGAAGATCTAGCAAAAACAGCCGAAGCTTTTGAAAACACTCTAAAAATGCTAGCTGAAGAGGGTATGTTGGAATAGAAACTTTAATTTTAAACATTGCCAGTCATAAGATTTGGGAAAAAGCAAGCTATGCTAATCTTACCGACGATCTAACTCACCAATAATTTCTAACTTTTCATCACTTAAATGCCCATAACGATTTATCCAAATACCATGGGAACTTGCAGCTTGTGCTGTCTGTAATCGTTGTCGAAAATCTTCTAGAGGGCCATATGCATGAACCACTGCATAAACTGGTGTTTCCCCCGCCTCTTTTTGCGCTTGGATGATTTTTCGATGTTGAGCCTGTTTTCCTACTAAGTGTGCTTCTTTTGGTGTTGGATAATGGAAATTTTCTAGCTGGTTTAAAAATTTATTATCTGTAATATCAAGCCCATTAACTAAGGTTTTTACGAGAAGTTTTTCAGATAATTGATGATTAGCTTTTAGTAATTGTTGTCCATAGAATTGCAACATCATGGGCCAATGCATTGTATAAAGTTTAACGCAAATGGCAGAACTATAACGGCCAACACATTCATAATCCATCCCTGAAAAAATTGTCCAGGGAGGTGGAAAGGCGTTTGACAACAGTTCCATTTTGTTTGCTCCTGCTTGATTCATTGTTTGTCTGAACACAGAATGTAATTCTTCAACTAATTTAGCTTTAAATCGAACCCATTCGCCTAGTCCACTGTTTTCTTGACGAAGACCCTGAATATAATTAAAACCCTTATTCGATTCGTTCCAAGCAATTAAATCGGAGTCTTTAAGATTTCCATGTAGTTTTTGGTAAAGTCTAATAGCAGCATTCTTCATGCGATTAAAGTTGAAACCAAGCCGATTGGCTGCTTTCATGGCATGATTACTAAAATCGACAAAAGCACAGTCGAGAAGATATGGTGGATATTCAGGCCAATCAAATCGAATACCTTGTAGACTAGGGTATTGGGAACAAAGATCTCGAATCAACGCTTGTGTATATTTAATAATATGTGGACTAGCCAGACTACCATTAGCTGATAATCGTTTTTTGGGGATCTGTCCATCTGGCAAACAAGGGCAATCATCTGGATCAGGTTGACCAAACTGTACACGGTAGCCTGGTGGAATAGCAGCTTGGATTTGCATGTAGACTTTTAATCCACGATTCTGAGCAGCTCTAATAAATCCCTGGACAAGGTGCCCCGATTTTTCTGTAAGGTTTGTAACAGGTGGGGGTTGATAGCGTAATCCTTGATAGTAATTGAGATCAGGTTGGAAGCTTGGAGCTGTTTGAACCCAGAGTTCACGTTTACCCCACAAAGACCGGTCTAGTAATCGAACTGCTCCAGCTCCAGCATCTATGGGAGGTTCTCTAGATCCTTTGTCCTTGTCAATTTCTCCCATTACATATGGTGAGATAGATACTGCTGTGACTCGAGCTTTATTCTGGAGGTTGTCGAGCACTCCATTAATAGTTTCACTCTGGATATATTCTGGCATAACAGTGATTCCAACAAGTTGTCTTTGAGGCATAGTAATTTTCTTTTAGTTTTTCTGTTGTTATTTACAAATCCTAATTTGATTAAGTACTCAGAAATAAATTGAATACTAACCAAATTGCTGTGGAATGATGCCGCCTGATACAGCATCATCAGTTCTTAGCCAGCGTGCTTCATAAAGGGATCCTTCTGCATCAAAAAGTCGTCCATCAGGTAACCGGTATTGATTAGGAGTACTTGGCTTAACACCTGATAACAAACTAGGCACTCGTTCACGATCCGAAAGAAGTTGAGCCACAACATTTTCCCAACAGAACCCTTCAGACAATTGATCCTGTAGTTTTCTGCAGACCGCAACATTTTCATCCCTGCGAGCTAAATTATTCATTTCCTGACTATCATTGATCAAGTCGAAGAGCAGTGGTTTGCCTCCTTGAATGTCAACATATTTCCACTTTTGTGTCCTAATGGCTCTCCAAGCTCGATGGGGTTGGCCAATAGGAAGAGCTTGACTCTTGATTCGGGTACCCCAATCGCAGTGTTGACTAGTTGTGAATTCTCGTGGAGACTTGAGTTCAGAAGGATTTGATAAAAATACACTAAAGTCGATTCCATCCAGTCTTTCAGGAATGGGTAGTCCAGTCAGCCCACAGCAGGTTGGAAATAAATCAATTAGAGAAATGACATCTGAAATAGAAAAATAGCCTGATTTAATACCGGGACCTTTTATAAGAAGAGGCACACCGATAGATTCTTCATAATAGAGACCCTTTCCCCAAAGTCCATGGTGGCCAGCCATCTCTCCATGATCACTGGTGTAAATGACGATTGTGTTCTCTAGTAACCCATTTTCCTCTAGGGTCAGTAAAAGTTCTCCAATACAATCATCTACAAAATCTACACAAGCATAATAGGCCTCTCTACCTAGCTGAGTTTCTTGTGAAGTTAGTTGGCTATAATGATCTTTATATTTCTGAAGGGCGAAGGGTTCAAGGGAATCTTCAAAATCTAATGAGTGTTGGACTGTTGGAACTCTATTTCGATATCGATGGAAATATCGACCAGGTGTTGTAAAAGGGGAGTGGGGACGACTGTACCCGGCACAGACAAACCAGGGTTGGTTTGAATTCTGACTTTGGTGTTCAAGAAGGAAAGCTTGAGTTTCTCTAGTCACGATAACATCTTGGATTAAACTCTCAGGAATTTCAGTTACACCAGCACTCTCTGCTCCACTATAATTAGGAAACATGGTTAGTGGGTCTGGTTGATGAGAGAGACCATGATGAAAATCACCATAGGGTCGAAATTGAAATCCGTGAAACTGATCTTTCCCTCCAAAGTGCATCTTGCCCACAAGGCACGTAGAATACCCGTGATCAGCAAAATGCCCAGGCCATGTAATGTGTTCTGGAAAAATAATCCAGTGGTTTGACCAAGCTGCACAACGATGGGGTTCTTTAGCAGTCATCAAGCACATTCGAGAAGGAGTGCAGGATGGAGAGGGACAACTGGCATTTCTAAAATAAACGGAATCTTTTGCGAGGCTGTCTAAATTTTGAGTCTTCACAATAGAATTGCCAGCAAACCCAGCAATTTTAGGGGCATGTTGGTCAGTTAGGATTAGAAGAATATTTGGTTGTGAATTCATTGTTGGGATCCTTGTTTTGGTCGATCAAATTTCTTGAAAGATACCTATAAATGAGTCAGGTTTTATTATTAAAAATTGTTGTTTAGCCAATTGTAAGCACAATGATTTAGATAAGAAAAATATAATTTGGGTTTTCAAAATCAAGAAAATTAGACGACCAATTTATTAAGACTTAGCCAGACTCTCAAGGGATTGGGCTAAAAGAGAATCATCTTGGGGAAAGACGGTACGAAGATCCAATAAAACAGAATCCATATCAAATCTAGCGAGAATTGGTGGATCTAAATTCCTAAGAAGAGCATCTATTTTGGAAGTAGAATGGGTTTTGGAACGTAGGCTAATAAGCCAAGTGCCTAGTTTTTGAGAAGGTGCAGATCCACCCCCAATAACAGAAAACCCCTTAACAATTTTAAGGTCCAAATTAGAGTTTTGCTTTGATAATTGTTGTATTATTTTTCGGACTCGTTTTTCGATGGATGCTTCACTGTAGTATATCATTTGAACCACAGGAATTTCGTCTGGGCACTGTTTTAAATAAGTTAGTAGCGTAAATTCCAAAACAGCAAGAGTGACTTTATCAAGTCTTAAGATTCGGAATAAGGGATTTTTTCGGATCTTATTTATAAATTTCGACTTACCCGCAATAATGCCGGCTTGTGGACCCCCTAATAGTTTGTCACCGCTAAAACAAACAATATCCGCCCCATCAACTAAGCTTGTGTGGGGATTGGGTTCATCTTCAATGCCAAATTTGGTTAAGTCTATTAAGCATCCACTGCCTAAGTCTTCTACTAAAGGAAGAGAATGTTTAGAGGATAAACTAGATAGCTCCTTCAAGGTAGCTTTAGAAGTGAATCCTAAAATTTTAAAATTACTTGGGTGAACCTTAAGAATTAGTTTTGTGTTTTCGTTAATATTCTGTTTGTAATCGGCCAATCTCGTTTTATTGGTGGTTCCTATCTCCCGAAGAGTCGTTCCACTTTGTTGCAGGATGTCAGGAATCCGAAAAGAATCACCAATTTCAATCATTTCTCCACGGGAAATCAGGACTTCCCCGCCTGAACCAAGAGAGTTGAGGACCAATAGAACAGCTGCAGCATTATTATTTACCACTATCGCTTGTTCACAATCGAGAATCTTTTCTAAGATTCGGCTAATATGATTGTCTCGTTTTTCTCGGATTCTATTAACCAGATCAAATTCAAGGTTCGAATAATTGGAAGCTATTTTAGTTGCATACTCTAGGGCATCTTTATTGATAGGTGCTCGTCCAAGGTTAGTGTGTAGGATCACACCAGTAGCATTAATTACTCGTTTTAGTGTTGGCTCAGTCCAGAAAAGAAACTCTTCTTGGATTTTCTGAAATATAATTTTGTTAAAGGCCTCAGTTGAGATTTTTTTCCCGGCATCACTTGATATTTCTTGACGGACAACATTCAGAACTCTACGTACTATGCCAACAATGAACGATCGACTAGTTTTTTGAATGAATGGGATCATTGTTGGACT
>Ga0310345_10006051_pt1 | contig 10616 bp, 5 predicted proteins | sample HC15DNA20500_MG_FD_204667 | JGI IMG/M metagenome (GOLD analysis project Ga0310345, IMG submission 204667) | Marine microbial communities from station ALOHA, North Pacific Subtropical Gyre - HC15-DNA-20-500_MG | ecosystem: Environmental > Aquatic > Marine > Oceanic | place: Pacific Ocean: North... | reverse complement strand
CGACTACAACCACGGGTCGGTGTCGCTGGCCCCGGCCGGCGGTCGGTTCGGCGTGTTCGGCGTGTCGGTGATGGCCGTCGACTACGGCGACCTCCAAGAGACGGTCTTCGACGCCTCCACCGAGGCGGGCTACCGCGACCTCGGCACGTTCTCGCCGACGGCCTATGCCTTCGGCCTGGGCTACGCCCGGACCGTCACCGACCGGTTCGCGGTCGGGGGCCAGGTCAAGCTCGTCGGGCAGAACTTCGGGAGCGTCGCCACCGCATTCACGCCCGGTGAGGGCGGCGAGGGCTCGTTCTCTCGTGAGGACGTCTCCGAAGACGTCTTCGCCTACGACTTCGGCGTCCTCTACGACACGCCGTTCCCAGGCCTCGCCTTTGCCGTGAGCGCCCGCAACTTCTCGCAGCAGGCCGCCTTCGGGGACGGGGAGAGCTTCCAGCTTCCGCTCACGCTCCAGATCGGGGCCTCGCTCGACACCCAGGGCCTGACCGGCCTCGACCCCGACCTCCACCGCCTCGTGCTCGCCGTCGACGCCGAGGACCCCTACGACTACGCCAGCCAGATCGAGGTCGGCGGCGAGTACACGTTCGCCAACACGCTCTCGCTCCGCGCGGGTGGCGTGTTCCCCTCCGACGTCCGAGGGGTCAGCTTCGGCGCCGGCCTGAAGCAGCGCCTCGGCGGCGTCGGCTTCGGGGCCGACTACTCCTACAGCTCCTTCGAAGTGTTCGACGCCGTCCACCGCGTCGCCGTCCGGTTCGACCTCTAGTCTCCCCCGGCCCCGCCCGCCCCCGCGCACGCCCAGCCCCCCGTCGACTTTGCGGTTCCGCTACGCCCCCCTCCTCGCGCTCGTCCTCGTTCTCTCCGCCTGCGACTCCGGCGAGGGCTCGAGCCTCTACGACCCCGACGCCGGGACCAACCCGGCCCCGGTCATCTCGTCCGTGAGCCCCGACGGCGTCGTCCTGGCGGGCGTCGACGTCGTGACGATCAACGGGCAGAACTTCTCCGACGACCCCGCCCTCAACGCCGTCGTGTTCGACGACGCGGCCGGGAACGCCGCCAACGGCACCGTCCTCTCGGCCACCTCCACCCGCCTCGAGGTCCGCGTGCCGAACCTCCCCAACCCGGCCCTCCGGGTCCGGGTGGCCGTCGTGGGTGCGCAGGACTACAGCAACGCCGTCGCGCTCCCCCTCTCGCCGGCCTTCGTGTCGTTCGGCGAGATCGCGAGGACCGAGGTCCCGTACGGGATCGCCGCCGACGCCGACGGCACGCTCTACCTGTCGCTCGAGAACGAGGGCGCGTCGGTCGGCGTGATCGAGATCGCCCCCGACGGCACGCGGGTGCCGGGGCCGTACTTCGCCTCGACGTTCCCCTGGGCCGCCCTGGCCCGAGGCGACGGCGAGCTGTTCGGCGTCCGGCGCGTCCGGGCCGTCTTTAGCCTCCCCGAGGGGGGCAACCAGACCGTTCTCTCCGCCTTCCAGCCGTCGTCCCTCCTCCTCTCGGCCATCGCGGCGACGCCCGACGGGGCCGTCTACGCCGGCGGCAACCAGCCCACGCTCTACCGAGTGAGCGCGGACGGGACCCCCTCCGAGTCGGCTTTCCCAGCGAACATCCGCGCCCTCGCCGTCGCCGACGGCACGCTCTACGCCATCGGGGCTGGCGCGAGCGGCGCCTCTGACCAGCTCTATAGCGTGCCACTGGCCGCCGACGGAACGCCCGGCGCACCGGAAGCCGTCGCGACCCTCCCCGCCGTCGGGATGGCCCTCGCCGTCGCCGCCGACGGGACCGTCTTCGTCGGCCTCGACCGGGTCGTCGACCCCCTCGTGACGGTCGGCGCCGGCGGCGCCGTCGAGGTGCTCTACCCCGGCGTCCTGAGCGGCCCCATCGCCTCGCTGGCTTACGGGGCCGGCACCCAACTCTACGCGGTTCGTGAGGCCGCCGACGGCGAACCCGCCGACGTCCTCCGCGTCGAGACCCGCCGTGAGGGGGCCCGGTAGATCCGACAAGCTCGGATCAATCGATCTCCGTTACGGTTCGTTACCCCTCCACACGGGCACCTGCCCTTTTCCCCCCTTCCACCCATCCCATGCGGAAACTGCTACTCCTGGCCTTCGCGGCCGCCTTCCCACTAACGGCCTCGGCCCAGTGGACGTTCGACACCATCTTCCCGCAGGACACCCTCTTCACCAACGGCAACGGCCTCCAGGGCGTCGCCGTCGATGACGACGGGACCGTCTTCCTGCAGACGTTCAACACGGCCGCTGACACGATCGACATCGGCGGCACGCCCACCGGCGTCAACGGCCTCCGGATCTTCAACCCCGACGGGACGGAGGTCGACGCGTCGCCGCTCATCTTCATCGACTACGCCGACGGCACGACCCCGCGCGACACGCTCGGGTTCTTCTCGTTCCTCGACGGCACGGGCGCCGTGGCGACGGACACCCGGACAGGCCGTGGCATGCGCTACTGCGCCGCCGAGGACGCCGTCTACATCTCGCAGTTCGATACCATCTTCAAGATCGACGCGGAGACCTACGAGGGGCTCGCGAAGGTCAACCCGTTCGGCGGCGCCTCGCTCGGGGCCGTCGCGGTCGACGCGAACTGCAACGTGACGGTCCAGTCGGTCGTGGCCGGCGGCCGCGCGATCACGCAGTACGACCCGGACCTCCAGGCCGTCACCGGCACGGTTGGGACCGCCAGCAACTTTACGCGGACGGTCTTCGCCTCGCCGGACGGCAACACCGTCATCGAGACGGCCTTCGAGAACCCGTACTCGGTCGTCTACCAGCGGCCCGACGAGTTCAGCCCGTACGACTCGCTCGGCATCACGCTGGCCGGCCTCCGCGTCGAGGCCAACGCCGTCAACCCGGCCACGGGCTACTGGTGGTTCAGCTCCGGCAACCCGCTCAACGGCATCAACAACTTCAACGACATCGACCCGGCCACGGGCGACACGGTCCGGACGTACTACACGCAGCAGGCCTTCTACGCCTTCGACCCGGCGGACCTGTTCGACGCGAGTGGGAACCCGGTCCTGAACCCGACCCCGGTCGACAGCCTCCTCTACAACGACCCGGGCTCGGTCCCGGGCGGTGGTGACGGGGCCAACGTCGGCCGCCCGCGCGGCATCTCGTTCACGGCCGATGGCAACACGGCCTACGTCGTGCTCTACAACCGGGCCGGCGCGGTCCAGCGGTTCGTCCGCGGCGGCACGGCCGCCGAGCCGGGCACGTTCGCGAGCGGCCGCCTCGAGCAGAACCGGCCGAACCCGTTCTCGGGCTCGACCCACATCGAGTTCGAGCTTGAGCGCGCCTCGACGGTCACCCTCCGGGTGTTCGACGCGATGGGCCGCCAGGTCGGCACGCTGGCCGACGGCCCGCTCTCGGCCGGCCCGCACTCGTTCCGCTTCGACGCGGGCTCGCTGGCCGCCGGCGTCTACGTCTACACCCTCAACGTCGAGGGCGAGGTGTCCAGCCGCCGGATGATGGTCGTCCGCTAACGCGGCTCGACGCTGGCCGCCCCTTGGGGCAGGCCGTTTCGGGGCGCCGGGCTCAGGTCCGGCGCCCCATTTTCTTTCTCCCCCCGCCCTCTCCCCCCGATGCACCGCCTCCTCGCGCTCCTCCTGCTCGTCAGCCTGGGCAGCGCCGCCGCCCAGACCAGCGACCCACCCAAGTACGAGTTCCGCGGGACCTGGGTCGCGACGGTCCTCGGCCTCGACTGGCCCTGCCGGACCTGCACCGCGGCCAGCCAGCAAACGGCGCTCGTCGCGATCCTCGACAGCCTCCAGAGCGCCGGCATCAACGCCGTCCTGTTCCAGGTCCGCGTCGAGGCCGACGCGTTCTATGAGTCCCCGTACGAGCCGTGGTCCTACTGGATGGCCGGCGAGCAGGGGCGAGACCCCGGCTACGACCCGCTCGCCCTCGCCGTCGAGGAGGCCCACAAGCGGGGGATGGAGCTCCACGCGTGGTTCAACCCATACCGGGCCAACCGCGGCTCGGGCTATGACCTCGATTCATCGCACGTCATGGTCCAGCACCCCGAGTGGATCCTCGACTTCGGGAGCATCCAGATCCTCGACCCCGGGCTCCCGGAGGTCCGCGACTACGTCGCGACGATCATCTCCGACGTGGTCCGCCGGTACGACGTCGACGGCGTCCACTTCGACGACTACTTCTACCCCTACCCGCCGAACCTCATCACCGACGAGGACGCGGCGACCTTCGCCGAGTACGGCGGCAGCTTCGACCTCGACAACTGGCGCCGGTTCAACGTCTTCCGGTTCGTCCGCCAGGTCCGCGACAGCATCGCGGCCGTCCGGCCAGAGGCCGTGTTCGGGATCAGCCCATTCGGGATCCACCGAGCCGGCGAGCCGCCCGGCATCACGGGCCTCAGCGGGTACGACGACCTCTACGCCGACGCCGTGGGCTGGCTCGAGAACGACCTGATCGACTACCTCACGCCCCAGCTCTACTGGCCCTTCGGCGGTGGTCAGGACTACGGGCTCCTCGCGCCGTGGTGGGAGACCCAGCGGAACGACCGCCACCTCTACCCCGGCCACGGGCTCTACCGCTCCGACCGGGCGACCTACTCGGGGACGCTTTTCGCCTCGAACGAGGTGCCCCGACAGGTCCGCCTCAACCGCCAGATCGAGGGGATCCAGGGGAGCGTGTTCTTCCGAGCCAGCAACCTGACCCACCTCTCCTCGAAGGGGTTCGCGGATTCGCTCAAGACGGACTTCTACCGCTACCCCGCGCTCCCGCCGCCGATGGCGTGGAAGAGCCAGGACGCGCCCGGCACCCCGACGGGCCTCACGCTCGCGGAGCCCACGGACGGCGAGCCCGGCCAGATCGACCTCTCGTGGACGGCGCCCAGCAGCGGCGACGCCGAGGCCCGCTTTTATGCCGTCTACCGGATCCGGACGGGCGAGGACGGCGACCTCGACGCGGCGATGGCCGACCCCGCCAACCTCGCGGGCGTCACCGGCGAGACCGCGTTCTCGGACGTCCTCCTCGACGGCGGCCCGTACACCTACGTCGTGACGGCCGTCAGCGCCAACTCGATCGAGAGCGCGCCGAGCGACCCGACGTTCAAGAGCGGGAACGTGGCCGCCGAGGCCGACCCGGTCGCCGCGCTCCGCCTCGACGCGCCGCGCCCGAACCCGTCGGCCGGCCCGGTCACGGTCCCGTTCACGCTGGCCGACGCCGCCGACGTCACGCTCCGCGTGGTCGACGTGCTGGGCCGCGAGGTCGCAACGCTCGTCGAGGGCCCCCTGCCCGCCGGCCCGCACGCCGCGACGTGGCAGCCCACGGCGGCCGGGACGTACCTCGTCGTCCTCGACGACGGGCGCCAGCGGGCCACGCGGCGCGTGGCGGTGCTCCGCTAATCCCCTAACCCCGCCCGCCTCGGTGACGTCGCCGAGGCGGGCTTCCCAAACGCTGGGGCGCGCCGGCATCGGCCGGCGCGCCCCATCTTTGTGTTCAGCCGGACGCGCTAGCGCGCGACGACGAACGTGGCCGAGACCTGCTCCCCATCGGCCCGGACGCGGACGACGTAGGCGCCGGCGGCGAGGCGGCCCGCCTCGATGCCGAGGTCGTGGGAGCCGGCCCCGAACGCCTCGCCGTCGGCGAGGACGGCGACGCGCTGGCCGATCGCGTTGAACACCTCGGCGGTGACGGACGCTGCCGCGCCGAGCGTGACGCGGACCTGCGCGGCCGTCCGCGCCGGGTTCGGCCAGACCGCATCGACGCGGAGCGGGGCGTCGGCGTCGGGGCCGCCCGCGGAGGCGACGCCGGGCGCGCGGAGGTACGCGAGGTCGTCGACGAGGATCGCGCCGAAGCGCGGGCCCTCGCCGTCGTAGCCGAGCTGGAGCGACTCCATCCGGAGCGACGACGGGTTGTTCCAGGCCTCGTTGCCGATCCAGGTGCCGAACCCGTCGGCGTCGAGGTCCCACGTCACTGTCTTCCAGCCGTACCAGTCGACGGCCGTCCACGGGCTGACCTCGATGCCGCTCGTCCCATCGTCGACGGCGAAGCGGAAGAGGACGCCGGTCCCGTCGCCGTAGACGCGGGCGCGGAGCGTGGCCTCGTCGGTGAACTGGTGGCCGGGCGAGCAGCCGCCGAAGCACTCCCGGATAAGCGCCGAGGCGTCGCCCTCGACCCAGCCGAAGTCGATCCGCATCGATGTCTCGCCGCCGAGCGGGTAGCCGAGGTCGCTGGCCGAGACGGACGTCGAGTCGGTGACGATGCCGGTCGTCGAGCCGCTCTGCTGCGGGACCCACCAGTCATCGGCGATCGACGAGCCCTCGAAGTCCTCCAGAAGCTCCTCCACGAGGGCGCCGTCGCCCGTCCCGAAGGTGAAGGCGTAGCGCCCCGTCGAGGCGTTGCCGAAGGCGTCCTCGACGCCGGGCTCGATGGCGAACCGGTAGCTCGTCTCCGGCGCGAGGTCGGCGTCGGGCACGAAGCTGACGGTCGTCCGCGGGGTCGGGACCTCGCCGACCACACCGGCCAGCGAGACGGTCGCCGTGCCCGGGACGGCCTCGCCGCCGAGCGCCTCCAGCGTCACGCGGCCCTCCAGCGTCTCCGGGACCACGACCTCGTCGAAGGCGACCGTCACGACCGGCCGGATCTCGGCGTCGCGCGCGTTCGGCGCGGGGTCGCCGCTGGCGAGACGCGGCGCGGCCGTGTCGGGGAAGCTGGAGATGAACGTGAGCACGAAGTCGTCGCCGCCGGTCCCGTCGCCGTCGCCGTCGAGCGGGCTCCCGTTGAGCGTCGTCGCCGTGCCGGCCAGGGTCAGGGTGTACTCGGTCCGCGGCTCGAGCGGCGCGCTCGGGATGAACTCGAGCTCGTAGCCGCCCTCCGAGAACCCGACGGCGCCGTCCACCGCGTCGCCGCCCGCCGTCGGCACGAGCGAGAAGGCGGGCGCAGTCGTCACGGGGTCGAGCGGGCGGCTGAACGTGAGGCGGAGGGCGTCGGTGATCGGGAAGCCGTCCTCGCCTGCCTCGGGCCGCGCGTCGACGACCGTGGGCGGGACGGTCGAGACGAGGGCGACGTCGGCGAAGGTGAACGTCGTGTCGCGCATCGTGACCTCGGCCGTGGCCGTCTCGTAGCCCTCGGCCTCGACCGTCACGGTGTGCGTGCCCGCGGCGACGTCCTCGAGGTAGTAGAACCCGTTGGCCAGTTCGCCGGGGTCGTCGGAGTACCGGTTGAAGAGGGTCTCGTACGTGTCCGTCGTGTAGGTCTGCCCGTCGACGGTGACCGTCGCGCCGTTGATCGGCCGGCCGCTCTCGGCGTCGGTCACGATGCCCGTCGCGATCCGGTGCGTCGAGCGCGGGACGCCGTGCCAGTCGAGGATCGCCCAGTAGAACGACTGCGCCTCGAGCCGCTTCCAGTCGGCGTTCATGTTGAGCTGGTTCTGCCGGGGGTTCGTGTGGAACCCCGACTCGCTCAGGACCGACGCCATCGCCGACGTCCGGTTGACGAAGAGGTACGGGTACTGGTTGGCGTGGTTGTCCGGGAAGCCCTGGTAGAACGTCCGGTCGGCAAAGTTGCCCTGGCCGGCCGACGGCAGGCGGAGGGCCTCCATCTGGACGTCGAGGTACTCGGCGCCCATCCGGCCGCCGCCCTCGGGCGTCTTCTCGACGGTCTGCCCGTTCTGGCGCCAGCCGCCGTAGAGCATCAGCACGTTGTTCGTGCTCGGCGCGCCGGCGTTCGAGTGGATCGAGTGGAAAAAGTCGGCGGCGAGCGCGTTGGCGCGGTCGGTCCGCTGGCTGAGGCTGACCTGCTGGGAGTCGCTGGTGCGGGAGGTGTAGACCGTGTCGATGTCGGTCCGCTCGAGGAGCATGTCGCGGAGCGCGAGGCTCACGCGGAGGACCTTCTCGGCCTCGGAGTAACCGAAGATCCCTTGGTTCTCGGTCTGGCTGTGCCCGGGATCGAGGAAGAGCTCCCAGTCGGCGAGGCCGGTGACCTGCTGGGCGGAGAGGGACGGGGCGAGGAGGAGGGCGAGGAGCCCGAGAGTCAAAACGCGGGGCATCGGGCTACTCGGCGATCGGGAGGAGGAACAGGGCGTCGCCGTCGTCGAAGGCGATGCGGGTGCCGTCGGGGGACCACGAGGGGTTCATCTCGAGGCGGTCGGGCGTGGCCGTGAGCGGCACGCGCGCCGAGCCGTCGGCGCGGACGGCGACGATCTCGGAGGCCGTGTAGTCGTGGCCGTCGTCCTCCGACACCATGACGGCGATCCACTGGCCGTCGGGCGACCACGACGGCCGCGAGCCGGCGCCGAGACTGATCAGGTCGGAGCCGTCGGCGTCCATCACGTAGAGGCCGCCGCCGTAGGCCTCGAACGCGACGCGCACGCCGTCGGGCGACGGCGTGACGTTGAGGAGCGGCACGTCGCCGAGCGGCGCGAGCGTCCGGACGCCGCCCGAGGCGGGCGTGGCGACGGCGAGGCCGCCGTCGAGGCGGCCCAGCGCGACGGGCTCCACAGGAGCCGGAACGCGCGCCTCGGCGTCGGCGGGGAGCACGTCGAGGCCGTCGTCACTGAGGGCGACCACGTGGCCGGCGCCGGCCCAGCGCGGGAGCCCGGGCGGCGTCGTCCGCCAGTCGGTGAGGGTTGCGACCGACCCGTCGAGGCCCAGCACCTCGATCGCGTCGAGCCGCTGGACGCCGTCCATCTGCGCCGACCGGACGGCGATCGACCGGCCGTCGGGCGCCCACGCGAAGCCGAAGCCGGCCGCGGGCGTGTCGGTGAGGGGGCGGGCGCCCTGGCCGTCGGCGCCGACGACCCAGAGGCCGGCGTAACGGGCGCGCGTAAAGGCGAGGGCGGACCCGTCGGGCGACCAGACGGGGTGGAGGGCCGGCGCGCCGTCGGCCACGAGGCGGACGGGCGGGCCGCTGGCCCGGAGGCTCTGCGCGCCGACCGGGACGGCGGAGCAGACGAGAAGGGCGGCGAGAGCGATGCGCATACGGTGGGATCGAGGGGGGCGCCCAAGGTAGGCCCAGGCCCAACCCGCCGACGCCCGATCCGGCGCACCGACCGCTGCCTCCCCCCGACGGTCGGAGCCGATGCGTCAACGGCTTCGCTCGGGGGCAAGGCCCCCCGCTGGAGCGCCGAGGCGGGCCCGCCCGAAGGCGCTACGCCCCCTCCAGCTCCGCCTCGAGTTGCTGCTTGCGCACGAGCGTCGCGTAGGCCCCACCGGCCGCGACCAGCTCGGCGTGCGTCCCGCGCTCGGCCACGCGGCCCTCGTCGAGCACGAGGATCTGGTCGGCGTCCTGGACCGCCGAGACGCGGTGGCTCACGACCACGACCGTCCGCTGTCCGAACTGGGCACGGAGGTTCTCGAGGATCGTCGCCTCCGTCCGCGTGTCGACGGCCGAGAGGGCGTCGTCGAACAGCAAGATCGGGGCACGGCGGATGAGGGCGCGGGCGATCGCCGTCCGCTGCTTCTGGCCGCCCGAGAGCGTGATCCCGCGCTCGCCGACGCGCGTCTCGAAGCCCTTTGGAAAGTCCTCGACGTTGGCGAGGAGATCGGCCTCGCGGGCCGCCGCCGAGATCTCCGCGTCGTCCGCTTCGGGCACGCCGAAGGCGATGTTGTTGCCGACCGTGTCCGAGAACAGGAAAACCTCCTGGGGGACGTAGCCGATGGCCGCACGGAGCGTGTGGAGCGGGATCTCGCGGAGATCCCGCCCGTCGACGCGGACGGCGCCCTCGGTCGGGTCCATGAGCCGCGGGATCAGTTCGACGAGCGTCGACTTGCCCGAGCCCGTCCGTCCCACGATGCCGACCGACGTGCCGGCCGGGACGTCGAACGAGACGCCGTCGAGCACGGCCGGGCCGTCCGGCGTGTAGCGGTACGTCACGCCGTCGAACGTGAGCCGGCCCTCGACGTCGTCGACCTCGGTGATCTCGTCGGCGTCGGCCACGCCCGGCTCGGTGTCGAGGATCTCCGCGATGCGCGCCATCGACGCCGAGGCCTGCTGGACCATCGAGACCACGTACCCGAACGACGCGACGGGCCACGTCAGGTTGGCCACGTAGATGATGAACTCGGCGATGTTGCCGAGCGAGAGCTGACCCGCGATCACGAGCCGCCCCCCCACGCCGACGACGAGGACCGTGCTCAGCCCGATGAGGATGAGCAGGACCGGCCGGAACGCGGCGTCGACGAGGGCGAGGTCGAGCGCGCGGCCCTGGTAGTCCTCGCTCGCGTCGTCGATCCGACGGCCCCACGTCTCTTCCTGCGTGTACGCCTTGACCACGCGGATCCCGGAGAGCGCCTCCTGCACGCGGCTCGTCAGGCCCGAGTACGCCTTCTGCTGGCGGTCCGTGCGGACGTGGACCAGCTTGCTCACGAAAAAGACCGACACGGCGAGGATCGGCATCGGGAGGATGGCCCAGAACGTGAGCGTCGGCGAGATGGCGAGCATGAACGTCAGCGCCATCACGATGGCCGCGACGGCCCGCGCGAGGTACATCAGCGCCGGGCCCACGTAGCGGCGGACCTTCTCGACGTCGCTCGTCGCGCGCGTCATCACGTCGCCCGTGGCGAAGCGGTGGTAGAAGCCGCCGGAGAGCGTCTGGAGGTGGGCGTAGAGCCGGTTCCGGAGGTCGAACTCGATGTT
>Ga0310345_10006048_pt1 | contig 10618 bp, 7 predicted proteins | sample HC15DNA20500_MG_FD_204667 | JGI IMG/M metagenome (GOLD analysis project Ga0310345, IMG submission 204667) | Marine microbial communities from station ALOHA, North Pacific Subtropical Gyre - HC15-DNA-20-500_MG | ecosystem: Environmental > Aquatic > Marine > Oceanic | place: Pacific Ocean: North... | reverse complement strand
TCTCGTAGAAGACGATGTCGCCCCGCACGTACGGGTCTGGAAGCGACACGTCGACCGATGCCTCGAACTCCTCCTTCGTGCGCACCATGTCGGGCCCGAAGTCGGTCGCCGAGGCAAGCACGACTGCGTGCGGTGGCGAGCCCAGCCGCGTGTCGTAGCGGTCGATCTCCTGGCCGGCCGCACCGCCGCCGAGGCCTGACGTGCCGACACGGCCCTCGTCCGGTTCCACGCCGGCCCAGATCCACGACGCCCGGGAGGAGATGCTGTCCTCGTTCACCCGGAAGTACGTCGCTCTGCCGAAGCCCTGGGCGGCGAAGCCGACACCGCAGATGTCGTTGGGCGGCCGACCGAGCCGGCGCCACATGCCGCCGTACTCGCCGCCGAACGCGTGATAACTCTCGCCGTCGCCGGTCTGCCAGTTGCGCACGCCGTCCTCGGCCCGGCGCAGTTCCATGGCCCCGGGCCACGCATCGCTGAACGCCACCCGCCAGTAGAAGCCGTTGCCGCCCAGATACATGAGCCGGCCACCCTGCCGTTGCCACTCGGCGAGCGCATCGAGCATCGCCGTCGACCAGTACTCGGGGTGCGAACACGTCACGATCACCCGATACGGCTCCAGAGCGGCCAGGCCCTCGGCGTGAAGATCCTCGTCGCCGATCACGTCGTGACCGATACCGCTGTGCTCGAGGAACGCATTGATGTCGGTGTCCGGCGTGAAGTTCCAACCGTCGGCACCCGGTCGCAGGTTGAGCACCGGACGCAGCCGGGAGCTGAACATCACGCCGCTGCCGTCGGGGTGTTTCTCGTACATCGACCGGCCGAGCTCGGGGTGGCGACGCACGTAGTCGTGTTCGGGGCGCAGCCGGGCTCGTGTCCCGATGAAGTCGGCGCCCTCGAACAACATGCGGTGGTTGGCGTAGGCCAGATAGGTCGCCGAGGACATCAGCAGCGCGACGTCGTTCGTCGGCGAGCCGACCGCGGGACGAACGAAGAACGGCACCCGGTCCTCGTCGTCGCCCGCCTGCAAGCGGAAGGCGTAGATGCCGCTCGGCAGGTCCGCCGGCAGGGAGACCCGGGCCGTCTCGTCCCATGCGGCGTCGTAGAGATCGTCCTTGTGGAAGTGGACCGCATTCCACTGCTCGGGCGCGTCGCGCCATCGTTGCTCGGTGCCGTCCCAGTTCGCCGAAGTGACGCCGCGCGCCGGAAGCTGATGCAGCTCACCGTGCCGACCCGACCCGCCGGCGTCGTGGATCATGCGGGTGTGCATGTCGTGGTGCAGGTGCCAGATCGAGGTCGTGTCGTCGACAACGAGCCGGGGGCGCCCGATGCGCCCGTCCAGATCGCCGATGTCCATGCCGTCCTCGGCGGAGCGACCACCGAAGACGACCCGTCCGAGCTCGATCGGCGAGCGGAGCGTCGAGGTCGTCCCCGCCGACGTCGAGGGCCGCTCCAGAACGTCTCGACCGGGCGAGGGCGTCGGGATCGGCACGAAGCCGGTGTCGATCCGCCCACTCGTCAGATCGACGACGCACGACACGGAGTACCACCGTCGGTTCGTCGCCGGGCGGTCGCTGACCGGAATCCGAGTACCGGCGGCAGCCAGCTCGAGTACTCCGTTCGTGCTCCGGAGAACAATGACCGGCTGTGCGGCGGCGTTCTCGATCGTGAGGATCGTCTGCGGCTCATCGGGCCGGGTGAGCATGACGTCGAGCTCGAACCCGAGTGTTTCCGTCGCACTCAGTCCCCGCAGGTCGACGGTTCCATACGAGCCCGGCCGCAGCGGCTGGTCACGGAGCTCGACGGCAGTCGGCAGGTCACTGTCCACGACGTGCTCCGAGAAGCCGGGTCCGGCCTTCGTCGGGTCACCACAGCTGATCCGCACCAGCGCAAGCTCGGCGGGACCCGGCGAATGCGACGACGCCCGCAGCACCACCGAGTCGCCGGCCCGGACCGACCACGGCTCGCAGTACCCGGTGATCTGCTTGCCTGCGTCCGTGTCGTCCTCCTCGGCTGAAGTCATGCCCGCACTCTGGCAGACCGCGCAGCGCCGCGGCGAACCACGAATTGTTACGCCCCCAGGGGCGTAACAATTCAGCGGCCGAGGAGGGTGGGCAACTCGGCGAGTGTGCTGATCGTGTGGGTCGGTGGCCGGCCGCCGGGAAGTAGATCGGGCAGGGGAATGCCGGTCGGGTTGTACCAGCAGGTGTCGATACCCGCGTTGTGGCCGCCGGCGATGTCCGAACTCAGGCTGTCGCCGACCATCAGGATCCCCGCACGATCGGGGTCGCCGAGCGCTCCGAACGTCAGGTCGAAGATCGCCGCCGACGGCTTGGCCACCCCGACCTCGGCCGAGATCGTGACCGCATCGAAGTAACGCTCGATGTCGAGACGCGCAATTCGCGCCCGCTGGATGGAACCGATCCCGTTGGTGACCATGGCCAGGGTGAACGATCCGGCCAACTCGACCACGACGTCGAGCGCGCCGGGATACAGCTCGCCGTGGCGGCCCATGGCGGCCTCGAACGCGTCCGCCAGCGATTCAGGAGCGACATCGAGCCCGAAGCGCTCCCGGAACTGCTCCCAGCGGGTGCGATGGACGTCCTGCGGCGTCAGTTCGTGGACTTCGACCCGCCTCCACAGCGCCTTGTTGATCTCGTCGAAGATCGGGTACCGGTCGGTCGGATCGACCCCGATGGTCGCCAGCGCGTCGCCGAAGGCGTCCACGAGCGACCGCTCCGTGTCGAGCAGGGTGTGATCGAAGTCGAGGAGGACGTGCGTGTACGGCAAGTTTCAGAGTCTCGCGCTCACGTGACTACCTTGCTGGGATGACCGTACGAGGCAAGGCGCACATCGCCGGGGTGTACGAACACCCGCTCCGTGAGATACCGGACAAGACCGTTCCCCAGATCCACGCCGAGGTGGCGATCGGCGCTCTGGCCGACGCCGGCCTCACGCTGGACGACGTCGACGCCTATTACTCGGCCGGCGACGCCCCCGGGTTCGGCGGGCTCTCGATGGCCGACTACCTGGGCCTGAACTGCCGCCACATCGACGACACCGAGACCGGCGGGTCCTCCTATCTGGTGCACGTGCAGCACGCGGCCGCGGCGATCGCCGCGGGCCACGTCGACGTTGCGCTGATCACGCTGGCCGGAAAGCCCCGCACCGGTGGCGCCCGGCCCGGCGGCAGCGGCCGGGTGAGCAGTGCTCCCGAATCGGCGTTCGAAACCCAGTGGGGGCTGGGCGTGATCAGCGGCTACGCCATGGCCGCAATGCGCCACATGCACGAGTTCGGTACCACCAGCGAACAACTCGCCGAGATCAAGGTCGCCGCCTCCACCCATGCCCAGCACAACCCCAATGCCTTCCTGCGAGACGTGGTCACCGTCGAAGAAGTCGTCGGCTCGCGCATGATCTCCGATCCGCTTCACCTGCTCGACTCGTGCGTGATCACCGACGGGGGAGGAGCGCTCGTCGTCGTCAGCGAGGCCGTGGCGAACACCCTGGACCGCCACACCGTGCCGGTGCTCGGCACCGGGTTCGGGTTCAAGGGAACGAATTCCGGACGCGTCGACCTGACCTACACCGGCGCTCGCATCTCGGGCCCGGCGGCGTTCGCCGAGGCGGGTGTCACGCCCGACGACATCGATTACGCCTCGATCTACGACAGCTTCACGATCACCGTGCTCATGACACTCGAGGACCTGGGCTTCTGCGAGAAGGGCAAGGGAGGCGAGTTCGTACTCGACGGCGCGCTGCAGGCACCGCACGGTCGGCTCCCGTTCAACACCGACGGAGGCGGGTTGTGCAACAACCACCCTGCCAACCGGGGCGGTATGACCAAGGTGATCGAAGCCGTGCGCCAGCTCCGAGGTGAGGCCCATGCGCCCGTACAGGTGCCGGATTGCGAGATCGCACTGGCCCACGGCACCGGCGGTTCGCTCGCCACGAGAATGGGCAGCGCCACGCTGATCCTGGGGAGGGACTGATGTCCGAGCTTCCGACCTACCCGCCCGAGGTGACCCCCGAGACCCAACCGTTCTGGGACGCCACCGCGCAGGGCCGTATCGACCTCGCCGTCTGTGACTCCTGCGGGTTCATTCCGTACTACCCCCGCTCGATCTGCCCCGACTGCCAGGGCACCGACATGACCTGGACGACGATGTCCGGCAACGGCACGGTCTACTCGTTCTCGGTGACACGTTCGGGCGGCGGACGCGCCTGGCGTGAGCAGCTTCCGTTCGTGCTGGCCTACGTGCAACTCGACGAGGGGCCGATCATGCTCACCAACATCGTCGACTGCGACCCCGACACGGTCACGATCGGCATGGCGGTCACCGCGGTGTTCGACGACACCGGCGAAGGCACCGCCCTCGTCCGCTTCACCCCCACGAGCTGACAGCAAGTCGGGAGCGCCGCCATTGGTCCCCGGGAAGTGGGAGCATTCGGCTCGGACAGGTTGAGGTCGCCCTGCGACCGATACCGGGCTACCCGCGAGTCGGTCCCCGGGAAGTGGGAGCGTTCGGCTCGGACAGGATGAACCCGGCTACCCGCCGAAGCTGCGTTTGCTGCGGCGGGTCATGTACAGCGCCCACATCGGCATGCCGTCGCCGGGGCGCACGCCCATCTTCTGCATGGCTCGACGGCTCGCCTCGATCTGATCCCGCTGACCCTGTCGGCGGACCTCGGCGCTCGGCAACAGCGCACCTCTGGTCGACGACCGCAACGAGTTCTCGACCGCTGCGACGTAGGGTCGCGTCTGCTCGACGGCCGCCGGAGGGAGGTTCGCCTGCTTCGCTCGTAACGAGTCGATCAGGCGCTGTCGATCCTGCGCATCGCCCTGCTGGACGAGATCCCAGATCGCCTCCCAGGCAGCGAGGGTGTCGCCGCCCGAGCCGATCTGCTCGATTGCCTGCTCCGCGCGCTCCGACAGCGACTCCGCTGTCGACTGCCGCCTTGCCATCGCATCACTCTAGGGCGGGAGGGCGCGACCCGGCACCGACGGCCGCGCCATCGGTGCCGGGTCGACCGTCGACAGCATCGACGTCGCCGCCACGGCGACGAGCTGGGGCCACCGCCGGGCAGCGCTGGTCACAACACCGGCAGCGTGTTTCCCGGGGCGCGCTCGCCGCGGGTGAACTCGCGAAGCACCGCAACGTCGCCGTGTCGTTCGCGCGCCGCGCCCAGGAGCGCGACCATGACCAGGTCGACGATGTCGGGAGCGAAGGTCGGCGTCTCGATCCCGAGCGAGAAGGCCAGGTCGTCGCAGTGCACCACCGCCTCGACCATGCGGGTGACCAGATAGCTGTCGAGCGGCATGCACACGCCGCCGAACACCTCGATCCCTCGATCGGCCGCCTCGCCGATCAGCTTCGTGCGCAGGTCGACGACCGTCCGCTCGTGCCGTTCGCGCACCGCCTCGACGCCCGGTTCCGCGTCGTCGATCGCACGCTGCACGATGTTGGCGTTCAGTTCGTCCATGTCCTCGTCGGGACGATCGAAGGCCAGTTTGAAGTACGCCGAGGCATCGACGTCGACCGTCTTCACGCATTCGTCGGCCTGGATGTAGAGCCACACCGTCGTGAACGCCCGGCCGAGGTGGGCGGCGAGCGCGCCGATGGTCATGTTCTCGAGCGCGCTCGGTTCGTTCCAGCGCCGCTCGATGTCGGGGTGGGCGAGGAGCATGCCGACGGTGTCTCCCATCTCGAGGAAGAGCGTGGGGATGCTGGCGCGTTTGGATTCGAGTCGCATGGGGGTGTCCTTCTCGTGTGGCGCCCCCAACGTAGTTTCGAAACCCGCCGCTCGGATTGTTTGGTGCGGCGTGGTGTGCAAGCGTGAAGGGACCACTCACGACGTCGGGGGACGACATGGCTGCGAATCACAACGGTACTTCGAACGGCACGGCGCCCGAGGCGGTCGAGCCGGGGCCCACGGACTTCGACGTGATCGTCGTCGGCGCCGGCATGGCGGGGCTCTACCTCCTTCACCGACTGCGGGGCATGGGCTTCAGCGCCGTGGCCCTCGAGGCGGCCGACGACGTCGGCGGAACCTGGTACTGGAACCGCTATCCCGGCGCTCGCTGCGACATCCAGAGCGTCGACTACAGCTACAGCTTCGACGAGGAACTCCAGCAGGAGTGGGAGTGGACCCAGAAGTACGCCACCCAGCCCGAGATCCTCCGCTATCTCCAGCACGTCGCCGACCGATTCGACCTGCGGCGCGACATCCGCTTCGAGACCCGCGTCGCGGGCGCCGAGTGGAACGACGACACCGCGTCGTGGAAGGTCACGACCGAAGCCGGCGACGAACTCACCGGCCGCTACTACGTGATGGCGACCGGTTGCCTGTCGATGCCCAAGGATCTCGACATCGAAGGCGCCGACCGGTTCCAGGGGCCGACCTACTTCAACAGCCGCTGGCCCCACGAGGGAGTGGACTTCACCGGCATGCGGGTCGGTCTCGTCGGCACCGGTTCGTCGGCCATCCAGTCGATCCCCGAGATCGCCAAGCAGGCCGACGAACTGGTCGTCTTCCAGCGCACGCCGAACTTCTCCGTGCCGGCGGGCCACGGCCCGGTACCCGAGGAGCGAATCCAGGACATCAAGGGCCGCTACGCCGAGTACCGCGCCGACGCCCGCGTCTCGCGGGGCGGCGTGCCGGTCGAGGAGAGCGTGATCAGCGCCCGGCTGGTCCCGGCCGAGGAACGGAATCGCCTGCTCGAGGAGGCGTGGCAGGTGGGCGACCTGATCGGCTTCCTGAGCGTCTTCAACGACACCGGTGTGAGCCTCGAGGCCAACCAGCTCGTGCAGCAGTTCGTCCACGACAAGATCAAGTCGATCGTCGACGATCCCGAGACCGCCGAGGCGCTCTGCCCCAAGGACCATCCGATCGGTTCGAAGCGGCTCTGCCTCGACGATCACTACTACCAGACCTACAACCAGGATCACGTCACACTCGTGGACCTGCGGAAGAACCCGATCACCACGATCACCGAGACCGGCATCGACACCGCCGACAGCAGCTTCGAATTCGACGCCCTGGTCATGGCGACCGGCTTCGACGCCATGACCGGCGCGATCGTTGCCGTCGACATCACCGGCCGCAACGGTGTGGAGCTCAAGGACAAGTGGGCCGACGGTCCGACCACCTATCTCGGCCTGACCGTGACCGACTTCCCGAACTTCTTCGCGATCACCGGACCGCAGAGCCCCTCGGTGCTGTCGAACATGGCCGTCTCGATCGAACAGCACGTCGAGTGGATCACCGACACGCTGGCCGACATGCGCGAGCGCGGCTTCTCCGTGATCGAGCCGACCGAGACTGCGCAGGCCGGGTGGCAACAACACACGAACGACTGTGCCGACATCACGCTCTTCCAGCAGGCGAACTCGTGGTACATGGGCGCCAACGTGCCCGGCAAGCCCCGGGTCTTCCTGCCCTACGTCGGCGGCGTCGGCACCTACCGTGCCCTGTGCGACGAAGTGCGCGAGCGGGACTATCTCGGCTTTGCGCTCGCCGGTTCCGACACCACGCAGTGCAACGACGGCGTGATCGCCGAGGCCCAGCCCGATGTCGCGATGGTGACCCAGATGATGGCCGAACTAGGACTGCCGCCGATCGAATCGATGTCGCCCGCCGAGGCCCGGGCGTTCATGGAGGCGTCGGCGGAACAGAACCCGCCCGGCCCCGAGGTCGGCGAGGTCGTCGACGGCACCTATCCCGGCGCCGACGGTGAGCTCGAGTACCGGCTGTACCGGCCGGCGACACCCGGACCGCATCAGGCCGTCGTGTACTTCCACGGCGGTGGTTGGGTGCTCGGAAGCGCCACCAGCGACGACGCGCTCTGCCGGGACCTGTGCAATCAGTCGAACTCGATCATCATCTCCTGCGACTACCGCCATGCGCCCGAGGCCCGGTTCCCGGCCGCCGTCGACGACGGCTTCGCAGCGGTGCAGTGGGCGGCCGCCAACCTGGAGTCCCTCGGGGCACGGCCCGATCCGGTCATCGTCGCCGGCTGGAGCGCAGGCGGCAACGTCGCGGCCGTGGCCTGTCAGACGGCACGAGACGCAGGTGGCCCGGCAATCGCCGGCCAGGTCCTGATCACACCGGTCACCGACATGGACTTCTCCCGCCCGTCGTTCACCGAGAACGCCGACGGCTTCATCCTGACCCACGGGCTCATGACCTGGTTCTGGGACCACTACTGCGACGAAGCCGACCGTTCGAACCCGAAGGCCTCGCCGCTACACGGTGACCTGCAGGGTCTCCCGCCGGCCGTGGTCGTCACCGCCCAGTTCGACCCGCTGCGAGACGAGGGTGACGCCTACGCGGCAGCACTGGAAGCGGCCGGTGTACCCGTGCAGCACATGCCGCTTCGCGGCCACATGCACACCTCGGTCGCGTCGGTCGGGGTGATCATCTCGGCGAACGGGTCCAGGACCGCGATTGCCGATGCGATCGCCGGCCTCGCCCGGGCCGGTGTCCCCAGTGCCTGACCTCCGACGCGCCGTTGTGTAGTACTGGGTGAAGAAGTACGAACAACTCATCGCCATCTGCATCTCGACGGTCCTGGTCATGGCCGGCCAGGGCGTCGTCAGTCCGGTGCTCCCGCTCTACGCGGACAGCTTCGGGGTGTCCACGACCCTGATCGGCGCGACCGTCACCGCTTTCGGCTTGGCGCGACTCATCACCAACGTCCCCGCCGGCATCCTGGCCGACCGCAGCGGCAGGAGGCGGTTGCTCATCGGCGGACCGCTGGTCACCGCCGTCGGCATGTTCGGCTCGGGCATCGCCGGTTCGATCTGGGTGCTGCTCGCGTTCCGATTCGTGGCCGGGCTGGGCTCCGCCCTCTACATGACCGGCGCGACGATCTACCTGCTCGACATCGCCAGCGCCGAGCAGCGAGGTCGCTTCATCGCCGCCAACCAGGGGGCGTTGCTGGTGGGTGTGGGCTTCGGCCCGGCCCTCGGCGGACTTCTCGCCGATCGCTACGGCCTTGCGTCGCCGTTCTTCGTCGTGGCCGCCGCCGGAGTCCTCACCGCGATCTACAGCCTGGTGCGGTTGCCCGAGACCCGCACGGTCGCCGACACGGCGAGCGCATCGTCGCCCGATCTCGAGGCGCCGTCGCGCTGGGCGTTGTTGCGGTCGACCGACTTCCTGCTCGTGGGACTGGTCACGATCGGGGTGTTCTCGGTCCGGGCCGGTGTCCGCCAGACGCTGGTCCCGCTCCAGCTCAGCGAGGCGTTCGGGCTCGAGGTCGACGAACTCGGCGTGCTCTTCACCGCCCTGGGCGTGATCGGCGTGGTGCTGATCTGGCCCGCCGGCTGGGCGACCGACCGGTTCGGCCGCAAGATCATCATCGTGCCCACGGCCATGCTGATCGCGGTCGGTATCGGCATCGTCGCGGTCGCTGACTCCCTTCCGCTGTTCATCACCGGACTCACGATGTCGGCGGTCGGCTCGTCGATCACCGGGCCGGCGCCGGCCGCCTACGTGGCCGACCTCGTCGCCGAGGACCAGCGCGGCGCGGCGATGGGCCTGTACCGCACGTTCGGCGACATCGGGGTGGTGCTGTCGCCGGTCGCCAGCGGTCTGGCGGCCGATGCGGTGTCGATTCCCTTCGCGATAGCGGTCAACGCCGTTTTCATCGGCGTCGCCGCCGTCGCCTTCCTGCTCATGGCCTCCTCGGCCAAGGCCGGGGTACCCACGCCGGTCGGCGGCCCGGTTCAGCCGCAGGATTCGAAGCGGTAGCGCAAGGGTCCGAGGTCGGCCTCGATCGCGAGATTCCGGAACCGCATGAGTTCCGGGCGATGGGTGAACCACTCGATCCGGTCGCGCTGGGCATCGGTCCTGGGCTCGATGCGCATCACGAAGGCCGAGAACGCCTCGGCGAAGTCCTCCTCGGGATGGCTCGCGGCGTAGGGCCCGAAGAACCCGGGGTCGCCCACACATCGCGCAAGCCCCGTTTCGGGCGAGGGTTCCGACCGGAGGTCGACCTCGTCGATCGCACCCTGGCCCCAGAACGTCTCGATCCACGACCACATGAGCGAATCGGTCAAGAAGCAGCCCCGCCGGTTGTGCCAGGTCTCGCAGCCGTCAGGTCCCACCGTCGAATCGAGCTGGTCGGAGGTGGACGTGATCACATGCGCGAACTCGTGCGCCATCGTGAGCATGAGTTCCTTCGGATCGCGGCGTGCCTCGGCGAGGTTCACCGCCATCTGGAACGGCGCCTCGGGAGCATCGACGCGATTGACGTAGGCCAGCGCGGTGCGCCCGGGTTCCGTACTCTCGAAGCCCGTGAACATCGCCAGGTCGTGCAGCTCGCCCGGCGGGCTGATCGAGGCGAGCAGCCGCCATGCAGCCACGAGCCGTTCGTCCGGTTCGCCATGACACGGGGCGCCGAGGTTGCCGTCGACCACGACATGGGCGACGACGACCGTCAACTGGGGATAGGGGTTGACCGAATCGAGTTCGCAGCGGATGTCGGACCGGGTCAGGCGGAAGTCGATGCCCCCTCCCTCGACCGGATCGGCGAACGGGTTGTCGTCGATCGATGGTGGTGCCGCAGCGACATCGCGTGCGGCGACACCGTGTGCGGGCGGCCCGTCGATTGCGGAGA
>Ga0310345_10006047_pt1 | contig 10620 bp, 7 predicted proteins | sample HC15DNA20500_MG_FD_204667 | JGI IMG/M metagenome (GOLD analysis project Ga0310345, IMG submission 204667) | Marine microbial communities from station ALOHA, North Pacific Subtropical Gyre - HC15-DNA-20-500_MG | ecosystem: Environmental > Aquatic > Marine > Oceanic | place: Pacific Ocean: North... | reverse complement strand
GGACGACATGTATGACACGCTTCTGGCGATCCAGAAAGATGGGAAAGATCCGAAGACCGGGGCCGTCTATACCCCGCAAGAACGCGATTATCTCGAAACGCAGGTCACAAAAAAATGGCAAGAGGCCACGGGAGACCAGCTACTGGGGATGCCCGCCACGGACGCCATCGCCTTTCTTACCGAAGAAGTCGCCCAAACTCGCTTCAGCAATGAGCAACGTCTCGCCTTGCACGGGAAGATTGTCAAGCAGCACAGGAAACAATTCGTCGATCGACTTATCGGCACTGTAATCGGCAAGGACCCAACGACGACGCCAAGCGCCGCATGGGAGACATTGCTAGACCGCCATGCGGTTTGGCTAGACAATAACGACTCGCTGGACGGCATCACCACCGACGAGCTTCGGCAAGCCGAAGCCGTTATCAGTAGTTTTGAGAGGAGGCAGCTGTCCAGAGATACGAGTTACGCCATCGCAAGCACTGCATTAGATAACGGGCTTCCGGTTCCAAAAGCAGGGCGCAGCGCGCTGCCGAGGATCTATAGAGAAGCGAAGGTTGCAACGACGGTGGTTGACAACAGCGGCAACGAAGTACTTACAACCATATACAAGCCTGAAAACGCAGCAGTACTTGCGGCGCGCCTTCTGGCGGTTCCGGAGGAATGGGCGTATCAGATAACAAATGAGATATCAACCGCTGACATGACACCAGACCAGGTGGTCTCTGCCGTGAGGTCCATTGCAGCGCTCCACATGCAGAGCCCGGAACAGCTGAGTCGGCTCCGCGAACGAATGAGCAAGCTGGGTCGTCTGCGGACGACCTACCTGACCAGCCGGATCCGGCAGGCCAATGGGCTATCGATGCTTGGAGAAGACTATGAGGTGACTCCAGAATGGGTGGAGATGGCCACTGGGTTGATACCGCAGATGCTCAAATTGGAACCGGTAACACCAACAAAGGGGGATTTTGCAGCCGCCTACGATGGAGATGATGAGGCTACGCATGCAAATAAAGCACTCGGAGACAGCTTGTCCCCCACGGAACGTCCGGGGTTCGGGGGCGACACTTTTATCCGAACGAGAGCCATCACCAAATTTGTAACGCGATTCCCGGAAGAATTTGCCATACAAATGTCCCTTCGCAATGTCAGCAGCGAGGTCGCGGCAAAAAACGCGAAGGCTGTCGTTGTCAACGAAATATTAAACGAAAGCCCAGGGGTGTACTGGGGCGGCAATACAACCGTTGGCGCTCCGGGCCCGTATGCTGTAAGCCGAGAGTTCGCAGCTGACTTATATAAAGATGTCGAGGAAGCAGTCGAGGCGGGGGTACTCGCTGGGTCAGCGGACGACTACTGGGCGAACTATCAACTCGTCTGGGATCCCACGGTGAAGCACAGCGGAGGAATGATCGGCTACGTCGCCGGCTTGGATGTCGAGTCCATCGGCGCGTGGACGCTGGTTCCCAACACTGGCGGGGATGCGGTCGACCGAGAGGACATAACGGACGGGGATCCCATTTTCCTGCTTACGGCACCGGTGCCGGAGTCATTGAAGCTTCTGCACCAGAAGTCAATCAGGAAGCGTCTAGAACAAGCCGCGAAAGCCGCCGCCCATCGGAAAAAGTATTTGGAATAAGATAATGCCCATCGCCAAAGCCACTCCCGGCCCATTCACAATTCGCGATCAGATCGCAATCCGCAACCAGCCGATCGTCGCCACGCATGATGCCCTCGCGCAAAGCAAAAACCGCACGGCATTTTTTCGCGGCGTTTTCCAATCGATGCGAACCAACTCGCTATCCGGCTCGTTGATTGATACCGCTGGGCGGGCTTTGGCGTCAGCCAGAAGTGGAGACGATCTTTACGGCGACGAGCGTGACGGAGGGGAATTCGATCCGTGGGACTTTTACACTCCAGAGTTCCTCGAGACTCGGCAGTATCTAATCGAGGACTACGAATCTGGCCGCATGGACTTCTTTGACGGGAAGCGTCGCGCCTTTGAGCGGTTCTTGCTGTCGCGGCACCGCGCATCCCAAGCTCGCCAAGATGTCGAGAACGCCGGGTTTATCCCCGCAATGATCGGCCAGGCCCTCGGCGATCTGCCGCTTATGTTTCTGACTGGTGGCGGCTCACTCGCCGCCACGGCAGGAAAAACCGCCCGCTTCTTTAGCACAGGGTTCCGTGCCGCGCTCCCTCATACACGCCGCGCTACGATCGGAGTCCTGGCGTACGCGAATGCCGGGAGCACCGTCAACAGAGTATATAAGCACGCCGCCCTTGGCTCGTTCATCACTGCGACGAACGAAGCGGGCCTGTACGCAATCCAGCCGCATAGAGAAGTTCGCGACTGGGATCTGCCGATCGCGACTGCCATGGGCGCCGGGATTGGCGCTGTGCTGCCCTTGCTAACCGCAGGCATTCGATCCGGGTCTACGCGGTTGACGCCTAATAGGCACATTAACAAAATGAGGGAGGATCTCGAAGCATCGATGGCTCGGCGCTCGCCGAACCTTGGGGGCGCCGACGCACTCGATGACGAGGTGGCCAACCTCACACACAAGCTTAAGCAAATACCGACCACTGACGAGAGCGATCTGCTGATAGCGCTGCGGCATCCCAAGACGGACGAGCTGATCGAGCGGCTCAGGAAGCGCTGGGCAGACCATGGTCGGACTTTGAAAGTATCTGGCGATCCGACGGTAGCGCCACATCCAGGGCAGCACCTGGTCGACCAGGACCTCGCCGCAGATGTTGTACATAAGGCAGGGGAGACGCACCAAACACTGCTCAACGAAAGTGCCGCCGGCAAAGTCGCCAAGATATCGAGCATGCCATTCCCAGCGGCGAAGCTTCGCGCCTCCGCAGCTACGCTGGGGAGAGTAGTCTCTCGCGTATTCTTCAATTTCTCGGATCCGGTAGCTGAAGCGGCGAAGAAACCCGTCACGCACATATCCCTGAAAGATGCGGAGATGCTCAAGCTCAACATGAGTCACTTGCATGCCACGACGCAGAGCAGGATCTCCTTGGGCTACAGCAACTTCAAGCGCGACAAGTTGGGGGGCACGGAGTATCTGTTAGGCGACGGCAAAACGAAGCTTCGAGTAGGCGGAATGTTCGGCAATCGTCAATTCCACGCACTCGTTTGGGATGTAATCCAGCAGCGTAAACGGCAGAAATTCACCGGCGCCAAACCGACCTACGAGGCCCCAGCGTCTGTCTCCAAGGCCGCAGACGATGTCCAAGAGTACATGCTGGGTATGTTCGATAAGTTGGACGAGGCCGGCATGCTACGCGGCCCACGCGCGTTGGCAACGGCGAAGACGGAATTTGACGAGCTAGCACAGCAATTGGACCGAAGCCGTGCCAAATACACGGCTAAGCCATCAGAAAAGGGGTTGAGGAAATCGGGGAAAATCGCCGAGAGGATACAGAAGAAGACTGAAGAGATCGATGAGATCGAGGGGCTGATCGAAGAAGCCGAGTATTATCTCACCCGTCGCTACCGGCGCGACCTGATCGCTGCGGCCCCGGACGAGTTCGTCGACGATCTGGCTGCGCAGTGGCACATGAATATGGATACCGATCCTCGAACCGGGAAGGCGTTGTCGAACACGGAGAAACGCCTGCACTCGGCCGCGATCTCCAAATTGGACGATCTCGACCGGGCGGCAATCGAATCGTTAGGCATCGAGGGCAAAGGCGTCGTCACCGAAGCGGACCTGCTCAAATGCAAGCTCGAGATTTGCCCGCCCCTTGCCGCGGGAACGCCTAAGAGTGTAGATCCGCGGCAAGCTTTTTTGATTCGATACCGCAACGCCCGCCGAGCCTCTCTGAGAGAAGCGGCCGAGGACAGCAAGAACAAGATTCTAGACATCAACAATGCGGACGGCGTCGATTCGATGCATCCTGGGGCCAGCGTATTTAAAGGACGAACGCTCACGATTGACGAGAACACTTTCCGCAAGTGGCTAGACACCGACATCAAGACATCGCTCGAGATGTACGACCATGTGGCCGCTGGCCGCATCGCGACGCGACTCGCCATCAATAGGAATTCCGAAACTCTGTCGCCGTTGGTCCAGGCGGTGCTCGGGGAGAATCTTGACGGCACTCCCGATCAACTCATACGCGCAATCAATAGGGATTTCGCGAATTTGCACGCTGCCGCCGGGAAGCTTGGATCGGGTCCTCAATTTGATCGAGTGCAGAAAGCCATAAAGCATTCGCAGAAACAAACAGTCGGCAACATAACGGCGAAGCTCGCCGAGCTAGAGGGACGCCCGGTTATCCAGGGGAACAATGCGGCGGATGCCTCCTGGCGAAAAGTGGGGCAAATCGCCATGCGCCTTCCGTACTTGGCTTGGATGGGCATGGTGACGGCATCGTCGATTCCTGATGCCGCAGGCAATGTGATTGCCGGAGGCGTGAAGGCGTCGTCGTACCGCTATTTCGGCCGTGGCATAATCGGCATGCTGCCGGGAATGAAAATCCCCTTGCGTGGCCTTGAGGCTCTTTATGTTGCGCTAGACGAAACTGCGGTCACCCGCATGCTGGCCCTGGGAGACCTCACAGATATGTCGGCCGATCCCCGGATGGCGTCGGGCTTCCTGGGGCGGGCGATTGCATATGCCGATATCGCAACTGACAAGGCGTCCAGAGGGCTAGCCATGGCCAGCGGGATGAATCGCTGGAACGTCAATATGCGGCGCGTGACCGCTCACTTGGTGATGCAAAACATCATCGAAGGGGCGAAGCGTATGGAACTGGCGGGTCGTCTCATGCGCACGAAGGGCCTTACCCAAGAGGCCGCGATCAAGGCAGCTCGACTGGCTCCGGACGATGCAACGCGGCTCGCCAAGTGGGGGTTTAATGCACAGCGAAGCAAAGAACTTCTGGAAGTTCTTCAGAAGCATGCTCTCGATGCGGACGGCGCCAAGATCGCGAATATCCGGGCACATCGAGGGCAGGTCAGCCCCGAATACTACTCCTGGCATAATGAGAACCGCGAGCTGTTCGAGACCTTCACTGCGGCGATCAATGCCGAGGTGATGGACATCATCATCGACCCAAAACTGCTATCGCGACCATTGATGAACCAGCGATGGATCGGCCGCATGGTAAACCAGTTCTGGAGCTTCTCTTACGCCTGGGGCAATCAGTTCGCGGTAAACGCTTCGATGCGACCGGGGATGGAGCAAGCCGTGTATCTGAGCCAAGCTGTCATGCTGGGCGGCATAGCTGACGCTGTTCACAATCATCTATCGGGGCGGCGGTCGTTTGCAGAAAGCGCCGAGCGGTGGTCTGATCCGAAGACAATGATGGGCATGCTCTATTCAGCCGCCCATCGATCTGGCGCCACCAGCTGGCTTGCTCGCCCCTCTTCGATGATGGACAGATACGAGTGGGGGCCAGGGCACCTGCTCGGCGAAAATGTTAGTTCATTGCAATCACGGCAAGGGCTGTCGCTGATCGCCGCAATCGGCCCGTTCGCGGATTATTACAATCGCGCTTGGAACGGCGTGCTCAACCCGGCACTCAGCCTATCGATGCCGGACGCGCATATCACAAGACGGCTTATGCCGTGGCAGAACCTTATGGCGATCAACGCGATCTATCGTTTCACAGCAGATGCCGGCCTCAACAATCCGCTCGGCCACGGCAAAGGGCTAGACTTGTATCTCTTCCCGACCAGAGCTGAAGCCGAGGCCCGAAAGAAGGGCCGATAAACCATGGCAGTAACCACCAGTCTTTCCGCCGACACCTACGTCGTCTATGTCGCTGATGGCACGACGACCTCCTTCACCTATACATTCCCACGGCTCGCGACAAAAGACATCTCCGTGTTCGTGGACGATGCGATCCAGACCGTCGTGGACGATTTCACGCACCCGGCGAACGGCACCGTGGAATTCGTCACCGCGCCGGGGAGCGGCACAACGGTGGAAGTGCGGCGGGACACCAAGACCGATTCGCCGCGGGTCACGTTTTCAAACTCGGCGACGTTCGGTGAGACCGCGATGAACACTGCCTACCTGCATATGTTGTATGTCGCACAAGAAATGAAGGGGCAGGAAAAACGCTACATCAAGCTCGCGTCGACGCTCGTCAACCTCGTCGTGCCGTTGAACCTGGCGTCCGGGGGAAGCGCGAACATGGTTGCCAGCGTCGACCGCGTCGATACCGGTGCCGGCAAACTCACGCAGGACAAGGCCTCGGCGACGCTGACTATGGCGAACGATTCGTCCGGGTACACCACCGTCACGCTCGAGCAGGGCGCGGCGACTACCAGCGACATCATCGAAGGCGAGGCGTGCTGAGTGGCCGAATCAAAATACAAGCGGCCGCCTCTGGACGCGACGAAGTGGTTCTCAAAAAAAACCGCCGGCGTCACGCGCTTCGGCATCGGGTGCCCGCCGACCAATCCGCCGGCACCGGCCGACGGCCCGGCATGCTCCACCTGTGACCAGGCCGCTCCGGACAACTGTGCGAATTGCAGCGTCTGCACGCCTGAGACACTGAGCGTCACGGTGATTTTGCCGAACGTGTGCGGCGGCTGCGTAAAGCAGATCGGCTCCGATGCGTGGTGGCAATTCAGCGGATACAACGGGCTGTCGACTCACACGATCTGCCTCCTGCAAGACGGCACGGACAAGTGCCGGTGGCGAGGGTTCATCGACGCAGGGCTCAAGCGCCAGCGATTCGCCGACAGCGACTGCACCGACGACCAGACCGGAATCATTTGCGCTCGCCTCGAGGTTCGAGCCGACATCCTCGACGACTCCGGCGCCAAGTCGATGCGCACACGAATTTTCACAACCGAAAGCCCAATCAATCTGCTGATGGAAACCACGCACGCGATCGCCGGCGGCGACTGCTCGGCGATCACGGGCGTGGAGACCAGCTCTCTCGCCAGCTCTCAGTGCGGCGATGATCTCGGCAGCAGTTACGAGGCAGCTGGGTTCTCCGGGACCGTCGAATTCAACACCTACTGTTGCGGCGACTGCGACGAGACGGAACTGCCAACCGCCGTCACCGTCGAAATATCAGACGTGCAGGGCGCCGACGGCATGCCCGAGATCGGCCAGGATTGTGAAACATGCGACGCATCGTCGGCCGGGCTGTGGGGAGGCGTACTGAGCAAGCTCTCGGGGCAATGCCGATACCAGGCCGATGCCTCGGCGGGTTCGCGTCTGGGCGACTGGGTCGCCTCCCGCGGCGACCTGACGTTCAGCGGGACCGACCAGCAATGGGTTCTGCAACTATTCTGCCAGGCCGGCGGCGGCGAGCAGCACATCGAATGGCGGAAGACCAGCTTCCCCAAGGACGATCCGATCGGGACCTACCAATACAGCGGTTCCCAGTGCGACGACGGGGATTGTGCTGCGACACTGTCTATCACATGAAAGTCGTTCGATGCAAATACTGGGCTGACTGCGGCGTGGCGAGCGGCGGCTGCTGCGCGCTAGATCTGTTCGGTGGCCGACCGAGCTACGGCACATGCCGTACATGCGTGTATTGCGGCGGCGTCCGGATACCTCGAGCCAAATTGGGCGACCGCCTCGCCAACCTGTTTCAAAGCTGGGGCTTTCGGGCCTGCTCTCCATGCGACAAGCGTCGGCGCAAACTCAACCGGGCCTGGGATGCCTGCGTCGCGTATATTAAAGGATGGCATTGAACATGGACATGACTATTTTGGTCGGCACAACCGTCACCGTAGCCGCCGTTGTTGTGAACGGAGCCCTACAGGTCTTCCGAACGAAATCGTCAAACGAGGTGCTGGGGAACGAGGTCAAGCGCAACGGGCAACGCATAGATAAAATCGATGTCAAATTCGCGCAGGTCTTCGACGCGCTAAACGATCAGGGGAACCGACTCACTCGAGTCGAGACAATCGTGTCCCGCGAGCGAGAGAAGGATTAAAAATGCAAAAACCCATCGCGCAGGAGATGATCGATTTGGCCATGCTGTTCGATTCCCATTTGCTCGACATGCTTCGCGGAGCAAAGGGCGAAGGTGCGGAGCCGCTCAAGGCTGCCGAACTCCAAGTCATTCGGGCACGCCTGGCGGATTGCTCCGTTACGTCGCCGGCGACGAAGGGCTCGGCGATTCTGAGTATCGCCGAGGAAACCGAGCAGATGGACCAGCACGTTCATATCGTCAAATCGCCGCTGCGTCTCGGGGGCGATGGCAAACTCCCGCCGACATCGATGGAAGCAGACGCGGCAACGGACGGGCGATATTTCAAGGCCGTGGAGTGAGGGCTGATGTATCTCGTCGATGTCTGATCAACATATCACAGTCAAGATGATGCGGGAGGACTTCCGCTATTTCCTGCTCGGTCTGTGGCAGCGCCACAAACTCGACCGCGTGGCACCGCTCAGCGCTGTGGAACTGGATGTCGCGGCCTATTTGCAGCACGGGCCGAATTACAGAGTCATCATGGCGTTCCGCGAGTTTGGCAAAAGCTACATCACATGCGCCTATGTGACCTGGCGATTGTGGCTCGACGCATCGCTGACCACCATCATTTCCTCGGCGTCACAACCGCTCTGTAAAAATGCTGTGAATCTGATCCGATTTTGGATCGACGACACGCCGTGGCTGGAGGCGTTGGCCGGGCGCCGCGAGATGCGAGAGCGCACAGGGGCGATCGAATTCGATGTGGCGGGGCACCGCGGCAAGGACCCGAGCGTCGCCGCCGTGTCGATCACCTCGCAGCTCACGGGTCGACGCGCCATGCTGATCGTCGCCGACGATGTCGAGACGTACGAAACGACGCTGACCAGAACCCAGAGAACAATCCTGGAAGAGCGGACGAGGGAATACACCAACGTCGTCCATAAAAGGGGCGGTCACATTGTTTTCCTGGGCTGTCCACAGCACATGGAGTCGGTGTACGAGCCGATTTACAAAACCGGAATCTACTCGCTTCGCAGCTGGCCGATCCGCTATCCGGCGGCCGACACCAGGGCCGTCAATATCGCACCGATAATTGCCGAGGCGGTCAAGAAGGGAGACGCCCAGGCTGGCGATCCCACCTGCCCGCATAGGTTTACCCAGACCGACATCGATCGGCTCGAGGCGTCGAACGGTCGGTCGAGATTCTCTATGCAGTTCGATCTGCACCTGGGGATCGCGACCGAGCTGGTCTCGCCGCTGAGGCTCGAGGACTTCATCTGCTTCGATTGCAACCCGCACAAGGCGCCGGTGACCATCACGTGGGGGCGGCACTCGACTCACTACGGGTACACGCGGATCGAGGACATCCCGTCCGTCGGGATGGAGGGCGACGGCTGGTACGGGCCGATAATGTACGACGACGACTGGGCGCCATACGCCCGGAAGATCCTCTTCGTGGACGCATCCCAAGGGCAGCACGACGAGACTGCGTGGGCCGTAGTCGGGCAACTGCACGGCTACCTGTATGTCCTGGCCGTGGATGCGTACATCGGGCCTCACAGCACGGCGAATCTCGATCGGATCCTGGGCGATGCCGAGAGGTTCGAGGTGAACGAGCTAATCTTCGAGGAGCAGGGCGGCGGGGCAACATTGGCCCAACTCATCAAGCCATTGCTGCGCGACAAATTCAAAGCTCCCGGCCCCGGCTGCCCGGATGGCTGGGCGTGCGGCGTAGACACCGTACACAGCACGGGTCAGAAGGAGGTGCGGATCATCGAGACGCTGGAGGCGCCGATGAATCAGCACCGCATAGTAGTAAACACCACTGTCGCGAGAGACCAGAAATTGGCTGTCCAGATCACGCAGATCACGCGCGACCGGCGGTCACTGGATTCAGATGATCGGATCGACGCGCTGGCCAGCGCGGTCAAACAGTTCACCGGCGTCCTTGCCCAAGACGCGAGGGCTCGAGCGGCGGAACTGAAGCAGTCGACGATCGACGAGGCGATGGCCGCTCGATGGGGAGCCGCCGTAGACGAGGCATCGTGGATTCATTATCCGTGAAATTCGGGACACTCGGTTTGGCGCCCGGTTTGGCGCCCGGTAGCGCCCGGTTTGCGGCCAAAGGCGGACGCAGGCGTCCGGTTTTGCGTCCGGTGGCGTCCGGTGGCGTCCGGTTTTGCGTCATGGCCGATCCTCAAGCTCCTCGATGTCCCGGCCGAGCTTGTCCATGTCGGACCGCAGCCTGGCGATGTTCCCCTCATGTAACAGCCCGGCCACCAGCTGCGACTCCACGGCTTTCATTCTGCTATCCAAGTGCTTCAGGAGTAGGAACTGTTCCCGATCGGCCGGCAATGATCCCAAGAGGCCCCTGGGCCAACCCACCCGGAAGGCACTATTCTGTTGCCGGACTGGCGCAGCCAGCTCGAGCTGTGTCTGGTGGCGGTTGAGCTGTTCCTGTAGTCGATAGAACCCTGCCGCCGCGACGGCCACGATTATGGCCAAGGACACGACGGTGCGCATCGACATGTGGATCGTCTGGTCAGGGCCAACTTCCATGGTGGAATTATATGCCGTGGTTGGGGCCACAAATCATGTGGCTGGGGCCACAAATCATGACCGGACAGCAAACGGACAGCAAACGGACAGCGCCATATTTTTTTTTGCCATAAGTCCTTGTTACACAACGATCCGAAGCGGACAGAAGCGGACAGCAACCGGATA
>Ga0310345_10006046_pt1 | contig 10622 bp, 8 predicted proteins | sample HC15DNA20500_MG_FD_204667 | JGI IMG/M metagenome (GOLD analysis project Ga0310345, IMG submission 204667) | Marine microbial communities from station ALOHA, North Pacific Subtropical Gyre - HC15-DNA-20-500_MG | ecosystem: Environmental > Aquatic > Marine > Oceanic | place: Pacific Ocean: North... | reverse complement strand
AATAATATTGAAAAGTCATTTAAGAGACAGTGGGTGGAAAAATGTCCGCTACCTTCGGAATGGAAGGTCAATACTATTGCATGGATAAATGTTAATTATACTAATTTTAAATTATTTCACTTGAGTGTTCTTTACAGAGCTCATATTAGTTCTTTAGGTGGTTTTAAATCAGTGAACCTAGGCCCCCATGCTGAGGTAATTAGGCAGATGATTCTTGACTGTAATCCTGGTAGTGACAGTAAGTACCCTATTTTAGGATGCGCTATCCTAGATCTTGAGACTCAAAAGCCATTGCAGATTGTATCGTCTGCTCAGATTTCTAGGATAAATGGTACTTATATATACGGAATGATCTACGGTGGAGTGGAATGGTGGATCTGTGTAGCGTCACATCGAATTCCAAGTTTTGAAAAAGTATCTCTTCGTTCCGATGGGAAAATTCCTATTGGCTCAACGCCTATTGATAAGTTAGGAAGCTTCCAAAACACTTGGCGTGCTTATATGAAGAGGGTGGGTGCTGCTCGCCGCTCGCCATAGCATTAATACAGACCCCCCAATACCGACCCAACGGATGCATAGTCCGATACGTCTGAACAAGCCTGTTTAGCCATCCCCCATAGCCAAAACCTGCCATAGACAACCTCCTCAGGACCTCCTAACGCCATGATTCCCAAAAGGTTATGAATTTTGGCGCTGTTGATATATAATGCGCGTCCTCCGCTGCTTAGCGGGGCTTTCCCTCCCGGCCCGGGTGGCGAAATTGGTAGACGCAAGGGACTTAAAAGCAAATCAAAGTCGATAACTGCGCTTTACTAACCCAAAGAATTTCTAGATCTTTTCCTTGCTTTCGGTTTATGCAAATGCCGAAACCGATCGTATACTGAACCGTTCCGTTTCCAATTATTTCGGTATAGTGGTTAAGTGAAAGATCTGGAAGGCTTTTTCTTAAACCGATCTCTGAACTTTTCCCGAACTAGTGTGTTGTTTAGCATGTCTATGTTTTGCTAGGTAAATCGGGCTCAAAATTGAAAGTTCACTTGCCACTCAATCCATGTAACGCTGCGCAGCGCTATTTCAATGCCAAGCCTCCAATTTTGAATTTAACTGAATTAGGGGGGATTACAATTCCGAATGCTTATATTACCCGCTAGTTGGAATAATCAATGAGATTTAGGTCCAAGAGATTTGTGCATGTATTGATGGGAATGGTCCGATTCGACAAACATCTTTAAATTCAGAACAGGCATACCCCATAATGACAAAAGCCCGGACAGCCGGGCTTTTGTCAATCCAGCAAATACTTAATCTATTCAGCAATTATTGTAGTGGTCAAGTCATTTTGGCCACGGGTTTATAGCTATCCCAGTACCTCTGTTCTTTCTCATTTGGTGTTAACCCACCGTTGAATGAGTGCGGCCTGAGCTGACTGTAATAGCCATGGATATAATCACCAATACGCTGCTTGGCTTCCGTAAAATACCGGTATCCTGTCACCGGTACCCATTCTGTTTTCAAACTCCTGAAAAACCTTTCCATTGGACTATTGTCCCAACAGTTTCCGCGACGGCTCATACTTTGCGTCATCCGGTATCGCCATACCCGTTGCCTGAATTGACGACTGGTATAGTGACTGCCCTGATCGCTGTGGAACATGAGGTTCTGCGGCCGTCCGCGACTTTCATAAGCCATTGTCAGAGCCTGGCACGTTAAATGGCTGTCCGGTGAATAACTCATAGCCCAGCCAACCGGCTTTCGGGCAAACAAGTCAATCACAACCGCTAAATATGCCCATCGACTCCCCGTCCAAATAAAACTGACATCACCGCACCACACTTCGTTGGGATGCGAAACGGTAAATTCCCTAGCCAATAGGTTAGGTATGGCAACATGTTCCTGCGCCGCCTTCTTGTATGCATGTTTAGGCAACTGGCAGCTGACTAAACTGAGCTTTTTCATAATACGCCCGGCACGATATCGAGACAAACTGACTGGATGAGACTCGTCGTTGGTGACTATATCGGCGATGGTCCTGGCACCAGCTGAGCCTTGACTCAACCGGTGGGCAGCTCGCACTAAACTGTGTAACTTGACGGTTTCCGGGTTGATACGTTTATCCCGATTTTGCCAATACTTGAACGTGCTGCGGTGGACATCCAATACCTCGCACAATATTTTTACCGTATAACGGCGCTTATCGCTCTGACTCAGTCTCTCAACTATCGAGAGTGTTTCATGGAGTCCGACATCAACAGAGCTGAAGCCTTTTTTAAAATATCCTTTTCTAATTCAAGCCGTTCAACCCGTCGCTTTAACTCTCGTATTTCTCTTTGCTCATCACTGATCGGGGTAGCCTGAACAGTGGTGCCTGAGCGCTCTGCGCGAAGTTGCCTTACCCACTTACCAATCGTCGAGTAACCCACTCCCATCGCATCAGCAGCTTCCTGATGACTGTAACCTTGATCGATTACCAACTGTGCTGTTTCGAGCCTGAACTCAGGGCTGAAATTGGGGCCTTTCTTCTTTGTCATGTTGTCACCTAATTTACTATGGCTGCTATCATAGCAGCTCTAATCAGGTGGCCAAATTCACTATGCCACTACATATGGAACTATGCCCGTCCTTAGTTAAGCTGCTAAAGTCAATCAATCCCTACAGCGATTGTAGATATTATTTATAAACTATTTGTAAACATTATTTTCTGTAATGAACCAATTTATATAGTGCTGGGAGTACAAGTAGCGTTAAAAGTGTGGATGTAATAATGCCACCGATCACAACTGTTGCTAATGGACGCTGAACTTCGGAGCCAATACCAGTGTTCAATGCCATGGGTATAAAACCCAATGACGCGACCAATGCAGTCATTAAAACAGGTCTTAGGCGTCCAACAGCTCCATCTATAATAGCCTGATCCAGCTTAAGCCCTTGAGATACTAAATCTCTAATGAAGGAAAGCATCACCAAGCCATTAAGTACAGCTATACCTGAAAGTGCAATAAACCCTACGCCAGCAGAGATTGATAGCGGAATATCTCGAATGAATAACGCAAGTATACCTCCAGTCAATGCCAATGGTACGCCTGTAAAGATGATTGCAGAGTCTCGAATGGAGCCTAGAGCCATTACCAATAACAGGCCAATAAGCAAAAGAGTGGCTGGAACAACAATCAGTAACCTTTGTGAAGCTGATTGCAGTTGTTCAAATGTACCGCCATACTCAATCCAATATCCAGGAGGTATCTCGATGTTGCGTTGAACAGTTTGTTGTACTTCAGTAACAAAAGAACCTAAATCACGTCCACGGACGTTGGCAGTGACTACAATTCTTCGTTTCCCATTCTCACGATATACCTGATTATAGCCAGTGCTTATATTAATATTTGCAACTTCACCTAATGGAACATAACCGCCATCAGGCAACATCACCGGTAATGTGTGATAGGAGTCCAGATCACTACGTTTGTCTTCTGCCAGCCTTATAACAATATCGGAACGTTGATCACCTTCATAAAATTGACCAGCGACAGCGCCTCCTAATGCCATGGCTAAAGTATCTTGAAGTTCTGTAATACTTAAGCCGAAGCGTGCTAAATTTTCTCGCCGAGGCTCTAATGTCATCACTGGTAGGCCAGTGGTTTGTTCTAAAGCTAAGTCTGCAACACCTGGTATAGCAGATACAATGTCTTCGATTTCAGTACCTAATTCAATCAACTGCTCGAAATCATCGCCAAACACCTGTATGGCGAGCTCACTACGTACTCCAGCTAGAAGTTCATTAAATCGCATTTGGATCGGTTGTAGAAACTCATAACGGTTACCCGGGATTGGAGTCACTATTGACTCTAGGTCTGAGACAACATCCGATTTTGGTTTTGATGGATCAGGCCATTCATTTCGCTCTTTTAAAATGATAAATGTGTCGGCAACACTTGGTGGCATGGGGTCAGTAGCTACTTCAGCACTTCCGATTTTGGAGAAAACACGTTCCACTTCTGGCAGCTGCCGGATTTCATCTTCGAGCTTAAACTGCAATGCAATTGCTTGCTCAAGTGAGGTTCCTGGTATTCGTAAAGCATGCATTGCAATGTCACCTTCATCCAAATTAGGGATGAACTCTGCACCCATGCGCATAATTAAAGTGCCACACAAACCAACTAACACAACTGCAAACACAACAACTAACCAGCGTAGGTGCAGTGCAGCTTCTAGCGCAGGTCTGTAAAGAGAATGCGCTATCGACATAATAGGATTATTTTTTTCTACAACAGGTTTGTTGAAGAGAATAGCGACACATGCTGGTACGAACGTGATGCTTAGCAACATACCGCAAAGGAGAGCTATCACTACTGTGATCGCCATCGGGTGAAACATCTTTCCTTCGACTCCATCCAAAGCAAAGATCGGTATGTATACAGCAGTGATGATAAATACACCGAATAAAGCTGGCCGGATAACTTCACGAGTTGCCGATGAGACCACTTCTAGTCGTCGCTTTAGATCAAGTCTCCCTCGTTCGCTGACTTGGCTTAAACGGCGAAGACAATTCTCTACGATGATGACACTGCCATCAATAATTAGACCAAAATCTAATGCTCCAAGGCTCATCAAATTTGCACTTACGCGTGTTTGAACCATACCGGTGATGGTCATTAGCATGGCGATTGGGATTACTGCTGCTGTCAGAATCGCTGCTCGTATATTTCCCAATAGTATGAAAAGAACGGCGATTACCAACAATGCACCCTCTAATAAGTTCTTCTCAACCGTTTGGAGAGTCTTATCGACAAGCGTTGTGCGATCATAAACTGCTGTTGCTGTTATACCGGGTGGTAAACTGGATTGAATTTCCTGTAAACGAATAGCAGTATTGTTTGCTACCTCTCTACTGTTCTCTCCAACTAACATAAATACTGTGCTCATAACGACTTCTCGTCCGTTTTGAGTAGCAGCCCCAGAACGTAATTCCTGCCCAATTGATACGGTAGCAACATCTCTAACTAGTACAGGTATACTGTCTCGCTGTGTGATTACAACATTTCTTAGGTCCTCAAGGTTACTTGCCTGCCCCGGTACCCGCATTAGTAGTTGTGAGCCATTATTCTCGATGAAACCAACGCCTTTATTGCTATTGTCGCGTTGAAGTGCATTAAATAAATCAGAACTGGTAACATCGAATGCTAGTAATTTAGTTGGGTCTGGTGCAACGAGTATTTCTTTTCTGAAACCTCCGATAGGATTGACTTCTATTACACCAGGCACGCGTAATAATTGCGGTCTGATTATCCAATCATGCACACTTCGTAAGTCTGTAGGAGTGACTAACGATCCATCAGGGTTGGTCGTACCTGGTTCAGCATCTACAGTGAACATGAAGATTTCACCAAGCCCAGTAGCGATAGGGCCCATTTCTGGTTCAAGCCCGGTAGGTAACTCGCTCCTAATAGCTGAAATCCTTTCACTGACTTGCTGTCTAGCAAAATATATATCAGTTCCATCTTCAAATATTGCAGTCACCTGAGACAGACCATAACGTGAAACTGAACGCGTGTACGATAATCCTGGCATCCCACTCATCGCGTTTTCCAGTATGAATGTGATGCGTTGTTCAACCTCCAACGGTGTATAACCAGGTGCTGGAGTATTGACTGCAACTTGTACGTTTGTAATGTCTGGGACAGCATCTATTGGTAATCGGTTGAAATTCCAAATGCCTAGACCAACCAACATTAATGTGAGTATGAGTATCAGACCACGCCGGGCCAAAGACAGATTAATAATTGATTCAAGCATGATGGCTCCTTAGTGGTCGTGAGATGCGCCAGATTTTTCAACATCAGCTTTTAATATGTAACTATTCTCGGTGACATATCGCGTCCCTGGTTCTAGGCCTCCAAGGATCTCGACCCACTCATCAGACTGACGCCCCATTTCGAGCATTCTGACTTCGAATTCATTGCCGATTTGAGCGTAAACAACGGTAAAATCACGAAATGCCTGTAATCCCTCTCTCCTCACGGCTAGTGGCACCTCATGTTGCGCTACATTAATATTTGCTTTAATCCATGTTCCAGGGCGCAGAGAACCAGTTGGGTTGTCTAGAACAGCGCGGGCTATTACAGCTTGATTAACCGATGTTTCAGGTAAGATTCGTGAAATTGTGCTGGTAAAAGTCGATTCTGAGAATGGATCTTCAATATGTACTGGCTCTCCACCACTGATACGATTCAAGTCAGATGGGAAAATGGATAAATCAGCCCAAACAGTCGATGTATCAGTGATGGTGAAAAGTGTTCTACCCGCCGTTGGTTCGCCACTGAAGGCATTTTTATCTGTGATAATGCCACTTATAGGAGAAATGAGATTGAACGTGGTTAAGCTCTGATTACTTTCAATCGTTGCGAGTGTCTCGCCAGCATTAACATAATCTCCTAAAGAAAATGAAATAGATTCAATTATTCCGTCGAATCTTGCTTTTACTTGAGCAATATTGTCTGTATTCGTCACTATTTGGCCATATACGGAAATCTGTTCTTCGATAATCGCAGGCCCTGCTATTTCAGTTTCGATACCCAGTGCTTGTACTACCGCAGGCTCAATCATAGTGCGACCTTCAAAGCTGTCATATGACCACCTATGAGTGGCACCATTATGTGTTGCTGTTACGGAAACACTAAAAGAGTGAGGCTCGTAAATCACCATGTCGCCGCGCAGTGCTTCTCCTGTCGGTACAAAATCAATATCATCTACAATACCCCCTAGACGAGTAAGTTGAACATTAAGATTGATTTCATCTGGGTCAATAGGGACATTTCCTACTGTTGCCCATGCTCGATATTCAGGAGGGACGCCAGTCTCAAATATGGCTAGCTCTAACTCAAAATCACCATCGCGCAACATAATCCCGTTATTAGGTCCACGCACTTCAGTGTTGACGCCATCTGAATCATCCATGGCCATATTTTGTTGTGTTGATTCACTACATGAGTAAAGTAGAAATAACAATATCATTGGAACCAGATGAAAGGCTCCACGCAACCGTTCAGTTGTTATTACAGATTTTAAAGTTGAATACATGGTTAACCTCATTCAGCAGATTGAGCTTGCGAAATGCGCACGCTGGTCAATCTTTCAATTTCAATTATATTTCGATGTGCAAGAGTACTGGCCTTTACTAATTCTTCGCGTGCAGAGAGTAAATCATTTTGTACCTGCAGCCATTCCATGTAACTGGAGCCACCTAACTCATATGCGCGAGTGATTTCACTCAATGCCTGCTCATATTCAGGAATAACATTGTTTTGCAATGCTTTGGCTATGTGCAAACTGTGTTCAAGCTCTTGATGAAACAGAAACAGCGATGTCATTACACGAATACGTTCGGCTTCTTCTCGTGCTTTAGTTTGCTCTAGCCTTATTCTCGCTTCATCGATACGGCCTTGATTTAGGTTTCCACGATTAAGTGGAATGGTAACCCCCGCAGTAAAGCCAACATCCGAGCTGCTTTCTAGTCGGCGTACCCCCGCGTTGAAACGCCATGGAGTGTCCTTTCTTGCTTGTTCCAGTTGTAAGGTGCTTTCATAGAGCCGTTGTACAGATAAAAAACGCTGCAAATCAGGGTTCTGTGCTACACGTTTTTCAAGCGTTGAGAATCTTTCAACCGTTGGGAGGTTCATTAGATTGCCTTCTACACGATCAAACTCTGGATCTAATTCCCCCCATTGCGCGGCCAGACGGTGCAAAGATCCGATCAGTTCGTGTTGTAGGTCTTCTAGTATTAGTTCGCGCATGGATAATTCCGCACGAGCCCTAGCCAGTTCTGTCCTAGGGGCGGTGCCTGCTGTGACTCTTTGGTTAATCATGGCTACAGTATCTGTTGCAAGATCAACTGCCTGCTGAGCCAACTCTAGACGTGCCTGCAAGGACATGGCATTTGTATATTCACGTGCTGTTTGTGCCGCTGCATCCAAACGCATTACTGAAGCATCACTGGCCAGAACCATTGAACCTGTCCTTGCAGCATCTATTCGATGTTGGCGAAGCTCGCCTTCAAGAATCCAACTGATACTAATAGTGGTTTGTGCGCCAGATAAACCTTGTGCTACACCTGTACCCATTACATCCTCAACTGCAATTGACAGTTCAGGTTTTGGTGAAAGGCTCGCCTGTAAAATGGCGCTGTCCTGTGCTCGCATTTCAAATCCAAACACCTTTAAATCAGGGTTTTCAGTAATAGTATTATTAATAGCCTGTTCCAATGTGAGGGTTTCAGCACCAAGTAAACAACCAGGTACCAAAAACAAGGAGGTTGTCACTGCACCTATTAATATTTTCTTTCTAATTTGCATACAACGGCCCCCTATTCAACAAGGAATATATCGGTATATTCGCCATTAGTTTGGATAGTAACTACAATCGGGTTATTAGTCCGGTTACGCCAGAACCACCCATGATTACCGTCAAATGCAGCTTCTAATTCACCGCTGCTGCTTTGTTCTGCGCCTCGGCTGTAACTGTGATAATCAATATCCAGAGCCACAGAATCGCCATGCACATCAAAATTGGCAATCCCACCCTCTGATTGCCAGCTATACTCTACAACGCGACCTTCCGCTAGCGTGACCTTAATCTCCTTACCTTCGCCCGGTGCCAATGAAACCTGCATTACATCGTTTCGGCCGTCAGCTGATTCGTTTTCCGTGATATCTGTTTGTTCGATGGTAGTAGTTGCAATAATTGAAGCTGAATCTATTTCAGAATCAGCGGAGATGATGGATTCATCCTTGGCATTTGCTATTGAAGAATTAATTGCAATAGCGTTAGCTTCAGAGGCAGCTTCTTCTGCTAACGCCATTTTTATTTCACCCATGCGTTTTAGCCCAGTGATGTTGCCGATACCAGTTGGGTCTATTCCGTATTCAGCAGGCATAACAATTGTCAAAAGCAGTATCAAAGCAGCTATTGCTGCATATACTGTAGACTTTAAAAGCTGCAAGGATGAAGGGAGTGTTGCTGTTGATGGTTCGTTGTTGATATGCATGGATATTGTCCTATATTTAGAATCTGTTTAAGTTCAAGCAATAAAAAAGCCAGTGAGTTGATATCCTGTAAGCAAGAAGCCTGCGGTCATTAAAAGTACTTGTGCCGTGTATGCTTGACGGGAAAAGCTTTCAGAACGTCTCCAAAAGCCCATAACAATTAAGATGACACTCAATGCCAAGAACTGGCCAATTTCTACTCCAACATTAAAAGCGATAAGGTTTATGACTAGACCGTCAGCAGAAACCTGGTAATCAAGAATTTTTGTTGCTAAACCGAATCCATGGAATAACCCGAATACCATGGTGGCAATTCGTGTATCTGGTTGAAAACCAAACCACTGTTTGAAAGCGCCCAAGTTGTCTAGACCCTTGTAAACAATAGAAAAACCTATGATGGCATCAATTAGAAAAGCATTAACACTTATTTGCATCAGTGTGCCGAACATCAGTGTCAGAGTATGACCTAGAGCAAAAAGGCTTACGTAAATGCCAACATCTTTGAACCGATAAAGAAAAAAGATAACCCCGACTAAAAAAAGTAGATGATCGTAACCGGTAATCATGTGTTTCGCTCCCAGATAAATAAAAGGGAGAATCATGATTCCGCTGCTTTCCTGGATAAATCCTTTATCGCCCTCAGTAACACCGTGCGCAATCGCATCAACTGGGAACATCAAGGACATAAAGAATAGGGGTAATGCCACCACTGCCAACCGCATAGCGGAGCATTGATGTTTATAAAAATATTTCATTTTGAATTAACCTGATAATCGAATATCGAGAACCGATATAAGCTGTCACCAATCAATGGTCACAGATCATAATCGAACTTAAAACGCGATAAATTAGGGGCTTAAAAAAGCCGCGATTACAGATTATTGGGTGGGGGAACGGCTGGGGCGTATGTTAGTGAGTTGAGATCTGACCTATAGGTGGTCAGAGGAGGGGACTCTTCACTATTGATGTGGATCGCAAATATAGTGGGCAAATCAATATTTAATTGAATGCTGATACTGTGCTTGTGTTGATGTTCGTGCAAATCATCTTGGTCTAAGTGTTCTTCGACACTGGCTACTACTGAACTACTAAAATCGGAGTGATGTTTATGATTAGTGTCATGTGAGTGGTGGTGATTGTGTTCAACAAATACTCCCAGGGAAGGCTTCTCATTAGCTTCAGCGAGTTCACCAATAGAACCGAATGCCATTGAGTAATGGAGTACTAACATCAATGTGAAAATAACTTTTGAGTACACGACACTGGCCAAATTTAGTAACCAATCCAACGTTACCATCAACGTAATTGGTCAGTCAATCTAAAGTATGCGTTTAATCAGCTTCACGATCATCACCACCTTTCATATTCGTTCTTCACCTCTTTGATTAATAGTCCGTGTATTAGAGTCTGAATCGCCACCAGTTTAATAGACACCTTTTAGCGTTACTGGACTGGTCCCAGTGACCCTACCCCCGAATTTAGAACCATGACCTTGATGAGATTTCCAGTTAACCTTACGGGATGGAGATCTCAACATGAAACCACGATACACAGAAGAACAGATTATCAAGGCCATCAAAGAGCATG
>Ga0310345_10006043_pt1 | contig 10626 bp, 10 predicted proteins | sample HC15DNA20500_MG_FD_204667 | JGI IMG/M metagenome (GOLD analysis project Ga0310345, IMG submission 204667) | Marine microbial communities from station ALOHA, North Pacific Subtropical Gyre - HC15-DNA-20-500_MG | ecosystem: Environmental > Aquatic > Marine > Oceanic | place: Pacific Ocean: North... | reverse complement strand
GATGTCGTCATCAGCCAATTGCTGAGCGATTTTAGAATCGAAAATAAGGGTTCCGTTATCACTTAGAAACTCCGCATGTTCCATCAGGTCTACACCGGCTTGTAACGCCCGCGCCATTGACTCCGTTGCCCGGCAATGTGCCGCGGTTAAAACGCCTAAGTGATGGGCCTCGTGCACGGCTGCTTCCAATTCAGACGTGGAATACGATGCCTTACTTGGATCTGTCCCTTCGGTGCCTCCGCCTGACGCCATAATTTTTACGTAATCAGCACCTTCTGCAACGAGTTGACGAATGGCGGTCCGTATTTCTTGTTCGGTTTGGGCCGTTCCATTACAAAAGTGGAAGTGTCCGTCGGGTTGAGTGATTGGGCGACCACTGACGAGCATGCGAGGCCCACCGAAGTAACCACGATTCAATCCTTCACGTAGCGCGAACCCAAGCTTGTTTCGAGATCCATGTTCTCGAACCGTAGTGACGCCGGATCTCAAGTGTGCTTGAAGATTCATTACACCGACCATGGCCATCATTTCGTCGCTCTCGCTAAACAGTTCCTTGTAGGAGCGTCCGTCAGCGGCCAAGGTTGTGTGAGTGTGTCCATCGATAAGACCGGGTGAGACACACGCGTCACCATAGTGAACATAGGCGGCAGTGGGACCCGCGGATTTTTTCATTAACTCGATGGGTCCGACGGCCTCGATACGCGCCTCATGTAGAAGCAGCGCGACGTTGGATTGGGCCTGTGTGGTAACCCCATCAAAGAGCCTGTCCGCTGTCAGTACGGTCTTTACGGTTGCGTTCATTCCATCCACCAGCCTCCTCGTCATCGGCGGAGAGGGTGGGATTCGAACCCACGTGGGGTTTCCCCCTACACGCTTTCCAGGCGTGCGCACTAAGCCACTATGCGACCTCTCCGATGGCTGATGCTAGCAACTGGTGAACGGCGAGGTTTGGTTTTGGCGGAGAGGGTGGGATTCGAACCCACGTGGGGTTTCCCCCTACTCGTTTTCGAGACGAGCCCCTTAAGCCGCTCGGGCACCCCTCCGCAGAGAGTTTACCTGCGCTCAAGGAGCTTCTAGATGTCATCGGCGGTGCAGGCACGTACTATGCAGGCATCGATGAAAGACCTTGTTTAAAGGGAAACGTTAATGTCCTCGCAACGCGTAGTGTCCGGGCTTCGGTCGGAGCAATATATTCACACTGATCCTGAGGTGGCGTGGAAAGCTTGGACTGACAAAGCGGTGCTCGTGAAGTGGTTTCCGGGAGTCACCGATCTGAGCAAGGTAAGTGATGGTGAGATAAGCCCTGGATCAAAGATCCTGATTACAGGCGCGGCAGAGGCTGAAATTGAAATTCTTGAATTTGAACCTGGGCGCGTCCTGACGTATCGGCTTCCGTCCAGATATGCGGAGTTTCGTCCCCATCGTGCGACGGTGCAAATTAAGCCCTCTTTAACGGGTGTCGAGGTCGCTTGGGTGCTGCAGTTGGACGAAAAGGGTGGGGGATTCTTGGGTTTTCGGAGTCCGGCAAAGGACGCAAATCTCGTGATGACTGTAGCGATGACTAAGCTCAAAGAGTTTCTTGAGTCCGAGGCGTACAGCACACCAGACTTCGAAAGCGATGATCGGTCTAAGCGTTGGGATGAGTCGATTTAGGACGGCATGTTCGTAGTGTCAGCTGTGGCTTCGCGAAAGAAATTGGCTACTCGATCAGCATAATCTTCAGGGTCGACATATGCGCCGACCACATGTCCGGCGGCTGGAACAATCCAGAGGTGTTTCGGTTGCTTAGCTCGATCGAAGAGTAGCTGAGCGTCTGACGGTGGAACGATCGAATCACATAGGCCATGCGCTAGATATATATGGGCCGGAGAGATGCTTCCGATAGTGTCAAGGGCGGATGCATCGCGGATTCGTGTTCTCGACAGTGCTTCCGCTAGGCGGACAACCGGTTTTTGGAAGGGCCACGCTGGCAACCCTGTGTGCTTTGTGAATCCCCATTGAATTGCTGTGCTCATGGAGGCAAAGGCCGCGTCGCTAAAGACTGCTTTGATTTCGGTCCGGGACGCAGCGACATTGAGTGTGGCGGTTCCTCCCATGGAATCAGCGAGGGCAACGATCGGGGCGATTGATAAAGAAGGGTGCTTAAGGCATACCTCAAGGGCGGCCACGACGTCATCCATCTCGCGGACGCCCCCGGTGGTGACCCTTCCTGACGATCTTCCGCAGGCTCGCAGGTCGAACAAAAAAACTGAGAATCCTCGTTTGTAGAGTCGATACGCTCGCCATTCAAGTGCACTTTGGTTGGCCCCTAGACCATGGACGCATAGAACCGTGGCCATAGGTTTCAGGTGAGCCTTAAACGCGCCATGAAGCAGCACGCCATCGCCAGATACAAAGGTCATTTCGTTGGGTTTTAACGGTGAGGCTTCCCAGTCCATGGGCCGCCAGTTCCTGTTTGGGTGAGTCACTGTCCAGGCCGTTCGAAGGATGACCAATACAAAGATCGAGAGTGCTATCAAGATCGAGATGCAGAACAACCAAATCACGTGGCGTCAACAAGCTCTCTTACGTGATGGCTTGCGGCTGAAACAGCCGTGTTTGCAGGGCTCGACCGGACAATGTCTATTAACGCGCTGGCGACGATCACCCCTTCAGCTTGTCCGCGCAGCGAACGAAGATGTTCGGGCTTGGATATTCCGAAGCCAACCATCCGCGGAGTTGAGGTGATCGCTCGAACACTCGCCAAAAAATTAGGCAAGGACGGGTTGAGGTCGGCTCGGCTTCCCGTGACCCCAGCTACGCTCACACAGTACAAGAAGCCTTGGGCGCCATCGGCGATACGCTCAAGCCTTTCAATCGATGTGGTGGGGGCAGCGAAACGAATCAGATGTATGTTTTTTTCCGCGGTCGCGGCTTCCAAGTCACTAGCGTGCTCTGGAGGGATGTCGGGCGTTATGAGTCCATCAGCTCCAGAGGATGCCAGGTCATACGCAAGTTCACGGAATCCATGTTGCATGAAGGGATTGGCGTAACCCATTAGCAGGATAGGAACTTCGGTCTTAGCGCGTATGTCAGCGATCAGGTCAAAGGCATCGATGAAGCGAGTGCCGCCATCCAGGGCGATTTGGGAGGCTGCTTGGACCGTAGGTCCGTCAGCGATTGGATCACTAAAGGGCACACCCACTTCCAGCATGTCAGCGCCCGCTTCAACATAGCCAAGTGCAAGGTCTCGAGAGGTAGATATGCTTGGATACCCCACGGTTACAAACGGGGCCAGAAGCATCCGTTTGTCCTGCTTCAATAACTCGAATCGGGCGTCGATGCGATTCATATGCGACTTTTGTGATCGGCGGCGATCGTTTCCATGTCTTTATCGCCGCGCCCAGAGAGGTTTACAAGAATGATCTCATTGGGATCTGATCGGGTGGCCAGTTCAACCGCGTAAGCTACAGCGTGAGCACTTTCTAAGGCAGCAATAATCCCTTCAGTCTTCGCTAGCAGTCGCAGGGCTTCCATGGCTTGAGCGTCTGTGACTGAGACATAGGTGGCTCGGCCAATGTCCTGCAGGTAGGCGTGCTCGGGGCCCACGCCCGGGTAATCTAGCCCAGCTGCGACGCTGTGAGTTGTCGAGACCTGACCATCCTCGTCTTGCAACAATAGACTTCGTGAGCCATGCAGGATGCCAGGGCTTCCTAGCGCGAGCGTCGCGGCATGATTGCCTGAGGAATTCCCACGGCCACCCGCTTCCACCCCAATAAGCGCAACCGATTGCTCGGAGATAAAGGCATCGAAAATTCCAATGGCATTGCTTCCGCCGTTGACACAGGCAACCACATGACTTGGAAGGCGGCCTGTCTGCGCGGTGAGTTGAGACCTTGCCTCCTGACCAATGACACGTTGGAATTCCCGTACGATTCGTGGGTATGGATGGGGCCCTGTAGCGGAGCCAAACAGATAAAACGTGGTGTCTACATTAGTTACCCAGTCACGAAGAGCCTCGTTGATAGCGTCTTTGAGGGTGCGGGTGCCGCTTGTAACGCGTACAACTTCGGCTCCCAAGACTTCCATGCGGGCGACGTTTAAGGCTTGGCGTGCTACGTCTTCTGCTCCCATGTAAACCACACAGTCAAGACCCAACATGGCGCATACGGTTGCCGATGCTACGCCGTGCTGTCCTGCTCCCGTTTCAGCGATGACGCGTGGTTTTCCGCTGAATCTTGCCAATAGACCTTGTCCAAGAGCATTGTTGATTTTATGGGCACCTGTATGAGCCAGATCCTCTCGCTTTAGATAGATGGGGGCACCCTTGGCAGAGGCACTTAATTGGCTGGCGTAGTAGACAGGAGTTGGTCGGCCAGCGTATAGCGTCAAGAGCTCATGTAGCTCGCGAAGGAAAGACGGGCTTTGATAGTGCTCCGTGAAGGCTGATTCAAGTTCATCCAACGCCGCGACAAGCGTTTCGGGAACGTATCGTCCTCCATAGGGCCCATAAAACCCCGGGTTGTCAGGTGCGGTATCAGTGCGGGGCATGGCTAGGCTCCAGAACCTGGTTGTGAAGGGGCGGTGACGCGCTGTACAAACTGTTTACCAAGGATTGCTACGGTGTCTGGGGCTTGTGCCTGTAGATAAAACAATTCGATGAGTGCGGTCACATTTCCCTCGCGGAGAAGGAGGTAGTACACGTGCGGTTCCCCGGGTCCGAGTAATCGTTCCTGCACAGGTTTCTGAGGATCGATCCGAATTTCAAAAAGGTGGTTTTCCTCTGATATGTTGAATTGACTTGTTGATCGTGATGATGTTGCCAAGTCGGGGTAGGGCTCGCGGAAAAATTCAATCGCGGCTTTTGCGTATGACGGCGTCGCTTCATTTTTCAAGAGGGCGTACATCATGGAAGCACCTTTGTCATCACTATGCACGGAAATTCGTTGAACAACGTGCAGCGGACGATTGGCAGTTGTTGTGATTGTGGGGTCCCGTTGCGCTCCCGTCAGGTAGTAACTCACAAGGCCGGAGGCTGTCACCAGTTCGGTCGAAACGTGCTGCCGTGGATCCGAGTCTCGTACGAATAACTGTAATGACGGGGCAATATCGCTTATCGGAATCGCGAAGGCTTGGGCGTCCTTTTTGTTTTCAGGATAATCTAACCGTGAGTCTTTGTTTTCTTGCGATGCCTGCGTGCCTGTAGAAGTCGTGGCAATCTCATTTGTCGCAAGAGCAATTTGAGTTGTTGGTGTGGACGGGGATGCTGAAGACGGCTGGACATTTTCCGCCAGCCGCTCGTCTTGTATTGCAGAGTTCGGGAGTGCGATGCTCGGATCTTCATCGGTAAAAAGAAAGTTTATGTGTGTGATCGTTCGTAGCTGTGGGCTTCCGTTATCCAGCTTCAGGCCGTGACTACAGGACGATATCGTTGTCCCTATCAGTGCCACGACCAGTAAGCCTTTTAGCGACACGCTGGCGCCCCATGTTTGTGTGATGCTGCGCGGATAGCCGAAATAAAGGACTCGATTTTCGATGCATCTTTCTCCCCACCGGTTTCAACTCCGGAGCTGACGTCGACCCCATGTGGTCGAGCCATGGCGATGGCTTCAACGACATTGGCAGGTGTTAGACCGCCTCCGAGGATGACCCGGTGTTTTTTCGTCACCTCGAGAGCCAGCGAGTAGTCCCAGGGTTGGCCGGTGCCTCCTGCGGACGTCTCATGGGGTGTATCGAGATGAAAAAGAGGAACTCTATATTCACAAAATCTATCGCGATCGTTTGGCAGCCGAAGAGTCTTTATGGTCCTTGGGCCAAAATGCTCGCAAAAATCAACTGGCTCAGTTCCGCCAAATTGCACATGGTCGAGTTGGCAGAGTTCAATAACCTCGCGGATGGTGTCTTGCGTCGCGTTAACAAAGACTCCGACTCGTTCCGAGTGGGGGCGAGCAGCTGCAAAGATGTTGCGTGCGTCTATCGGCGATTGCTGACGTCTGGACGGAGCAAAAACCACACCCAGAAGGTCAGCGCCCATTTCGGAGGCTGTGGCTGCATCTTCCGGCTTTTGCAGGCCGCAAATCTTTATGAGCATGCTCGGCTTACTCTCCGGCAGCTATGAGCGACTTGATTTGCGCAGTCGGGTCGGTGGCGGTCATGATCGATTCTCCAACCAAAATTCCGTTGACCCCTGCGTTAACCGCTCGTGCTACATCATGTGGTGAGTGGATCCCGCTTTCACTGATCACAAGGATTTCATCAGGAACTAGCTTGCAGAGGTCTTCTGTCACCGCAAGATCAGTTGTGAATGCTTGTAGGTTTCTATTGTTGATCCCGATGATCTTCGCGCCCGCTACGATCGCTTGATCGACTTCTGCGTCAGTATGGACTTCAACCAATGCCTCCATTTGGAGCGCGTGGGTAAGGTCGATGCGGCGGTGAAGCTCGTGGGCAGGTGTAATCCCGGCTATTAATAGAACCGCATCGGCTCCTACAACTGCTGCCTCATAGAGTTGGAAATCGGTGACTACGAAATCCTTCTGAATGGTAGGAAGGCTCATTGCAGCACGAGCCTTTTTAAGGTCATTGTGAGTTCCGCCGAAATAGGGTTCGTCAGTAAGGACGGAGACCGCAATAGCTCCTGCGGTCGCGTAGTCTATTGCCCACTTGGCTGGGTCGATGTTGTGCGCAAAGGTTCCACCTGTCGGCGAACGACGCTTGATCTCTGCGATGATGCCTACGCCGTCAAGGTCTAGTGCATGCCATAGCGAGCGGGTTGCGCTACGGTCAGTTAATTGGGCTTCAAGCAGGCTTTGGGGCGTATTGGCAGTTCGTACAGCGACATCACGGTGTTTTTGAGCAACGATTTCGTCAAGGATCACGATCGCAAGTCCAAGTCTCGGTTTGATATTTCTATCAACTTGGTCAGGCAGCTTAGCGCCGCACCGCTCTCAATGGAGGCTCTCGCCTTCGCTACGCCATCGCGCCAGTCTGTCGCGACGCCTGCGGCTACCAGTGCTGTCGAAGCGTTTGCGAGGATGACGTTTAGTCGGGGGCTCGTGTTTGTGCCGGCTAAAACGCTTCGTGTTACGTCGGCTGCATACTTAGCGTCTTCAATATCCAAGTCTGAGGCGTCAACGACCGGCAGGTCAAAATCATCTGGTTCTAGAGTATAGGTTGAGTACTCGGCGCCATTTACTTCGGCGACGTAGGTTGGACCGGTTAAAGAGACTTCATCGACGCCATTGTGGCCATGGACGACAAAGGCTCGGTTTATTTTGAGGAGGACAAGGGTTTCGGCCAAGGTGCTGAGCAAAGATGCATCACCGACTCCCAGTAATCTCCGGCTGGCTCCGGCTGGATTCGTAAGTGGCCCCAGTATGTTGAATACCGTGCGGATCCCGATCTCACGGCGCAGGGGCGCAGCGAATTTCATAGCAGGGTGAAATGTTTGGGCAAACATGAAGCCGACGCGGGCTTCCTTCAGCGCTTGTCTGACGTGTTCGGGTCCGGCTCTTAGGTTTACGCCGAGCGATTCCAGCAGGTCGCTGCTTCCGGCCGGGCGGGTTACGCCTCTGTTTCCATGCTTGGCTACAACGGCGCCTGCGCCAGCCGCGACAAGGGCGGCTGAGGTTGATATTCCTAACCAACGAGTTTTTCCTCCGCCGGTCCCACACGTGTCCAGAAGGTTGTCCGATTGGATTTGTACACGAAGCGCGTGGCGACCCATACTTGCCGCCAGACCAGCAAGCTCTTCTGGGGTTTCGCCTTTGAGGCGGAGCGCGGTTACAAAGGCCCCAAACTGAGCTGGCGTCATTTTCTCCTCGAGAATCGCATCCATTAGTTTGGCAGCGGCAATTTGGTCAAGATTCTGGCCGTCGACGACTTTGGTGAGTGCTTCTGTGATCATTCAGAAACTTCGATTTTCGCAAGGTCCAGAAAATTTCGAAGGAGCTCCGGCCCTACGGTTGTGAGGATTGATTCGGGATGGAATTGAACACCATACAACGGGTAGGTTCGGTGTTGCATAGCCATAATAAGGCCGTTAGCTGTTTCGGCTGTAACGTCTAATTCATCAGGCAGGCTTTCGCGTTCTACGATTAGCGAGTGGTACCTCGTGGCATCGAAGGGGTTTGGGAGCTCGTCAAATAAGCCCTGACCGTTGTGGGTGATCGGTGACGTCTTTCCGTGCATTAGTTCAGGGGCACGGACGATCGAGGCTCCGTGAGCTGCTCCTATGGCTTGGTGCCCCAAGCAAACTCCAAGTATCGGGACTTTCATGCCTAATGCTTGGACCACATCTATGGAGATGCCGGCTTCATTTGGTGTGCACGGCCCTGGTGAGATTACGATTGCATCAGGGTCTAGATTTATGACCTCGTCAATTGTGAGCGCGTCATTGCGGTGTACTTCGACATCGACAGTTAGCACCTGTAAATACTGTACGAGGTTGTATGTGAAGGAGTCGTAATTATCGAGTACGAGGATCATCGATTCCCTCCTCAGCCAACTGAATGGCTTGAAGGACAGGTCGTGCCTTGTTGAGGCACTCTTGATATTCAGACGAAGGTACTGAGTCGGCTACGATTCCGGCTCCCGCCTGAACGTGAGCTTTCCCGTCTCGTGCAACCATAGTTCGAATGATAATGGCTGTGTCTACGTCGCCAGAATGGCTGATGTAGCCCACCGCGCCACCGTATGGGCCACGCCGCATGTTTTCCATGTCCGCTATAAGTTCCATTGCTCGAATTTTTGGCGCTCCAGTTAATGTGCCTGCGGGGAAACAGGCCCGTAGGGCGTCAATGCCCCGAAAACGCGTGGCCAGTTTTCCACTTACTTCGCTGACGATATGCATTACGTGAGAGAAACGCTCAACCTTCATGAGTGAGTCCACAGTCACGGTTCCTTGCACGGAGACACGACCCAGGTCGTTTCGTCCGAGGTCGACGAGCATTACATGCTCAGCCAATTCCTTTGGATCCTTCATGAGATCATCAGCCAATCGTTCGTCTTCAGCAGATGTGTTTCCGCGAGGTCGTGTTCCCGCGATTGGCCTCGTTTTCGCTGTTCCGTCCACCGCCTGCAGAAGCATTTCAGGGGAAGTCCCGGCGAGTTGCAGGTCGTCGAGATCAAGGAAAAACATATACGGCGACGGGTTAACTCGTCGTAGTTGTCGGTACACCTCGAATGGATCCACGTTTAAGTCACGAGAGAATCTGATTGAGGGAAGTACTTGTATGACATCTCCTGCAGCGATGTATTCCTTAGCCCGCCGGACATGACTTTCAAACTCATCCCGGGTCATGCTTTGCGAAACAGTTGCGTCGGTTCGCTCGCGTTTTTCCTGTGGTTGATTAATTGGCTGCTTTAGCTTGAGCGAAAGTTGGTCCAGCCTCTCTTCAGCTTCGGCGATGCTGTTTGATGCGGTTTTTCCTGGAACCGCCAGTGTTACAAGGCGGATTACCTGCTTTGCGTGGTCGAAGACTACAAGTTCGTCACAATAGACAAACACTGCTTCTGGGAGGGCAAGGGTGTCGTTAGTCGGCACAGGGAGCGTTTCAAAGTTCGCAGCGGCGTCGTATGCGAGGTATCCGACAGCACCGCCTTGGAATGGAGGGAGCATGGGGTGAGTGGCAATGGGGAAGTCGTGCTGAAGGCTAGTGACGAAGTCCAAGGGATCGCTATAGTGCGCGTGTGTCGTTTTTCCGCTGGCCGTCCTCACCGTGGCGCTGCCGCTGTGCAACCGTGCGACTAGGCGGGGTGCGGCACCAACAAAGGAGTAACGACCCACTGATTCGCCCCGTTCGACACTCTCAAGTAAGAACGAAGGAGATGTCCCCCGGAGCTTTAGGTACGTTGATGCAGGAGTGTCGAGGTCCCCAGGGATATCTTGATAAATCGGCGCTGCAACACCCTGCTCAAGGTTAGCTAAGACCCACTCTCGTGGATTCGCTATTGAAGCAGGATTTGTCGACGTCGCGGTCATCGAGTGCCTCCGAAACAGGGCGTTGGAATATAGGACTTCCTTTTAGGGGGCGAGAGGTCTGTAGCCTTCGCGGTGCCACCCCTGTTCGAGCGCCGAAGCGTTCCTTGTGGGCGTGGAGCACGTGCTCTATGCCCTGCCCCTGTCACGGCAGGCAACCGGCGGAGCCTACTTTGGTGTCCAGTTCGGTCCGCAGCTCACGGGGCCATTTCACACTTGGCCGACGACTGAACTTCCAGCGCAAAGGTTCAGCTCTCTGACGTGGCGTCAGTGCGTACTTATCCCGATCAAAGCTTGAAAAAGCGTAGGTCGGAGGTTCCTGCGGTGTCAATGGTTGGGGGCCATAATCTGCGTTGTTTAGCTGGGGTGTGAGGGGACACCAAGTAATTTCCGGAGATAGGCCGTATGGCTAAGCAAAGCCTCGGTGGGATCGTCCAACCCTTTTGCGCTGCGCCCCTCCCACTCAGTGGAGATGTGTCCAGAGTACATAGTTGCTTTAAGGCGATTCACCATTTCCTGAAGTGGCAGATCGCCGCTCCCGGGCAGGCATGGTTCCCATCCATCTCGGCCTTTCCCTGTGTGACGCATGTCCTTGAAGTGTGTGTGGATTGTCTTGGCCCCGATCAGTCCCCATGTTTCAGGAACAGACTCTCCTAATCTAAAAGGAT
>Ga0310345_10006042_pt1 | contig 10628 bp, 11 predicted proteins | sample HC15DNA20500_MG_FD_204667 | JGI IMG/M metagenome (GOLD analysis project Ga0310345, IMG submission 204667) | Marine microbial communities from station ALOHA, North Pacific Subtropical Gyre - HC15-DNA-20-500_MG | ecosystem: Environmental > Aquatic > Marine > Oceanic | place: Pacific Ocean: North... | reverse complement strand
TTCTTTTTTGACACCGTAGGCCATGTTTCTGGATGGTCACCCACCACCTATAGCAGGCAGGAAGTGAACCTCACTCTCCTCTTCAACCCGTTCCAGCAATCCCAGTTGGCTAGCCTCACCGTCAACAATCACCGCCACACCCGGAAGCAGATCATCTTCTTCCTCATCGTATATCCGCGACTTGGTTCCCGGATACTGGGTTTCCAGGTTGTTTATGATCTGACGCACAGTCCGACCCACAACCTGGACTCTCTGGTTGCCGTCTGTCAGGATTTGCATCCCCGTGGGAATCCATACGTCCGCCATGCTTAACCGCCGGACCGGGTAAAAGATAGTGCTATTTGCCGTTTTTGTCCCACACAGCCTCCATGATAGCTCCGGGAGTCATAGGCAGTTGGTTTACCCTCACACCCGTGGCTCCATGAATCGCGTTGGAAAGGGCAGCCATGGGAGGGACTATAGGCACTTCACCCACACCGCGTATCCCGAAAGGATGCGCAGGGTTGGCGACCTCCACGATGACTGTGTCAATCATCGGCAAATCCAGGCTGGTTGGCATCCGATAATCCAGGAAGGTAGAGTTCATCATCACTCCCTGGTCGCTGGTGAAATACTCTTCGTTCAATCCCCAGCCAATACCCTGCACAGCGCCGCCTTGGATCTGGCCTTCCACGTATCCAGGATGGATGGCTTTGCCCACGTCTTGGACTGCTGTGTAGCGAAGAACGGTTACCTTACCGGTTTCCGGGTCTACTTCCACGTCCACGATATGAGTGGCCAGACACGGCCCCGCCCCACCGGGGTTCACTCCGGCTTGTCCGGTGATCGGTCCACCTGTAGCGTTTTGCCGAGCGGCCACCTGCTGAAAGGTCATCTTTAACTCAGGGTCTGACTTATGTTGAAGGACACCGTCCACATATTCCACGTCGCCTTCCGAAACCTCCCAGACCTTCGCGATTCGGGCAATCATCTGGCGTTTTACGTCCTGTGCCGCCTCGTAAGTAGCCCAACCGGTCTTGAATGTCGCACCGCTGCCGCCGCTATTGGAGGTGAATCCCACTGACTCCGTGTCGCCCACCGATGGGATTACATCCTCAACCGCAATGCCCAGAACCTCGGCTGCCTGTTGTGCGAAAGCGACTCGTGTACCGCTGAGGTCCGCCGACCCTTCGACCAGGTTTACAGTTCCGTCGTTGTTAACAATGGCCATGGCGCTGGCCGGACCAGTACCGTTGCCCCAGAACCCGCTCGCTACGCCCCTACCCCGGTTGGGGCCTTCCAAGGGCGTTGAATAATGGGCGTGCTCCTTGGCGGCAGTGAGGGTTTCCACGAATCCCACATAGGGCATCAGAGGGCCGGTAGCCCGGCGTGTACCCTCTTTGGCGCTGTTCAACAATCGGAATTCTAAGGGATCCATGCCCAGCTTCTCGCACAGTTCGTCTATGGCCGTTTCCATGCAGAAGGCTGCAGCCGGCGCCCCGGGAGCCCGGTAAGCAGCCGACTTAGGCTTGTTAATCACCACATCTATACCTTCTAGATAGGTGTTGGGGATGTCATAGGCAGAGAAGATGCAGTTGCAGCCTCCGGGCACGGGGGATCCTGGGAAGGCGCCCGCTTCGAAGGTTAAGTGAGCTTCAGCTGCCACCAGTTTCCCATCGTTCGTGGCCCCTAACTTTACCCGGACGTTCGTGCCAGAGGTTGGCCCACTGGCCTCAAAAACCTCGGTGCGGGACATTGTGACTTTCACCGGCCGGTTTGCCTTCTTTGCCAAAAGCGCCGCCACCGGCTCGGAGTATATTATCCCCTTGGCGCCGAAACCGCCGCCGATCTCCATAGGTATCACCTTGATCTTGGAAACCGGCAGTCCCAGCATCCGGGACATCAGATCCCTAACATTGAAGTGTCCTTGAGTGCTGGACCACACGGTCAGGCTGCCGTCGGTGTTCCATCGAGCGGTCCCGGTGTGGGGTTCGATGTAGCCTTGGTGGACAGCTGAAGTGTTGGTCTCTTTCTCGATAATGAGATCAGCTTCTTGGAAACCTTTTTCGATGTCACCCAGCTTGAACTCGAATTGGTTAGCAAGATTTGTCCCCTTGCTCGTATCGTCATCGGACTTGTAGCCACCGGCCCGTAGACCGGGATTGGACAGACTCTGTAAACGCTCGTGGAGTATCGGAGCGTCTCCCTTCAAGGCATCCCTGAAGGTCACCACTGGTGGAAGGACTTCATAGTCGACCTTAATGGTCATCAGGGCTTGCTCCGCCAGGTGTGGGTTATCCGCTGCCACGCCTGCTATGGCATGGCCTTTATAAAGCGCCTTATCGTAGGCCAACACGTTGTTGCTTAAAAATCGAAGGTTGTGGATAGAACCTTCGGCCAGGTCCTCGATCTTTCCCGAAGGCTGTTCCCAATCGGCCGAGGTCACTACCGCGTGCACGCCCGGCATTTCCAATGCTTTGCTTGCGTCGATGGACTTAATCTTGGCATGAGCGTGAGGGCTTCTCAATATCTTGCCATGGAGGAGGCCTTGGAGTTGAATGTCAGCCCCATACTGGGCGCGGCCCGTAACTTTATCTGCGCCGTCGTGGCGGATGGGCCTGGATCCTACCACCTTGAATTCTTGTGTTGAAAGGACTGCATTCGGTTGGTAATCCACCATTTTTCCTCCCCATGGTTGCACGACTGCCAGCTTCGTGTCCGAGTCTAGCCATATATTACCATAATTCAGCAGGCAGCCTGGCCCATTGCACCACAGGCCTAAAACTAGCGAGGCGTGCACCGGGCAACCCTGGACACCTGTTATCAGCACACGTCATTCCTCGAGGCAGTAAGGCACAAGGCGGCGTGCTGGACAACAAACATAGCCTGATGACGAAGGAAGGCATCAAGAGCTGACGGTTCTTCTTAGTGGAACCTTCAGTCCACTAGGGGAATGGCCGCCAATCCACATAGGACTCGCCCCGAAACTACTTCAAGGTCATCGAAAACAACGGCGATCTTGGATCTACTGCCATCCGTTGGCTAGGGCCGGGATTCTGGAAAGTTTTGGCGCAGAGTGGAAGATGTACCGGCTATCGAGCAACGTTTTTCACGCCTGGTTCCGAGAGGATTTTAACTTCAATCTCATCGCTGTTGATGACTTCATCTAACTCTTCATGGGGCATCGCTTGGCAGCGTAGCCCCACGCCTTGGCAGTTATAGTTTTCGCCACGGCCAAGCCCTACCCCTACCCTTTGGCACGGACCTTGATCACAGGTATCCTGCTGGTCTTAGGATTCTGTTTCAATTTACCTGAAATTTTAAGCCCATCCATTATGTGTCTCCTATTCCTACATCGATATAGACGGGTTTTGCCAAACCACCCATGGGGTTTACAGCTTTTGACACTATTCATCACACCTGCGGTAGAATGCCAGGTTCTATGACTAGGAACGGCCTCGATGACTTCCAATCATGTAGTGGCCACACCGGAGCTTGGGGATGCTATACTGATTCGGTTTGTCACACCTTCTAGCTTTGAAATAGTTAAATCATGAGAAGGGCGTGCCTGAAATTTGTCCGACGACAGGGGGTGGCCGACTCAAATGCGCAAATATTTCCGGTTCCAGTCCAGGTATATTTTTGGATTGATGGTACTAGGAGGAGTCATATTGACGCCGTTGGCCAGTCATGGATGCGACGTCAGAGGATCAAGCCCCAAATCGGACACGCCCAATGGCTCAGTGCAAACCATCCCCGACTCTCCATCCAGCGCCTGGCGTCTGCATTCCGGTTAATAAAAGCGGGCGAACATCTTAGTGGCGTGGTCAGAACCAAGAGCCTTGCCAAAACAGCTATATAGCGGGCTCCGGAGAAACCGGCGTCTGTGCCGTAATCGATTCGGCAATGGATGTTAACCGATATGCCGACATCGCTGAGTAACGCGCTATGATCACCGCCTATACCCTGAAGACCTGCGTCCACGGATGGAGTTCGGCTCGTGTTCCGGTGGAAATTTCCAACCGGATGGAAGTCGACATTATTACCTCCGCGTGGTCTAGACATGCCGCACCTATGGTCGTACACACTCTCCAGCAGGATGATTGATATACCGGATGCATCCCCAACTCACCCCCACAAGGCTTGGAAGAGATGCATGGCCACTCAGACGGCGTAACCTAGCGAGATTCCAATAGCCATCATCTGCTCCAAGGGAATGCAGGTCGCAATCGCAGGAAGCACTGTGCAGCGGACCGGAAAAGACCTATAGCAGGCTAGTTTCGAGTCCGGTACCAGTCATCCCACGGCTCACCGCGAACCCTTTCAGGAAGCATGGACTGCTTTGTGGCGACCTTGTACATCGCCATGATTAAAACGCCAGCCACGAATCCTCCGACATGAGCAAAGAAGGCGATATCCACCTGTTTGGACACCCCCACGGACAACAATCCCTGAATCAGTTGCCAGGCGAACCATGCCCCGAGTAGATAGACGGCACGAACTTCTATGGCGGTGATGATATATATCACGATGAGCGTCTTAATGCGGTTGAAAGGAAACAGCAGCATGTACGCGCCCATCACTCCAGAGATGGCGCCGCTGGCTCCCACCAAAGGGATTTGGGAGTAGGGATCCACTGCCAGATGAGCCAACGCCGCTCCCACGCCGGCTACCAGATAAAAGACCAGGTATTTCAGGTGCCCAATACGATCCTCGATATTGTCGCCAAACACCCACAAGAACATCATATTGCCAGCTAGGTGGAATAATCCACCGTGGATGAACATGGAAGACAAATACGTGGAAGAGGTTGGCAGAGGAGTCTTAACATCGAATCCTGGATGGGAAAAAGCTTCCCCCAAGGTCAACTCCAAAGGTATGAATCCCCACTTGAAGAAAAAGTTGGATAGGTCTTGATTCCCGTTCCCAAACAACACCCCGAACCCTCCCAGACCCACTTCGTAGATGAACACCAAGACATTTATCCCGATGAGTGCTACGTTGACTATGGGGAAGGTATCGTGGCGGATATCGGCGTCAGAATATGGGAACAAATCCCTGCAACCTAGACATTTGGACCAGGCAGATGCAGGCCGGCCAACCGAAACGGATGAACCGAGGTCAAGACTCCAGGTCTCCGCAGGCGTGGACTATGGCGGCAGCGGCCGTCTTAGCGGTAAGTTTCTCCATGTTTAGCATCATGTGATATCGAGCCGGGTCTGTAGGGCTGGTCTTGAAAAACTTTCGGAAATAGGTTGCCCACGCCTCGTCCAACTCTCGGACGTATACCTCGGCCTCGTCTCGGTCCAGATGCTCACGTTGCATCATCGTTTCGACACGCATTACGGTGGGTGCCAGTAGACCCACGTGGACTACCCCGGGGGTATTGGCGAGGATCACGTTGGCACCCCTACCGATAATCACTACATCCCCGTTATTATAGAGGTCGTGCACAACCCTGGTGGTGGCCTCAAGAAACACCTTATCATCGACCTCTGAGGTCGATGGCCTTTCTCCAGAGAGTTCTGCGAACGTTTCCGGTGGGAGTGTTTCAATTCCCCTGCCGAAGTAAGGCTCCCCGCTGACTCCGGCCACCGCCGATCGCTCCAGCATGGTTTGCACGAAACGGCCCAGCCTGTCGCGGAACCTCACCACCCGCTGCTCCTTGTCGATGAGGACTCCTACAGGAGATCCTACCATTCGGGCAGCCTGAGTGAAAACCAGCCGGTCCACAAAGCTGATATCCAAATCATGGGACACCATTTGGCCGACGGTTACCGACCCACATCCTATCGGTCCGTTTATCGTTATCACCGGCATGATAACCCCTCGTCTGAAGCAGATTTGTTGAAACGCATTCGTCGCGCCGGGAACGAAGGTGGAGGTTAAACTGCGGTCGTGCCCATCAGCCGAGCCCGCCTCCTAGAATACTCATCGACCAAAAGACCCATGGCGTAATAATCGTACCATTCCCCATCCTTCCGGTGGGTCTTTCTCATGTGACCTTCCAAGACGAATCCCACATGGCGGAACATCCGCAAGGCATGCTCGTTGTACTCTGGAACGTCCACCCATACCCGATGCAGACCCTGGGCCGAAAAGGCTTCATCCAGAAGCTTTATCAAAGCCATCGTTCCGTAGTGATGATGCCAAAGGTCCTTTCGGCCCACGATGAGCACCAACTGGCACTCCATCAACGGCCACTCGATGGCAAGTTGACCCTCACCTATGTGTTCTCCATCTGCAGAGTAAACTGAGAGGATTTTTCGGTCTTCCGAAACGAACGTTGCTTGCCATTCGTCGTGCGACGATTCCAATATAGTGTGAGGAGAGTAGCCTAAATGCAAGGGAAACCCGTCGTCATCCGATCCATACCACATGGTATTGACCTCAGGATCGTTCAGCCATCCCCTCATCCTCTGAACGTCCTCTCGGGTCACCTGGACCAGACTCACGTCGGGAAACATCGTGCGCCCCAAAACTGAAATGCTCATCCTATTCATAGGCCGCTGACTGGGCATTGACAGTGATAGTAATCCACAGCCCATCACGGATGGTGAATTTTATCAACGGGAACTGGTAAAATCAATCAATTGCTATCTTGTCTATGAATCATGCTATCATATGTCAATAGTATGCCTGAAACCGTAACATTGATCCGTATTTCGCATCTCTAAATACACTCAACGGTTCGAGGTCCGAAATCTGACTCGTGACCTCGGCAACCGGACGGTGGACAATCCTACTCTCCAAGGCTACGATTCGCGTAATTGCCCCGAAGGTGACTTCCCTTGATTGCCAGTACACCGTTAAGAGAGGGTGATTGAGACTAGATACCAAGGAAGGTGAAGCATGAAATTTGGTCTGATGTACGAAATACAGATACCCGAGCCTCACTACCCTGGGATCGAACAAGAGCGATACAACCAGGTCTTGGCCCAAGCGGAACTGGCCGATCAGGTAGGGTTCGATTATTTCTGGACAGTGGAGCACCACTTTCTCAAAGAGTTTTCCCACTGCTCGGCACCCGAAGTACTCTACGGAGCAATCTCCCAGCGCACCAAACGCATCCGTATCGGACACGCTGTAGCCCTGTTACCCAACCAGTACAACCATCCGGTACGGATCGCCGAACGATCCGCGGTATTGGACATTCTCAGCAACGGTCGCATGGACCTGGGCACCGGTCGCTCGACAACGCTAATCGAGATGGACGGTTTTGAGGTCAACCCGGAGGAAACCAAAGCCCAGTGGGAAGAGGCCGTCTCTATCATCCCGCGCATGTGGACCGAGGACCCCTTTGCCCATGAAGGCCGATTCTTCAATATTCCTGCCCGGTCAGTGATCCCAAAGCCGGTACAAAAACCCCATCCCCCGATGTGGGTAGCTTGCAGTCAGCCCGATAGTTTCCGTGCAGCTGGAGAGATGGGATTGGGAGTACTCTGCTTCAACTTAGCAGGATACGGACAGATGAAGGAAAGGGTGGATATGTACCGGGAAGGCCTTAAACACGCCGATCCGGTGGGACAGTTCGTGAACGACCAAGTTGCGGCGCTATGCTTGATCCACTGCGCCGAAGATGACGAAGAAGCCCAAGCGGTTGCCGCCCCAGAGGGACTATGGTTCGTAAACAAGGCAGAAGAATTGTACCGGCCCTGGCAAGGCCGGGATGTGCCCGATTCTTATAGATTCTCCGTCAACGCCGTACAAGAAGAACGGGTAGACAAAACGGCCCAGGACCATCTGGAGTCAGGGGCCTTTGCCATGGGCAGTCCGGACACGGTTACCAAAGTTTTGAGGAAGTACCAAGAAGCAGGTGTGGACCAAGTCCTCTGCTTCATGCAGATGGGCAATCTGGAACACTACCGAATCATGGAATCGATCAAGCTATTCGGCCGCCAGGTAATCCCTTATTTTCAATAGGACCTCTTTGATCTGACCAGTCGTCATAGCTACAGAATGAACCGCACCAAAAGGAAGACATGGAACGACGCAGGTTTATAAACCTGGGTGTCGTGAGTTCCTTGACCCTAGGCGGCGGGGATACTGGACAGGTCTGGAGGTCGAGAAGAAGCAGTCGAAACGGTCAAGGCGGCGGTGGACGCTGGAATCACTTTCCTGGACGCCGCGCCCACTTACGGAGACGGAAAAGCAGAAGAAGTCATAGGAGTGGCCTTCGGTGGTAGGTTGCCAGACGGGATGCGAGTGTCCACCAAGTGCAGACTTGGCACCCTACCACACGGGGAGACCCTAACCCACCTACGGACGACAGTGAATGATAGTCTGACCAGGATGAAGCTACAACGGGTGGACTTCTTCTTCCTGCATAACTTGATAATCACAGACGAGGACAAAGAGCTTTACCAAGGTACGGCCCGTTCACTATTTATCGATAGTGTAATCCCTGTATTTGAGAAGCTGAAAGAGGAAGGACGGGTCGGAGCATGGGGTGTGACAGGTATCGGCGTGCCTGACGCCATACTGGAGACGATAGAAAGGGACCCGGCCCCTCAGGCGATCCAAGTGATACGCAATATCCTCGATTCTCCAGGCGGTCTAAAACGATTTGAGGGGCTGCCTAGACCAGGGGATTGCCGCCGCTGGTCACCGCCGTGGCGTGGGTGTCATGGGAATCAGAGCGGTCCAAGCGGAAGCCCTGACCGACGAATTGGATAAGAAGTTGTCCGACGACCCTCCAGAATGGTTGACTACAGGAAAGCGGCAGCATTTAGAAATTTGAGTAGAGAGTTGGGTGAATCTCCTGCGTCGTTAGCCCATCGGTATGCCCTGTCCATGGATGGAATAGCCACCGTAGTTCTCGGGGTAAAAAATCGGGCCGAGCTCCAGGAGTGTGTTGAGGCCGAAGCTAAGGGGCGACTTGCACCGCAGATCATGGCCATGATTGATAGCACTGTGGTCCGGGGCTGATGCAATGCCTTTCCAGACATCTAAAGGTGGAAGCTCCGGGGATCCTTCGCTGAACACCCGGGGTTGTTGATGGACCACTCGACCTCAACCGCAGGCGAGGTACTTCGTACTCCGGTCCGCGGTTGGGCTGTATTGTTGCTCTTCCGCGCCCAGGGCAGTAGTGTCATCCTCATATCCTATACTTTTGGTCTGTTTCTTCCGTTTATTCGCAACGACCTGGATATTTCGCTACTAGAGGCGGGATTGCTACAAGGGGTCTGGTGGGTAACGGCCGCCACCGCAGCATTGCCATGCGGAGCCTGGTTCTCTCGCTTTCGGCCGGGGCCAGTGGTGATGGCATCACTGATCCTAGGCCTCCCTTTTTTATTCATGCAAGCCGTGGCTACCAGCTTTACATTTCTGCTGGTAGGGAGATTTTTCTTTGTCCTTTGCCACACTATCACCGCACCCGCCCGGACTTTGTTACTGAGACAGTGGGCCGCTCCCATCCAATATGCACAAATCAACTCCGTCGGTCTCTCTCAGCACAGTGTGATCCTCGCTCTGGCAGTGAACACCAGCGCCCTTTTTATAGTAGGAGTAGGCAGTTGGCGCATCGCATACTTGTTGATGGGAGGAGTGATGGCGGTCCAGGCCCTTGCCTGGGTGTTGGTTGCACGTGAGAAAAAGGCCCCGATTCACGATATTCAGAGTCAGCTAAACGAGCAAAAAGGGACCCCGTTTCTGGCTATGACGCGATATCCTCAAGGATGGATCATAGCTGTGATGATGTTCTTTTTGTCGGCGACCTGGACTGCTATGGTCACTTTCCTGCCGACACTTTGGTTAGAAGAACGGGGTGTATCTCTCGCTCTGGGTGGCCCCTTGCTAGGATTTCTCTACTACGGCCTCATTCCCAGTGGATTGTTTGGGGGATTCCTGGCAAACAAGGTCCAAAACCGTAAGATGTTGTTGTGTGTTCCAGCACTTTTTAACACGTTATTCGGCGTCGCTATCACCTTTACGACCGACCCGGTCCTGCTCATGTTCCTGATTACCGGACTTGGAATCGTTTGGGTTGCCACCCCAGCCATTCACGTACTACCATTTGAGCTTCCTGGCATACGGCTCAGGGAAGTCGCGGTAATCTCGTCGTTGGTGATTACGTTTTCCGGGTTAGGGTTCGCCGCGGGTCCGATTATGACCGGACTAGTAGCCCAACACACTGGTTCGCTGCAGACCGGTCTAGTGACTCTGTGTCTACTCACAGTTTTGGGTGTAGTCGCAAGTGCCTTCTATCCACGTTATCCACAAAAGGCTAGTCAAGCGGTGTTTCGAGCCGATGTGAACTAGTAAATGGGTCTATGACACTGGTGTGTTCCCGGCAGGCTAGGCGTGTAGATGGGGAGATCCTTTCATCCCAACGCTTGAAAGTTTCTTATACGATGGTTGCAAATATGGGGTATGCCAAATCCCCGATGGAACCTGGTCAGTTGGCTACGACTTTCCAGCAGACATTGTCAAAGCCAATTTGTGTTCTTAGGGTGGGAAGGGGGAGCGTGTCATCAGATTACACTCTCTGCCAACCATCCAACCGAGTCAATGTCCAACATCGGATGGACGAAGGTCATCTCATCGAGACCGAATCGGGTTAATCTCTGGACACACTGTTGCCGTGAGTGGCTGGGTTACTATTCGCCGACCTAGAGCACCTGTGGAAGTTTGTGCACGAATGTCCAGGT
>Ga0310345_10006041_pt1 | contig 10629 bp, 8 predicted proteins | sample HC15DNA20500_MG_FD_204667 | JGI IMG/M metagenome (GOLD analysis project Ga0310345, IMG submission 204667) | Marine microbial communities from station ALOHA, North Pacific Subtropical Gyre - HC15-DNA-20-500_MG | ecosystem: Environmental > Aquatic > Marine > Oceanic | place: Pacific Ocean: North... | reverse complement strand
TTGCCTCCGCCGCCGGCTCCGGTCAGCGCGTCTACTCGGTGCACTTCCCTTTCCCGGGTCTTGGCAAGTTCGAGAACCGTGGTGGCACGTTCGTGTGGGTTGCTGAGTGACCGCCCGGCTTTCGCCGCTCTGGCTCGCCCGGTATGGGGGACGTGTCCCTAGTAGCAGCAGTGCGACTCCGCACACATCGCCGCCACTGAAATGCCGTTCCCTGAAAAAGTTTTGGTGGGTCTGCCCCTAGCCCACACGCATCGGTGTCAGGCTACCACGGGTAGCTGACCCTGAGCGGGACGAAGCTGCGCTTGGTCGTGCCATCACCGAATTCACAGAAACTCTCTCCCTGAATCTGCGACCAGCGCAAGATCCTGACATTCGCGCTGGTCTCGTTTCAGGGGATCACGTCACAGTCCGGGGCTGCACGTGTGCTCGCGAATCACCGTAGGATACTCCTAGGCTGGAAGTAGCCATCTTCTTTGCCTCCATGCGGGCTGTCGGATATGATCACAGCCCGAGAATCACCCCCTGCCAAGTTCGACTGAACCGTCGACACAACCATCGGCGTGGAATTATGAGAAGGTCGAAACTTGCCGTCGTCGTGTGCACGATTGGCATCGGTCTCAGCGGCTGTGGAGATGCGGCGCCCGCGGATGTGATCTTCCTCGGTAGCAACATCGTAACCATGGACCCGAGTCAGCCAACCGTCGAAGCGGTGGCGGTCCGGGGCGAGACGATTGTCGCCGCCGGGTCGATGGACGACGTGATGGCGCTCGAGGGCACCTCGACGCGGGTGGTGGATCTCGGAGAACAGGCACTCTTGCCCGGCTTCATTGATTCCCACGGCCACTTCCTCGGGGCGGGACAGGCTCTGGATGCGTTGTCGCTACACTCCCCCCCGGTGGGTGACGTCACCAACATCGATGAGTTGGTGCGGAAGATCGAGGCGTGGATCGCGGACAAGAACATACCGCCGGGTGAAGTAGTTTCCGGGGACGGGTACGACGACTCGTTACTCGAGGAGGGTCGCCATCCGACGCGCTACGATCTGGACAGGGCCTCGACAGAACACCCCATCGTCTTGAGCCACGTGTCGGGGCACCTGCGCGCGGCGAACTCGGCGGCGCTCGCGGCCAGCAACATCACGGCCACTACACCCGATCCCGAGGGAGGCCACATCCGTCGGGTCGAAGGCTCGATGGAGCCCAACGGGGTCCTGGAGGAAGGAGCGGGCGTGCTGTTGGTCGGTGGGTTTGGGCCATCGGCATCGGAGGAAGACCTCGACGAGTTAATTCGCAATTCGATCGACGTGTACTTGGGCTACGGCACTACGACGATCCAAGACGGCTACACCTTCGGGGCGCAGGCAGACGCGTATCGTGCTGCCGCCGAGCGTGAGCCGTTGAATGCGGATGTCGCCGTGTTCCCGGGATTCGGATTCGGTAGCTCGACGGAGGGCCTCGAGGATGTCGAGTACGAACGCACGTATCGGAATGGGATACGCGTTGCCGGTGTGAAGATGGTCTTGGACGGCTCGCCCCAGGGACGCACCGCCTGGGTCACGGAGCCGTATCACGAGGGACCGCCGGGCGCGCCGGCGGACTATCGGGCGTACCCTACGATGGATCCGGACCTCTACAAGGCCGCGGCCGCGACGCTGATCCGGCGCGGCGTGCCGTTCCTGGCGCATGCCAACGGCGATGCGGCGATGGACCTCATGATCGAAGGGGTCGCCGAGGCGGTCGAGGGCATGGATCCGGTGCCGGATCATCGGTCGGTGATCATCCACGCTCAGCTCATGCGCGCCGACCAGCTCGACCGCGCGGCCGAGTTCGGCATCGTGCCTTCGTTCTTCGCGGCACATACGTTCTTCTGGGGCGACTGGCACGTGCGGAGCTTCGGCGAGGACCGTGGCACCAACGTCAGTCCGGCGCGCTGGGCGATCGATCGCGGCGTGAACTTCACGATCCACAACGACGCGACGGTCGTTCCGCCCGACATCATGCGGCTGGTGTCGATCGCGGTGAATCGGAAGAGCCGCAGCAGCCGAGTGCTCGGTCCCCACCAACGTTTGACGGTCATGGAGGCGCTCCACGCCGTCACGCTCGGGGGAGCGTATCAGTACTTCGAGGAGGACACGAAGGGCTCGATCACCGTTGGGAAGCAGGCCGATCTGGTGATCCTCGGTGAGAACCCGCTCACGGCGGATCCGGCCCAGCTCGAGTTCATCCCGATCGTCGAGACGTTCTCGAGGGGAAGGTCCGTCTTCCCGCTATGAATCGACGTAGCGGTCGCGGGCCCTGAGCGAAGGGCACAGGTTCGAGGCGAGGCGTTTGCATGCCTCGCCTCGAACCTTCTTCAACCGAGCCGTCGACATCATCATGGGGGAGGGAATTATGAGCAGGCCGAATCGGGCCGTCGTCGTCTTCGGGCTGTTGTGTATGATCACAGCAGGGGAAGGTCCGTCTTGCTTGGAGAAACAAGCTCGTACAGCGGAAGAGCCCAACAAAGAAACCAACAAATGAGAAGACCAAGGAGACTCACGATGCTCGATCGTCTGGCTTTGTTTGTTCAGGTTACCTCGGTGGCAGCCGTACTTCTCCTGTCAGGATCCGTTTCCACTTCGGCGCAAGCTCCTGACAAGATTTTCTTCGGGAATATCCTGACGATGGTCGAGGACGACCTCTTTGCCGAGGCGGTGGCGGTCACGGGCGGTCGAATCATCGGGGTCGGTTCTATCGAGGAGATGCGGCAGCTCGCCGATGACGCAACTGAAATGATCGATCTGGAAGGCGGGACGATGCTCCCGGGCTTCATCGACACCCACGGCCATATGTTGGGCGCGGGAACGAGAGAGCTCTTTTCGGTCAACCTCAGGCCCCCTCCGATGGGCACGATGACCAAGATGGATGAGGTCGTCGCGACGCTGAAAGAAAGAGCCGACGCGGATCCGGACGCGAGTTACATCCAGGGTTCGGGATACGACGACACTCTCCTCAAGGAGATGCGTCACCCCACCAAGAACGACCTCGATCGGGTCAGCACCACACGTCCCGTGGTGATCACGCATATCTCCGGTCACCTCGCGGTCGGAAACTCCAAGGCTCTCGAGGTGGCGGGGGTCACCGCAGACACCCCCAATCCCGACGGGGGGCGCATTGTGAAGGACCCCGAGACGGGTGCGCCTACTGGCGTCATGGAGGGTAACGCGCGAGCCATCCTGAATGGACTCATCCCCCAACCATCGGTGGAGGAATCCCTCGCCGGTCTACGCAGGGCCTCGGAAATGTGGACCGCCGCCGGTTTCACGACCGCTACCGACAACGTGATAGAAGCGAGTCTGATCGATGACGTGTACAGGGCTGGGCTCGAGAGTGGCGACCTATTCGTGCGACTGGAGATCTGGCCGAGAACCACCACCATGGAGAAGGCCAGGGAGTTCCCAGCCGTCAGATCCGGTACCGATCTGAGCGGTGGTCGGCACATGATCACTCAAGGACCGCTCAAGCTCCAGATCGACGGGTCGCCACAAGGCTATACCGCCCACTTCAGCCAGCCCTACACAACCCAGCGTCCGCAGGACGACGGGAACTACAAGGGGTTCCCGTACTGGGACGATCGCGAGGCGTTCAGGTCTTTCGTCAAGTCACTGCATCGAGATGGATGGCAGGTGACGATTCATGCGAACGGGGACCAGGGCATCCAAGATGCTCTCGATGCCATCGGGGCAGCTCAGGAGGCCTATCCTCGCGAGGACGCCCGACACACGATCCAACACGCGCAGTTCTCGCGGCCGGATCAGCTTGACCAGATGGCGGCGCTGGACGTCGCAGCGTGCTTCTTCATCGGACACACGTTCTACTGGGGCGATCGACATAAGAACATCTTCTTTGGCAAGCATCGTGCCGAGCACATGAGCCCGATCAGGGGCGCCATAGACCGCGGGGTTAGGTCGACCACGCACACCGATACACCTGTTACGCTCATCGACGGCATCCAGATGATCTGGTCTTCGGTGAACCGGATCTCGTCCGGGGGCGATGTGATTGGGGCGGGTCAACGGGTCACCCCGTTGGAAGCGGTGAAAGCGATCACAAGCGAAGCCGCTTGGCAGTACCATCACGAAGATCTCAAAGGCACCATCGAACCCGGGAAATTGGCGGACTTCGTGATCCTGTCGGACGATCCGCTTTCCGTCGGGCATCTCGATCCGATGAAGATCAAGGACATCAAGGTTCTTCAAACCATACTCGGCGGAGAGACGGTCTTCTCGGGAGTCACCGAGTCGATCGTCGCCCGGCACTTCCGAGACGATCCGATTCCATGAGCGACGGGCGGCAAGCCATTAGTTGCGGGTCTGAGTGGGGCAGGGCAGAATCAGGGCATGAAGAAAGCCCTGCTGCTCGTGCTCGCTCTGATAGCGGTCGGGTGTTCTGACGCAGAGCAATCGGAGACTCCATCTGACGGTTCGGCACGGGTTACTCCATCGGCTTCATGTTGAACTTCCTTTCCTGGCTAATCTTCGTCCCGTTACAGATTGCGTTCATTCCATTGGCGGTCCTGGGAGCCGCAGTGGTGGCGTACAAGCAAATTCTCGTTTCGAAACGTTTGGACGCCTCAGGGACGGGTATCGAAGTGCTCAACGGCCGCTGGACGATGCACGTGTTCGGTATGCGAGACGACATGCCCACAAAGCGATTGGCCGAGGCGATTCCAAACACCTCCGTGCTCGGGCTGTGGGTTTGCTTGGTTCCGTTATGGGTGAAGTACAAGATCAGCGGAACACTCGCGCTATATCCGCGCATCCCCCAAGAAGGCGACGAAACCCTGACGGACCTGATCACGGCCCGGACCCTTTATATCGACCGGATTCTCAACAGGGCAGCGTCCGATATGGAGCAATTCGTCCTTATCGGTGCCGGCTACGACTCACGGGCCTATCTATGCTCCGAGAAGCACGGCATGAAATGCTTCGAGTTGGATCGGCCTGGTACACTGCGGCTGAAGACAGATGCCCTTAATAAAGCCGGTATAGAATCGAGCCACGTGCGCTTCATACCAGTGGACTTCGAACGTGAGAATGCGTTCGATAAACTCGCAAGAGAAGGCTGGGACCCAAGCCGGAAGACGCTCTTCCTCGTGGAGGGCGTCACGCTCTACCTCGAAGAGGAAACGGTGCGGACCACCCTTCGTGACATAGCAGAGCGTGCCGCACCTGGAAGCGTGCTCACGCTGGATATCTACGCGCAAAAGATGATCGACGACTTAGGACGCGCCGAACGTATACTAGAGTACACGAACGAAGCGCTGTCCTTCGGTCTTCCGATGGAGACGGGCTTCGAGGGCGTGCTCACGGATTTCGTCGAGAGCGAGGGTCTCCGGTTAGGTGAGACGTTCTTTCTTGGTAGGACACATAGGACAGGGCCCTATGCAGTCGTCGCGGAGGTGTTGGTTTAGTGATCCGACGGCAGCTTCTGGCCCATCAACGTGTCCGGATTACCCCCAGGCTCATACCCCCAGTGAGGGAGCGCCCCGCCTCTGAGAAAACCTTTTCCTCCCCAGGACGAGTATCTAACACAGGCGTCGCCCAACTAACGGTGACCGGAGGAATTTGAAGGAAACCCACCCACCCTGTCCCCCCGACCTAGAAGACGGCAACTAGCCCTCCCCAGTAGCCCCGCCCCCCTATTTCACCAAGCCTACCGCTCACCCATACAACACGGTTTTGCTCGAAGGATTTTGTTTTTCAAATCCTCTAGGAGTCCCGGACCCCAAAACTTTTCTGTAAAAGTTCAAGCCACTAAGAGGAGGTAGACATGGAATTCTTGGGATCACCCGCGCTGACAAATTTTCTTCTTGTGACCGTGGTCTTTCTTCTCTTCTTCATCGAAAAACACGTGGCTCCTATTAGGTAGTAAGTGGAATAGGGGGGAATGACCTCCGCACCTTCGCCACCCGAAGTAGTTTTGCGCCTATCTAGCTTACCCTCTTTGTATCCATCGGTCGTGCCTGCGTAAGTGCCCACGGCCCGCACAGGGCAGCGATACGCGTCGGTGGCAGCCATGATCGAGGCACTTGGCGGGTCCGGCATGGGCGAGGTCGTCCTTATGATGGCCGTGAGACCGTTAGGTTACAGTCATGGACCTGACGCCTGAGGAACAACCTGTCGTCCGGCGTGCCGTGGCCGCGTACAAGGCGAAGAAAGCGTGCGAGGGTCGGTTCAAAGGCACGAGCGCCGGCGAGGTTCTCGAAGAATTGAAGCCATCTCCCATACGTTGGACCGTACTCGCCGCATACGTGATACATGTGGCAGAAGGACCCGCACGAAGGAGTCGCTAACCCCGCTCTCCCGCTCGGGGTCAGAGATACACCTTCAGGGCCACGAGACGCCCTGACAACGGCTCACGTCGCTCAGAGGGTGACCGCCCACTGCTTGTCCTCTCGTCCCCTCGCGCACATCCTGCGAGCATAACTTCATGGCTCAGGAGGGCTCATCACGAGTAGGGCTCACAGGGAATCTTGACGCGACGGGGTCCGACTCCTAATACTGTGCCGCCACTGCGTACCGATCGAGGACGCGGGCTCGAAAGTCATCTTCTCGCGCCGGCTCCTCACTTCACTGAAGGGCCTCGCCCGAAAAAACCTGTGAAGCATCACGAAGGATCAGAACCCCGCCCACCGGACAGCTGGATCGACTTGATGTACAACCGACTTGGAACCGCAACAACGAAGTAGAAAGTGGCCGAGATAAACGAAAAACGAGAGGTGTGATCATGGATACTTCCAGCGCGAATCCCGATGCCGGGCAAAACACAGAGGGCTTGGATCGAAGGGATTTCCTCAAAGGAGCGTCGGTCATCGGCGGGTCGTTCATGACCGCTGGACTTGTCGCCGGTCCCTGGACTTCCTCGGACAACAACATCTCCGACGAGCCCACCGTCGCGACATCGGACTCCAGCCCTCGACAGGTCCCTTCCGCCCAGATGACCCCGAGGGAACAGGAGGTTCTGGACCTGGTCAGCGAGGACGAGGTGGCTTCGGTCCTCCAGGACTTCGTGCGCATCCCGACAGCCATGTCCAACGAGCAGGAGGGAGCCGAGTACTTCGCCGGCAGGTTGCGCGAGTGGGGGATCGACGAGGCGTGGATCCAAGGGATCGAGGGCCACCCGGGCCGGTCCAACATGATCGCTAGGCTCCCGGGACGGACGCCGAAGGGGCCGACCCTGATGATCACGTCTCACCTGGACAGCATCGCCTTCGAGGACACGGCCGATCAGGACGATTGGTTTGCGGGTCCCTTTTCGGGTGTGATCCGGGACGGCCGCGTCTATGGGCTGGGGGCCTCGGACAACAAGGCAGGCTGTGTGGCCAAGGTCTTGGCCGCGAAAGCCATCAAGGAGGCGGGGGTGGAGCTACCCGGCGACCTGTTGATCGGGTTGGTGGCCGACGAAGAGGGCCACATGCTGGGCATCAAGCAGTTCATCAAGTCCGGTCTTCACATGGAGGTCTCCGGCGCCTTCTCCGAGGGTTCGGGGGGGGGCTCGCGGGTCGGCGCGTCGAGGGCCGGGCGGACCTCGGCCATGATCACCTTCTACGGCACAAATGCCCATGCCGGGACCTCCCCCAGGCCCGGTGTGGGTATCAACGCCATCCACAAGGCCGCCAAGTTCACCGCCGCTATCGCCGAGTCGGCGCCGAACCACCCCGCGAGCCCGTACTACGGGCGCTCCTTCTATCAGGTGCTTCAGGTCACAGGCGGGTGGCCCACCACGCAGACCTCTCAGAAGCCGGCGTTTTGTCGGGTGTTCCTCGACACCCGGATCGTGCCGGACCACGACCCCGACGACGTCTGGAGGGACGTGCAGGTGATCCTCGACCGGCTCTCGGCCGACGACCCGTACTTCCGGTATTCGATCGGGGAGATAGACCGGAGACCCGGCTACCACGTGGACTTCGACTGGCCGGTGGTTAAAGCGACCGCGTCGGCGTACGAGGCGCTGGCCGGAAGGCCCCCGGAGTACGGTGACGTGCCGAGAGAGTTCTTCTCCATCGGCACCACCGACACCCACTACCTCGTCAAGGAGGGCATTCCCTGCGCCAGTGTCCTTTCGCCGGAACCCGGGGACGGGGCCGGCCACGGCGCCAACGACTACAAGGGCATCCGGTCCCTCACCGAGGGTACAAAGGCAACCGCCCTGGCCATCATGCGCTACTGGGATTTCGTATAGACGGTTCAGGCGAATCGGCGGACCTCTTCACCTGGAGACCGCCAAGGCCATCCCTACCTAGAGGCTCACCATATCGATCGGAGGGCGGATGAAGGACCAGACGACCCCGCCACAGTCGTCGCCCTTTGCCCTAACTGTCACCGGAACGTGCACTCAGCTGAGGACGGTGATCAGTTCAACGGTGAGGTTGCCGAGAAGATATCTCTCCTCTCTGATTGACCATCCCCTAGCGCACCTACCGACAGGCTTATCCACATCCTGACTTGCGGGTCTGAGTGGGGCAGGGGAGAATGAAGGCATGAAGAACACCCTGCTATTCGTGCTCGCTCTGATAGCGGTCGGGTGTGCTGAACCCAATCCCAGAAACATTGAGGAGCGCGCGGTGATGCGAGGGTAATCCGCCCCTACAGCAACACCAACGGCAGCCCCAGCGCGAACAGCCCGCTCACGATAAATCACGCTCACGGAGCTCATCGAACGGAAGGGCTGCTTCTCTACGTCGGCGCTGCCGCCCCGCTCTTGCCCATCTTTACAATGAGTCGGGACCGAACGAGTATGTGGGAAGATCCTACCTAGTCACGGATGCGGGATGTCGTCGAAGAAGGCTCGTCGCCGGAAGTTCCAGAAGCAGACCCAGGACCGTAGCCGCAGGGCGCTTAGCCCAGCCATCCTCTTCATCCTCGGCATCGGCTTGGCAGTCGTCCTCACGGTAGTCGGCGCCGCTGTCTTCGGAGACAGGGAAGAGCCCCCGTGGCCCGGTGCCGTGTGGTCCGACCAGCACGGGCACTGGCACTGACGACCTGTCCTGGCCCCTCAACCATCGTAGGGCGGTGTGTGACAGGGCGCTCGGGGCAACACCAGCCGCGACGACTAGACTCGCAGCGATCCTCGGCCAATACTTCGTGACTGCGGTTTAGACCTTGTCGGAGCGTTGCTCGGTCATCTCGCAGGATGTGCGCGAGAGGAGGAGGGTTGACTCATGCGCTCAAGATGCGGCGCAGGTCACGAAACCGCGAGCAAGCGAACGCTCCATTAGGCGGGCCAACTCCGCCATGCGTATCTTGTGGCTCGTCTTAATCTACCCGGCCGAACAACCCCAACTTCGCGACCCATGCACAAGACACCTTTCGTTCTCGTCACGCTGCTCGCGGTGATGACAGGCGCTGGGCTGGCCACCGCCCAGGAAGCTCCGGCCGATCTGACCAAGATCCGCAACTACGTCGGGGTTTCGGACCGACTCACGACTGCCGGTCAGATCGCCTACGATCAGATTCCGCTGCTGCGCGAGCAGGGCTACGACGTCGTCGTCAACCTTGCCACGGCGAGCCGAGAGAGGAACTCGCTGGAAGGGTTCCATGTGACGGAATCCGGGATGACGTACGTCCACATCCCGGTCGACTGGGAACAGCCACGGCTGAGTGACCTGACCATGTTTTTCGACGTCATGGAAGCCAACAAGGGTCGCAAGGTGTTCGTGCACTGCTTCGCCAACATGCGCGCATCGGCGTTCGTCTACATGTACCGCACGCTGGTCGAGGGCGTCTCGGACGAAGACGCGCTCGGGGCCATGAGCGAGGTCTGGGACCCCGCCGAGGTCCGGCAATGGGGTGATTTGATCGAGCGGGCGCGAACCGAGTTCAGCGGCCGCTAGCTCGGCGACGGTCCCTGCGCGCCACCCGGGGCCCATGCCTCGTATCGTCTCGCTGCTCCCGGCCGCCACGGAGATCGTGCATGCCCTGGGGAAGGGCGATCACCTGGTGGGTCGCTCACACGAATGTGACTTCCCGCCCGAGGGAAGCAGCCAAGGGAAACTTTTGAGCCCCGAGCGTAGACGCCGGTGTGTGGTGCATGTACGTCAGCGACTGAGGGCGAGTGAGCGTCACGCGTGCCATGTTCTGGGCCAGCCACCCACGACGCAGCGCCGGGTGAAGAGGGTACGGCGTGACGAAGCGGCGCTACGCACAGACGTGGTGCGGTTGGCGAGCCGGTTCGGTCGCTACGGATATCGTCGGATCACGAACCTGCTGCGCATCGAAGGCTGGCAGGTGAACCACAAGCTCGTGCGGCGATGGTTGGCTAGGCCTCGGGGTGCAGACGCTCTTCATCGAATCGGGCAGTGGAGGCGCCTGTACAATATGGTCCGACCCCACAGCGCCCAGGGTGCTCGCCCCCCGCCCCGGAGGCGGTCAAACCATCGTCCTGGTTCCTCCGGATGCCCCAACTTCTGGGGCCGCCGAGGGCGCAAGGTCTAACATAGGGAGTGGTACCACACTTGGGGGCACGTCAGGGTTGTTTCACCTTGATTTACCAACGTTACCAGTCTGGTCAGACAACGAACGACGAATGAGTCCAAGAATTCAGGCGGCATCTTTCTTAGAGGAGGAGTAATCTTCATGAACCGATTCAT
>Ga0310345_10006040_pt1 | contig 10630 bp, 14 predicted proteins | sample HC15DNA20500_MG_FD_204667 | JGI IMG/M metagenome (GOLD analysis project Ga0310345, IMG submission 204667) | Marine microbial communities from station ALOHA, North Pacific Subtropical Gyre - HC15-DNA-20-500_MG | ecosystem: Environmental > Aquatic > Marine > Oceanic | place: Pacific Ocean: North... | reverse complement strand
CAATATTAATATCATTCAAATATGGAGGCGTTGGCCAATTTGGACAGTTTGGTGGTGTTACATATGATGTTCAAGAGAAAGTATGGGGCTCGTCATTTGGAATTGCGCCACTGTCAAAGGTGATGAGTGAAAAAACATATAAGTCCTATTTTAAAACTACCAATCATATAACCGATAATGCTGTTGCCATGCAAGAAATGTACAAGGCGGTGTTACCGGAAATCAGAAAGATGTTTGAGGCTCCTAAAACGAATAAAGCATCAGTAGTTAAATTTGCTAACTTTATTAAAACACAAGCAACACTTGGCGAAGATTACGTTGTGATGGTAGGTCAAACAGGAGGAGAGGCCATAGAATATAACGTTGATAAAGTTGAAGAGCTCCTTCTGAACCTAAAAGGTGCATGGAACTTCTACCTAACTGAATCAACAGCTAGGAGCGACAAGGATTATAATCTACCTATACTAAAGATTTCTGTTGGAGACAAGCTTGCAACAGGAGCGGAGCCCAAAGATGAAGACGTGTTACTCGATATAAGAGTGAAACGTGGTGAGAAAGATAAAAAGGGCAATCCTTATTATCGTAACGTATTTGAAAAGAAAAAGAAGTTTTCAACACTATTTGCAAGAAAATTAACACAGACCTCAGTTACTGGCTAATGGATTCAGTCTACAAATACGGCTACTGTCATCGCTATAGGCCAGGAGTGACACAAAGGAAAGCTGATCACACCATTGAGGAGATGGGACAACAACAATGGTCTAACGGCTTTGGAACAAACTGGTGTCCTTCTGACAACCGGGATAATTGGGATAAGAGAAAGGATCTAGCCGAGAGACTAGGTTGGACAGACAACAATGTCAGGTATAGATTTAATGAATGGGGCTATAGACACCAAGGACCGTTTGTTGAGAATAGAAACTCAATAGTATTTCTAGGTTGTAGCTTAACATTTGGCATTGGTGTTAATTACGAACAGACGTGGCCTTATTATGTATCTAAGGAGTTAGGACTAGACTGTGTAAATTTAGCACAACCAGGAACAGGCATTAATGCATCTTATCGTGCTGCTAAAATGTGGTTACCCGTTATAAAACCTAAAGCAGTGATGTTCTATGTTCCTAATCATCATAGACGTGAACTATGGCCGGTGCCTGATGTCCAAGAGGAAGAGCACTACGCTGATTCTGCTAAATCCATAGGCCCGTGGCAGACTGACGAATATAAAGAGTATTTTGAGAAGTATATATCAAAACGTGAAACAGATATATGGCGTGAGGCCTATTTAGACGCCATGCGTTGGATAGCAAGAGACTCTATATACATACATTTTCCAGCAACACAACAGACAGCAGGTAGAGTAACACCAAATTCGGAATCTCCTGATTTAACAAGTGATACAAACATCAAACCCTTCGCACCCGATACAGATAAGGCTGTACAAGCTAGGGATATGATGCACCCAGGGCCACTGGTATATAGGGAAAATATTGCTCCGCTCTTTATAGGTGCATATCGTGGTTGGGATAAAGAACAAATAGATGCCTGGAGGAAGGCAAACTTATGAGAGCTACTCTATTCTTTTTGTTTAATCACGGTGGTGAATTGTATATCGTTGACAACAACCATGTACAAGATGTCCCTAAGCCTCGTGATCTAATCAGACGGTTTTCACAAATAGAAGCTATCAGAGAGCATGCGTTATATTTAGGCAGGCCTGTGGTAATGGATTCTGCACGTGATCGTACAAAGAAACACACACCAGAAGGGTTAGAGAGAATAAGACAAGCGAAACTAGGAGACAATCATCCTAGTAGAGTGCATGGTGGACTACAACCAGGACATGCTGAAAAGATATCTAGAACTATGACGGGCACACGGCGTGGTGAGAACAATCCTATGTATGGTAGAACACATTCAAGAGCTACTAGGGTTAAGATGTCCGAGGCCTCATTTTATAAAGAAAGACGTCGTTGGGTAGTATCTCCTGAAGGTAAGACTACGACAATACCTGTTAGTGAGCCCAGACCTGAAGGCTGGCAATGGGGTAGATTCTACGATCGTTATAAGCCTGATACAGAGCCGCTTACTTCAAATGATGTATAGTTCCAGACTTAAAGTCTGTCCCTACAAACTCTATTAACCTCTTAGCCTTTATAGGATAAACTTCCTTAGGCTGTAAACCACCTGGCTGAATACAAAATGTTGTATATTTCTCTGCCCAGAATCTCATTTCACAAACAAATATAGCTTTCTGTGCCACATAAGCTTGATCCCAAGTGTCCGTTAGCATACGCTCTTCCAAATTGAGTGCCTGGATAGTAAGCATCCAACCAACCTTAGTATCTGTATTTTCTGGCATTATCCTTAATATCTTTTGAGGAGTGTCATCATATTGACCTCCAAACTCTTCATGATCTATACCAGCTTGTGGCATGTTATGATTGAAGAATATTAGATCATAATCTCCTTTATAACTATCAAATTCTCTATCTAGTAGGTGTTGTCTGGTTATAACTGTAACGTCATAGGTCTCTGCTAGTTGACTAACTAAAACCTCTCCAAATTTACTACTACCTCCTGTTATCAGCGCCTTCATATATCTTCTCCATTATTGGCTTAGGGCCACAAACATCGTAGCACTCTAATATTTTATTACCTTCCCATCTCTCATATACTGGACGGAAAGGATCATTGTCTAGTATCTCTTTTAATGATCTCTCATTTAAATTATTATTTATATCTTTAAGGACATCCTCTATTTGCCACTGCTGTATCCTACCTACTACTCTGTTCTTTAGATACTTCTTACTAAGATGTCCAAAGAAACTACAAGGCCAAACAGCTCCATCACAATTAATTCTTATCTCATTGCCACCGCCTAGTGAGTGATTGGCAGCGCACGTGATACAGCCTGGTTTGTCTTCATACAAACTCTCTACTCTGTCTTTATAGTCAGCATATTCTAATGTGTCTGTGTTAATTAGATTTATAAAGTCTACAGACCGTTGTGGTATCTCATTTATCTCTCTGCCTGTTGCTGGAAACATCTCATATTCTATATTATAATCCTTATCCCTAGCAGGCATAGGGCCTCCTTCAAAGCCATTAGGGTTCTTAAATCTTATCTCAAAGCCTAACCAGTCAGCCATCTCTTTAGCCTCTTTTAACTGATGTTCGTTATGTTTGAACTTTAGAAACTCCCATATACCCGTAGCTCCTGTCTGTGAGTAGGAGTACATGTTATCCCTGACCTTGTTCCACTTCACATTCCTTCTGTATATGTGATTAGTATCTTCTAATCCGTCTACTGAGAATATAACATATCTGCTGTGGTTTTGTTTAAATAGCTCACCTAGAGCTATCCAAAAAGGTGTCGTTTTCATACCTCCATTGGTATTGATCTGCATGTTTGAGTCGGGTCGTACTTCTGTGATGTGTTCGAGAATAGGTAGAAGTTCTGGACACGTGCAAGGGTCACCATAATCTCCAGCAAATGTCCAGAAATCTATTTGTTTTATGAAGTCCTGAGGAAAATGATCCTTAAATCGTTTAAGGGTGTAAGCCTCTTCAACGAGATTAGGATTTAGATTAGGCGAGAAATTATTATATCTAGGACACCAGGGGCATATAGAATTACAAAGTGTTGATACTTCTAAATGTACAGCACGGACATTTTCGTATATCCAATGTTTATTTTGTGAAGTCAACGTTGGCCTTCATCGCTTCCATCTTATCGGAAACGTCTTTAGCCTTGTATTTCTTCTTCTTAGGTTTAACATAATTTGTTACGCCTAAGGTTTCTAAGATACCTTCTAATTTAGGATATAGTGAGAGCAATTGCTGATCCTTCACTGCTGTTAAAAATGCAGCTTCTTTGTGATGTACACCTTCTAATATTCCAGCCCAATTCCCCTCTTGTTTCCAAGGAGGAAGGTTCTTTAAATTAGAGTTAGGATCTGTAAATTGCTTAATCCTACGAAACTCTAATGTCAGTGTTGATTCACCCATACCTTCTGGTATATCATCTTCTATGTAGCCTGGGCCGATCTTGGTCTGTTCTGGCATGCCTTCAGGCAAACCCCACTCAGGTTTATCAGCTCCAACACCCCATCTCACAAAAGGTACAATAGTTTGATTAACTGATGCAATCTCTTTTATTCTCTCGACTTGTTGTTTCTTACTTCTGGGTTCAAAGATCCAGTCAAAAGCTTCGTCAAGTTGTCTGAATTTTCTTGCCATGTTACTTGGCCTGTTTGATAAATGCGTCTATCATTTTAGCTTTAGTTTCCCTAGCATCAAGCTTAACACCTTGCGCAGCAGCTGTATCATCAATCTGCTTTTTAGTCAGTTTCTGAAGACTAGCTTTACTAGGTGCAACATTATCTAATGTTGTAGTTGTTGGCTTGGGAGTTGGTTTAGGTCCTGGCATGGTTGTAGTAGAAGTTTTATTCTTATTCCAACCAAGTACCACTGCTAACACTATAGCTCCTATAACGACGTATAGTAGTATATTTTCCATATTTTAATTACCTTTCATTATTAAAAATCATCTATTACGTCAATTAATCCTTTCATTTTATGTTCAATAAAATAGTTTAATAACTGACTCCTATCACCACCGCGTTGTGTGGCATAGTTATTTATAATCGCTTCCTGTATGTCTTCCGGTGTTTTGGTTAAGTCAATCAGTAAAGAATTACGATTATACCCGTGTGCCATGGCACCGTTGACAAACTCTTCTGGTTTTTGTGCTTTCCACTCTGCTAATTTAACCTTTCTAATAGAGTTTTGACGCATGCCTTTAACAAACACATCATCCGCAGACAATATGTTGGGTACACCGTCTCCTTTATCACCTCTGATTATATGTTCTAATAGGACTTGTTGTGCTGGTTCTTTAATCTTAACCCATTTCTTTTGTGCTGGTGCCCATTGATTAATATTAGCCCATTTCTGTAGTTGTTTAAAGTCGTGATCTCCTGAGACTATAAGGAAAGGATCTGGTATGTGTTCATCAAATGGCAACATGCCGCTTTCCTCTGGGCTTGTGCCATGTGTCTGGCTATACGCTGCTAATGTTCCTATTATATCATCTGCCTCTGCACCATCTACATCTATAACAGGATAAGGAAAGACTTCTGCCAACTCGTCCCTAACTATGTTAAGTGCATCAAATATGCTGCTCCAATCAAGTGGGCTATCTCTCCGTGACTTTTTCCTATTTGCTTTATAAAAAGGAAATACCTCACGTCTCCAATAACGTCTGTTGTCACATGCTATTACAAGCTCTCCATATTCACGGCCCCAGCGTTTCTTATAGGAGCGTATGGTATTTAATATCATATGTCTAAGTATAGGTAGATTAGGTTCCACATCGGTACGTCCACGGACTTCTGCCATGTAGTTGCCTATAGCTGTTTGGTTATAATCTACGACTATCATTACTGCGCCTTTAAGAGTAGCATGTGAGGATTGATACGAGTTTTAACTTTCATCTTCTTGCCTCGTATTTTATCTACATAAGGGCTGATAGCATTTTTGCTTAGCCTCATGAATTGTTTTAACTGCTCCTCATGTTTCCTTAGAGTTTTCTCATAGGATTGATCTGGATCATAGCCTGTAATAGATGTTCCTTTAACACCCAAGCCCCCATAGTCTTTAGACTTGTAAAGTCCTAAACGCCTGCGCTTAGTGTCGTACACCCACACTTCTGAGCTGCCTAATATCTCTACAGGACTAAAGGATGGTATATTTAACTCCTTGCTGGCTTTCATGTGTCGTAAACGTGCCACGATCTTATGTGGTGGTTGTGCCTTAGTACGTCTAACTGCCTTCTTGGGTGTTGCTCCTAATTGTAACAGGTCTAATAGCTCTTTTAAATGTGCTACTATGTTCCTGGCATTAGGTTTATTGATATGACTATAACCTTCGATTAACTGGTTATCCCAATCAGATCTTTTCCTTAAGTTACGAACTCTAACAAGCTCTGTAAATTCATCATAGTGATATGATATTTCCTTATGAGCCTCTGCCATTTCTTCTTTGTTAAGTTTTAAGGCTCTGAGTAATTGTTCGTTGTCCATAATCTTTTTACCGTCACCCAATCTGTCTATTATTGTATCAATAGCATTTATGAGTATAGGTAGCTCATGCCTTATTGGAACAACCACCATAGACGATCTATGTGCTTTTTCTATGGCATACCTTTCGGCTGCTTTGTCAAACTCAGGTAGCTTTTTGTAGATGTATTCTTGTTGGCTTTTTAGCATCCAACCTACTTTAAGAGCCCACCAAGTGTATTTTGAAATAGATACAAAGGCATAATCAGGAGCTGCTAAAGTTCTTTTAATTTCATCTTTAGTCCAACCTGATGTGGTTTTAACCCAGTCCCTGAAGGACTTATAACATTCCTTATTGGATATTTCATTGTGTATGAAATATTCAGATGCGCTGTATATTTTCTGTCTTTCTTTTTCTGTTACTGCCAGCTGGGCCTTACCCCAATTAGGTTCTGGTACCAGGTATATCGTACGTTTCTTTGTTCGTGCCACAATGGGACTCCTATTTTTATATTCACATGTATAATTATAAGACCTATTGAAGTAAAGGTCAATTGTCTAGAGTACCATTTAGCTATTATCTTCTTGCCAGGTAGATACTTGTGGTGTGGGTGTTGTTGTTTCACCTAAGAACTTCCAACTAAGGACTCTGTCATATGTAACAGTCCTCCAGCCTTCTGCGTCCACATCATATACCACTACTTGATCAGCGGTTTGACGTAGGTTATCTACACTCGGGACCACATTAGGCTTGAGTGTGCAGTTCATTTCTCTTACACTACCGTCTACCTTATGGAATCTAAACTGTCCATATCCTATTTTTAACAATCCTTCTACCTCTTGTCGGTAGTCATCATCGTTACGTCTGGGCTCATACCCTTTCTCTTCTATATTAGGCATCATTCTTCTCCTTTTTACTATCAATTAACCATTGTAAATCTTTTTCTTTTTTAGGATCCATCGCAGACTCGTCACCATACTTTGCTGGTAACCAATCATCTTCTGTTGGTTTAAAATTATCTAACACTTTATTCTCTGTTGTTTCCTGCCAGTTCAACGTTCCCTGCATTTGTTCTGGTTCTAGTGTACCACTGTCTTCTAAGAACATATCGATGTGCATGTCTTCTGTTACTTTCACAGTATCTGGGCCAAGGACAAACTGTTTTTCTGTTGCTTGTGATCCTTTAGCTTGCCAAGAGTCTGGCTCTGGCTTATGGGCTGCTGTTATACCCACTTCAGGTACTGTTTCCTTCTCAACGACATCATCATCTAATCGTATGGGTGTTATTAATCCACCAAGCCTCTCCTTTATACTAAGGTTTGCTGCTATCACTAGAATAATAGCTAGTGGATCAAATACAAATATCAATAAGAGTATAAGGATTACTACGGCTCTATCAATATTTTCTGTTGTGTCATCACCGTAGAGAAACTGTGCTACATATCTGACGGGGCCAACTTCCTTGCTAAGCTCTCTTACAATAGCCCTTTCTTCAAATAAATCCTCGTTATATGTTCCTATTTGATCGTATGCTTCGTCGATGTCTTCTTGTATCTGATCTATCGCTACGTCTCTAGTAGCTGAGCTCTGGCTCTCATTTTCTCGTAACCTGTTTATCTCATCATTAGCTCTATCTATGTCGCCTTGTGTGAGTGTCCTATATTCTATAATTTGATTACGATATCCTGCTATTTGTTCTTCAGCATAACTTCTAAGTTCAGACATCTCTTCATCTATCTCATCTCTTTCCTCTCGCTGGCTAGCCCTTACTTGCACTCCTAATGCCACATTATCAACAACATCACCTCTTCTAAAAGCTCCTTGGTTTGTTGTAGTTGTCCCTTGGTTAGTATAAGATGCTACTATAGCATCTAAACCGTCAAGTTCTTGTTGTTTTAGAGCTAAATCTGTATCCAAACTAGCCCGTATCTTGTCTATTTGTTCCTCGGCGTATGTTATATCGCCTTGGATTCTTTCCCACGCTGTATCTCGTATCTCTTCCTGTTGACGTATGCTTTCCGTTACGTCAAGGGTTGAACCCTGTTGTATTCTGAGTATTCTATCCTCAGCAGCTGCTATTTTGCCGTTTTCTCGTTCTATAAGTTGTTCAACACGGGCAACTTTTGCTTGTGCATCACCTGATACTGCTGCTTGGTCTAAATGTGCTTTAGATAGGAACCCGAATATGCCTATTGATGTTATAATGGATAGAACGACAACAGACGTAACCATATAGGTTTTCATTAGGAAAGTTACACGTTGCCAGTACTGATATATCCATGAGGCTGTAACGAGCTTAGCTATTTCTAATACTACACCCATAGATAGAATAGCCATGGGTAGCGCTGAGAATATAGCCATTAGTCCGACAATAGAAAAGTATGCAGCTACTGCTGAGACAGCGAGTGCTGAAAATACCGTTCCTACTATGAACGTCATACTTCTAGTTTGAAACATTAGTTTACGCCCCAGTTTCTCCAAGTGGCCAAATGTGTTATATTGGGTTGCCACTCAATAGGTTTAAAATCTTTTAGATGACTAGCTCTTAATCTGACATGTAACATATCGTTGACACATCTATCGTCTTCTCTTTGTTGCCACTGTAATAAAAACTCCTGCATCTTTGCTGGAGCACGTGAAGGAAATTCTGCTATAATCTCTTTGGTTAATGTTTGTGTGCATTCTTTAACAAGCTTTGAGCTACCAAAATAGTTCTCAAAGAGTTTGTCTGTCTTGCATGAGTAGCCTATATAATATCTTCCGTCTGGAAAATAAGTACAATATACCCTGTGCTTTTTCTTTTCCTTAGCCATACGACTATTTATGTGTCCTTTTACCGTCGAAAACACAGACAAAGTACAGATCTTCATCAGAATCGTTGATTACTTGATGAAACTCTCCATCTTCTATTAGCTTAATATCTCCTGCTTTAACAGGCCACACCCCCTCTTCTATCTTTATTAGGCCCTCTCCTTCTACAAAAAAGTAAACTTCTTCTTGTCCTGCGTGTGTATGTCCTGTGGTTTGTTTACCTGGGTATAGTCGTGTGCTACTTAATACTAGGTTGTTTAGGTGTGAGTTGTCTTTAACTTCATACGTGTCGTTAGCTTTAACTACAACACCACCTATATCATTGATTGTTATTTTCATATTCTTGCTCATATATTGATTTGTATTCAAATGTTGGTTCCATTTCCATTTCTTCACCACAAAAAGGACAATAGTTTAATTGATAAAACTCGTGGTCTTGGTCGTGTTCTATGTGTCCTACGCCTTCACACGACACACATTCAAATCTTTGCTTATCTGCCATTCTTTGCAGCTCCCCATACTTCGCTCCAGTCTCCTGACAGAGCACCACGGGCATAATCAGTAGCCCTGTTCTCAAAGAAGTTTGTATGAGTAGGAGCGTTAATCATCTCCTCTACCCACAACAAAGGATTCTTTTTATGTTTAAATATTCCTTTCATTCCCATACTTATAAGGCGTCTATCAGCTATATATCTAATGTACTTCTTAACATCTTTTGCTGTTAGATTTTCCATTGGCCCTATAGCAAATGCTAAATCGATAAACTTATCTTCTAATTCAACCATCTTCTCTGCTATGTCGTAAATATCTTTCTTTAATTTGTCCTTCCACAGTTTTCTATTCTCTTTTATGTATTGTCTGAATAGTTTTATCATAGATTCAGCGTGCATTGTCTCATCAACAATACTCCAGGTTATAATTTGTCCCATACCTTTCATCTTGCCGTGACGTGGAAAGTTTAGTAACATAATAAAAGATGAGAACAGTTGCATGCCTTCTGTAAATGCTGAGAATGCTGCTATATTTGTAGCAACAGACGCTGGTGTGCCATTAGAATTTGCCAACTCCATGAAGTATTCATGTTTATCTAACATCGCTTGATACTCTAGAAACTCACTATAAGTAGACTCTGGCATGCCCAATGTCTCGATTAGATGACTGTATGCTGCTATATGTAGTGCCTCCCTGGCTGCAAAGCCTGACAACATCATACGAACTTCTGGTTGTGGAAAGTGTGGTAGATAATTATTGACATAACTACCTGCTACATCTATATCTCCTTGTGTAAAAAATCTAAATATGTTAGACAGAAAAGCCTTTTCAGCTTCACTTAGCTTATCTTTCCAGTCTTTTACATCTTCTGCCATTGGTACTTCTGTATGTATCCAATGTGATTGTTCGTGTTTAAGCCATGCATCGTACGCCCATGGGTAGTTAAAGGGTTTGAAATATGTTCTCTCTTCTGTTAATCTTGCTTTTCTAGGCCGTGCCATAGTCTTGTTCTCCTGCTTCTTTAAATCCCCATTCTCGTTCTTTACACCAAAAACACTCCCCACATCTACCACGTATTAACTCTACGCAACTATGTGAGAAACGACTTATATCGTTTAATACTTCCAGCTCTCTTGCCAATAAAACTATTTGGTCTTTAGTTAAGTCTGCAAAAGGTTGTAAATATATCTCTCCTACTGGTGTTCCCTCATGTTTATAATCAGAATCCCTGGCTAATAGCCTAGGGCCTGGTGTGTGATAAGAG
>Ga0310345_10006038_pt1 | contig 10631 bp, 9 predicted proteins | sample HC15DNA20500_MG_FD_204667 | JGI IMG/M metagenome (GOLD analysis project Ga0310345, IMG submission 204667) | Marine microbial communities from station ALOHA, North Pacific Subtropical Gyre - HC15-DNA-20-500_MG | ecosystem: Environmental > Aquatic > Marine > Oceanic | place: Pacific Ocean: North... | reverse complement strand
TAGTCTCACCCTTAATCTTGCCCTGGCGGTTAGAGGAAAAGACTAATGTTGATCCATCAGGTGAGAACATAGGAAACCCATCGAAGCTTTCGTCAAAAGTGATTTGTTCTAGGTTGGATCCATCAACATCAATCAAGTAAAGATCGAAGTTACGTCCCTTAGGATCACCAAGGTTGGAGGAAAAAATAATCCGTCGACCATCGGGATGAAAAAATGGACAGAAATTAGCAGCCCCATTGCGTGTAACCTGAACCCGGTTCGATCCATCTGCATCCATTACAAAGATTTCCAGCTGGTTAGGTTCGATCAAATTCTTAGCTAATAAGGTTTTATATTTCGCTTGGGATTTCCTGTCAGCTGGATGTGAGGCCCGATAGACTATTTTCTTTCCGTCCGGAGAGAAGAATGCTCCCCCGTCATAACCCAGAGTATGAGTTAAGCGTTGGACCCCTGTTCCATCTAAGCTCATGCTATAGAGTTCAAGGTCTCCATCCCTCATCGAGGTAAACACGATGGTAGTCCCATCCGGAGATAGCGTAGCTTCTGCATCGTATCCAGGTGTGGCCGTCAATCGAATTAGCTGTTGATTGAAATCTGATAGAAAAATATCGTAATCAGGATAGATTGGCCACACATATCCTTTAGAGAAATCTGGCTTAGGAGGACAATCCTCTCCACCTAGGTGAGTCGACCCATAGATAAAATGCTCACCATCTTTGAGGAAGTACGCACAAGTGGTACGGCCCTTTCCAGTGCTGATTCGGGTCATTCCTCTACCGTCGGTTCCCATCATAAAAATCTGGTCGCAAAGCAATCCCTCCCGAGTCGCTTGGAAAATTAACCGTTGACCATCAAACGAAAAATAAGCCTCAGCATTCTCGCCACCAAAAGTCAGTTGACGCAGATTCCTCAAATACTTTTCCCCTACAACTGGAGCTGTCTGCGCCAAGCAGGTAACCAAACCAAACATCAATATAAGGGATAGAAGTCTTCCCAATAGCGAGCAGCGTTTCATGTGCCAGAAAACTACGCTAAATTGCACTATAAAGTTCCGGAGGCTTGAAATTTAGTTTCTTTGAGCTCTCAAATGCTTTGAGAAAACGATAGTCTCCCATTGGATACTGCAAAAAACATTACGCAATATAATACCCGTTACTCGTAATAGCTGATTTCGACGATAGACGATGCCAGCTACTCCCTTGGAGGTTAGGTGCCTGTAGATGACTCGTTACGGCCATTCCTGAAAGAAAAAAGAGTTTAAGAAACGAGCCTTACTTGTCATTTACAAGGCCCTACCATATCGATACTATTGTAGGTTATATCTAGTAACTTTTTCAATTGGTCTAGGGAGATTGATAGTGGCGGCATTAACACAACGGTGTCTCCTAAAGGCCTTAGGATGACCCCTTGACGTCGAGCAGCCAATACAACTCGATGTCCCATTCGGCATTTTGTAGGAAAAGGTTGTTTTTCGCCTCGGTTCTGAACTAGTTCAATTCCTACCATGAATCCCATCTGTCGGATATCTCCTACATGGGCAAGCTCCCAGAACCGATTCAAGTTCTGCTTCAAGAAACGAATCTTCACCTGCAACTTCTGCAGGGTCCTCTCCTTCTTGAAGATCTCCAGATTCGCCAAAGCTGCGGCACAGGCCAGTGGGTTGCCTGTATAAGTATGGCCGTGAAAAAATGACTTAAACTCTTCATATTTCCCTAGAAAGGATTCGAAAATCTCGCTAGTGGTTAATGTTGCAGCAAGGGGCAGACTACCACCGGTGATTCCCTTGGCTAGAGCCAGAAAATCTGGTTGGATGTTCTCATGTTCCAGCGCAAAGAGTTTGCCCGTCCTACCAAAGCCAGTGGCGACTTCATCCAGGATGAGGTGAATGTCAAATCGACGGGTCAGCCTTGCTAGTCTTCTCAAGAATCCTTCGGGCATAGGTACCATTCCTCCAGCTCCCTGGATCATCGGTTCCACAACAAAGCCACAGACCTCACGGTGATGGGCTTGAAGTATTCCCTCAACCTCCTTAAGCTGGTCTATTTCACACTGAACAGGTTGTTTTCCTAAAGGACACCGATAGCAAAAAGGATATGTAACCCTGATGGTAGGAAAGAGTAATGGCCGAAAAATCTCGTGAAAACGCGTAACTCCACCAACACTTACTGATCCAAGCGTGTCCCCATGGTAAGCATTGGAAAAGGCCATAAATTTTGTTTTAGTTGACCAACACGGGCCTTTTTGTTTCCAATACTGGAACGACATTTTGAGGGCAATTTCAACAGCTGTTGCCCCATCATCTGAAAAGAAAACCCTCTTAAGATTGGGGGGTGTACAGTCAACCAATTTTTTTGCTAACTGTACTGCGGGAACATTGCTTAATCCTATCAGGGCACTGTGATCTAGACGATGGAGTTGCCGTTGAATAGCCTGGACAATCATTGGATGAGAATGACCATGAATATTAGCCCAAAGCGAGGAAACCCCGTCAATATACTTTTTGCCCTCGGTATCATACAAGTACACTCCCCGCCCACGCTCAATCACAAGTTGAGGTGAGTCCATCCACTCTTTCATTTGGGTAAAAGGATGCCAGAGGTATCGCTTGTCGAGCCTTTCGTAATTCAGACTCTTATCTTTCACTGGGTGGAGTTGACTGGGCCGTTTGATGAGAGTTAGATTATACCTAGGTGAGAAAGTATCGATCCAAACTTCTTGGTTAATCGTGGAATCTCGCCAAACTCAGCCTCGGAGTATAGTTTACGAAACTCACCTTAGCCTATTGTACACCGAGAATAGTTAAATACTAGAAGTTTACCTTGGATATACACCTAACAACCAAATCGTCCTACTTGCTAAACTCGGACATAGCTTCTATACAGCCCTCAATTACTTAACCAACTATTTGCCAAGTAATAACCTTTCGTTGACCCATAACAACCGACCCTGGAACGGTACCGCCATCCCTGAAGGAACCTGCTACAATTCGATGAACCGATCGTCTCAGTCTAAGAAATTTCCTTGATTCTTATGTTACGGAATTCGACTCTTGTCCCATGACCTAGAAACCCAATTCGGCCACTTTTCCGAGCCAAACCAGGATGTTTCTCCAGGACTTTCTTATCTGTAATTGAATCCAGATCAAAGTCCACGATGACTACTCCATTCAGTCTTACCTTAATCTGGCGGCCACGAGCGGTAATTTCCTGATCGTTCCACTCTCCCACTGACTTTAGGAATCCCCGCCTAGCTGGCACCACATTATAGATCGACCCATGATGTTGAGCTGGCCGAATCTTGTTTTTGTAACGAGGCGAGTTGTTATCGAGTATTTGAATCTCCAGCCCTTTGTAAGCTGCTGCACTACCATTAACAAGTGGAACCCTAATACCAATACCATTGTTGGAGCCTTCTTCTAGGCGAAACTCGAACCTAAAGATGAAATCAGAGTACTCCCTAACAGTGTAGAGATTGCCGCCACCCCTATTTGGACAAATTAAGAGGTCATTCTTAGCTACGTAGCCTTCGCCAACCTTACCTACCGGAATCCAACCCTTGAGAGACTTGCCATCAAAAAGAGAAACAAAACCAGGCTCGTCAGCTAGAGACAATTCCAAAACTAAGATACTGGTCATTAGACTGACCAGGGGCAATAGTCTCATAGCTTAGTCGTAAATCGCCTCCCTTAGTTGATGCTGGCTGCTTTGTTCTCGAGAATATCTCAATCCGGAATATGATGATCCATCTCGGTCGCAGGTTCCTCTACCTCGGGACACCCGACAACTTTAGCCGGAACTCCCGTAACACTGCAGTGAGGAGCTACATCCGCCAGGACAACACTACCCGCTCCAATCTTGGCTCCCTCACCGATTTGTACATTTCCTAAAATTTTTGCTCCCGCCCCAATCAGAACACCTCGACGCACCTTGGGGTGACGATTTCCACTCTCTTTACCCGTTCCACCAAGGGTCACTTCATGCAATAGAGATACCTTGTCCTCGACAACAGCTGTCTCACCGATAACCACGCTCGTCCCGTGGTCGATGAAAACCCCCTTCCCAATATCGGCAGCTGGATGGATGTCAACTCCAAACACCTCTGAGATTCTATTCTGTAGGAGCAGTGCTAACTGTTGCCGTTGCTGCCTCCACAACCAGTGGGTCACCCGGTAGGATTGCAGTGCATGAAAACCTTTATAATAGAGCAGCGGTTCGGAATAGCTCTTGCAGGCAGGATCACGTTCTCGGAAAGCTCTCAGATCCTCTCGTACCGCCTCCCGGATGGCAACACTGTCAACCAAAGCATCGTCAATGACATCCCGGATCAACATCGAGGAGAGGCTGAGACTGGTCAACTTAGCAGCCAGATGAAAACTAAGGGCATCCTCTAGGCTCTCGTGCTTTAGGACGGTCGAATGGAGAAAGCTAGCTAAGATTGGTTCCTTTCCAACTTCTTTTGAAACATCTTCACGGATTGACAACCAAACAAGATCACTTTCAATAGACTTTTGCTTAGGTCTGCTCATCATCAAATTTACCTTTAAGTCTTGACCAATAAGATCAATTATCAGAAATAAACCATGCCTGAAACGTCACTCTTCAAACCTTTGCTAATTGTAGCTATTTAAGCGAAAAACATCAGTAGAGTCAAACCTACTGGATTAGGTTTATCTAAGTTCTAGGGCTGTGCAGAACATATAGAGACTATTTTCTTCAGTACCAGTCTAGGCATGTAACCTCCGGTTACTTTTTTCGCCCATCTAGCTGTTAATCGTGAAAATATTGTCCTAGGAGATGATTCGTGGCGAGATTCAGGTTACACTGACGAGTAGTTGGTAGCTCAAGGACGCAGACTGGTATCGAAATAAGATGCCGGAGGCTTGTAATTCAACCCTTGACGGAGTAATTCAAAGTGAAGATAGGACTCCATCGATACCCTTTAATTATTTGTGTTCAGATTCTATCAGCCGCAGTCTTCGGTTTACTTCCCCTAGCAATATCCCAAGACTCCGCTCAAGACTCCAAAGTGTCAGTGGTGAAAGCTTTCATGGCAGCTAGAACGCTTAGGCATAATGTAGAAGCCCGAAAACGAATGACAGCCCGGCTGGAAAAGGCGTATCTTCACGACAAGCGACTTTCCATCAGGGTTCGCAGTGGTCGTGTTGCAGCTTTCCGCTTTAGACCTACTTCCATTTTTCCTGTCGACCACGAGAAGTTTCTGGTGTCTGTCGAAAGCACCTGGATTGACCTCAACAACCAAGTTAGCAGCACTATTTTCGAGCAAATAAAGTTCATCAAGATTAACCGCGAATGGGTGGCCGACAAAATCACCTTTCTCAAGGCCATTCCTCGTCGTCCTGTTTTGCCTTTTAACATTGCCAGTGAGAAGCAAGCCAAGTTTGCCCTAAGAGTAGCTAAAAGATTCATGAAGCATTTAGTCGATCGGGACCTTGAAAAAACTACGCACCTTTTGACCCAGAAGTTTCAAAGCCAGTTTACATCCCGTGAGTTATTGAAACAATATCTGCTGGGATCTGAAGATCCTACCTACGTCGCTTTTGAAGTCACGTCATTAGCACAAACAGAATCCAAACAAATAACCGTCGGAACTACCCTCTACTTAACAACAGGAGGTGAGATGGGTTTTGAGAGGTTAGAGGCTTCGTTAATTCTAACAAGGGGAAGCTTTGACTGGATTGTTGATGGAGTAGAATTCAAAGTAAGCTAGCCTAGCTTGGAGCAAGCATCCTCATTTTTCACTAAAGGTCCAAGAATATTTCTATTGAAACCAAATCATAAAATCAGCTATCCAGCTAACTAAGTTTTTCTAGCGCGGCGTAGGAAATAGGGTCTTTCACACCGGCTTCTCTAAATCCACGCCTTCGCAAAGCACAACTATCACACCGCCCACAGGCAATATCTCCATCCTCATAACAAGACCATGTTAGGTGAAACGGAACAGCCAGTCTTACACCAGTGGTGACAATTTCACTCTTCTTCATCTGAATCACTGGAGTCAGAATGGTCAGGTTAGTCTCGGGCTTGGTCCCCACTTCAATTACTTGGTTGAACACTCTGTAATATTCTGGACGACAGTCCGGGTATCCTGAACTGTCCTCAAACACGGCACCAATGAAGATAGCCCTAGCACCGAGAATTTCCCCCCAAGATGTGGCAATCGAGAGAAAATGGGCATTACGGAAAGGGACATAGCTGCTTGGAATACCTGGCCGGCTAAGATCCGCCTCTTCCACCGGAATAGCCGTATTGGTTAAGCTTGAACCTCCAATTTGTCCCAGGTGGGATAGCTCACACACAAGTCTCCGCTCTGTACCGTAGAATTGAGCTATATCTTGAAAAGCCCTCAATTCTTGCCTAGCAGTCCGGTGGCCGTAGGAAATGTGTAGGAATGCCAGGTCATACTGCTCATGAGCAATCGCCGCACACACACAGCTATCCATACCACCACTTACCAAGACCACGGCCAGTCCCTCTTTCATCATAGTTGAACCTCTGCTTACTTCTGTTTTACACTCACTATTTCAGTACCCTCAGCCGGAAAACCATCATTTTCCCTCGAATGAGGTAACAGAGGTAATGCTCCCAAAACTTCCTCAAGAAACGATACCGTTTATTACGATTCTGGAGATTAATCAGGAATTCAAAACCCAAATATTTATACAATTTGAGTAGTTTAATCTCAGCGTATTCAACATCAAAACGAGCTTTTGAGTAGTAGTTAGTCTGTGATTTCAGAGAAAAATGGTTGAAAGACCAACTATTCAGATGCCATCGATGGGATGGGTCTTGCCAAGAGGATGCATCGGTGTAGTGGGGTGTTATAATTTCTACCAAGGCTGCTGGTTTGGCAATACGATGAACCTCTTCCATGGTCTGAACAACGGACTGGATGTGTTCGACAACATGAGACAGTCGAATATAGTCAAAAGCATCGGAAGAAAATGGGTAGGGAAACTTGTCCAGATCATGGACTACATCCACCCCTTTAAGGGGAACGATATCCAGACCTATGCTCCCTGGGAACTTGAAACGGCCACACCCAATATCTAGACTCTTTAGGCTCAAACCAGGTTTCTCTCAGGCAATAACACTCAACCGACCGATCCTCAGTGTCACCTCAAATACCAAAATTGTAGTCTAAGTTCTAGACGAGGCCCACTCTTTTTAGGACTTCTTTTGAACCTAACCGCATGAAATGGACTCGACCCCGGCTTAAAATTAGGTTAAGATCCTCTTTCTTTGAAAGACCCCAAACAACATATAAGATCATAATTTTCATCCATATGTATCGGTTAATATAATCTTGAGGCCTCGCAGAAGGCATCAAAATTTAAACAGATGGACAACAATATTGGTTACCTGTAAAAAGTCATCCCATGAGAAACTGCCTGAAGAGTTTTTCATGACTAGACGTCCATCAAAACAGTGAGCATTCTCCCCTACCATCAGGAACAAGTTCCGAATTTCTTGGGATCCATATTGACCAGGCCTATCTTCTGGTAAATAGGAGGGAATCATCAAAATATTTTTCCGAGACTATCCTAAGTTCAAGTTAGTAATTCCCTTAGTAATTCCCTTAGAAGTAAAGAGATACTTCAATTGAGCAAGCCTAGCGTTGCCATAATCGGCCGTCCTAACGTCGGGAAATCCACCCTATTTAACCGGATTTGCCGACAGCAACGGGCACTGGTAGGCAACGAACCAGGTATGACCCGAGACCGGATTTACGCTTCAGCCGCGTGGAACGGCCAACAATTCGAAATTATTGACACAGGCGGCATGATTCCTGGCAGCCAGGAATTAATTCCCCGTGCTATCTTTCAACAGGCAGAAAGGGTAATCCGTACAGTACGGATTCTAGTTTTAGTGGTTGATGGTCGAGTAGGACTAACTCCACTAGACCAAAGCTTAGCCAAAATTTTGATCAAGGGGGGAAAATCGGTCATAGTCGCAGTTAACAAGTGTGACACCACCAAATATTGGATTAATGCTCAAGAATTTCATGAACTTGGTTTTGCTGAGGTTATACCCCTCTCGGCAGCCCATGGCCTAAATATTGAAGAACTTTTAGACTCAATCTGTAAGCATTTCCCAAACGGTACTGTCTCTTCACAGTTGCCAGCTGAAGAGGTCCGAATTGCTATCGTTGGAAAACCCAATGTAGGGAAGTCAACGCTGCTAAATAACATTTCGGGTACCGCTAGAGCCATCGTTTCCCCTATTCCAGGGACAACGCGAGACGCCATCGACTCTTTGACTACTCGCAAGGGCCAAGCCTACCGCTTCATTGATACAGCTGGAATCCGCAGAAAACAGCAAACGCTACTCCAGGCGGAAAAGCTCAGCGTCATGATTGCTCGTAGAAGCTTGGCGCGTGCCGATGTCGCCTTACTAATGATGGATGCTACTGACGGACCGTCCTCACTCGATACGGCTATTGCTGGTTATTCCCACGAGGCCGGCACATCAACCATTCTCGTAGTGAACAAATGGGATCTTGTCACTAAGAATACTCACACACTACCCGCCTTCGAGAAAAAAGTAAGAGCTAAGTTGCGTTTTCTTGATTATGCTCCCATTGTGTTCATGTCAGCAACTACCGGCCAACGGGTGAGTAGATTATTTCCTATAATTAACCAGGTCTTTCGAGCGCGACGTACTCGGGTAGGCACAGGGGAGCTGAATGCTTTTTTGCATCAGGTCGCCCTTCATAAAGCTGCTGTCCCGTTTAACCGTCAGGTCAAAGTACACTATATGACCCAAGTGCATAACTCCCCACCAACATTTGTCCTATTTACTAATCGCAGGTCTCCTCTCCACTTCTCTATAGAGAGATACCTTATCAACAGGATAAGGGAACGGTTTGAGTTTATAGGCACTCCAATTGTCATAAAACAGAAGTTAGAAAGAAAAGCAGGATAGAAGACAACAATGCCTAAGCGCTCCCCCAAGATCAAGAAACGCCAAAAGATTGATGCAAAGGCTCTGTCTCCTGTGAAAATCCCCAACAAATTGTTTTTCCGTATTGGAGAAGTGAGTAAATTGTTGGAAATGGAACCCTATGTCTTGCGGTTCTGGGAATCAGAATTCTCGACCCTTAATCCTACAAAAGGAGCCAATGGCCGTCGAATGTATCGTAAACGAGATATCGAAATGGCCCTGAGGATCAAACATCTCCTTTACAAAGAAGGCTTCACAATCATCGGTGCGAGAAAAACAATCGCTGCAACTTCTGGTGCTTCCTCGATTAGGTCTTGGTCCCGAGTTCAACAGCCAAGCTCGAAATCGGCTACTTCACAGGAGAAAAAATCACCTGACCCAGAGGTGCTAAAAGTAATCCACACCCTTGAATCCGAACTCCACAGTATCTTGACAATCTTAAATCGAAGGTGTTAGATTCGCCCTTGGTCTCGGGACGTAGCGCAGCCTGGTAGCGCACACGCTTGGGGTGCGTGGGGTCGGAGGTTCAAATCCTCTCGTCCCGACCATCAGCATAATTAGAGTCAATCATTGGCGGAAATTCTACTGACCAACGACGACGGGGTCCATTCCGCGGGAATTACCTCGCTGGCTGACACACTTGCTTCTACCGGACATGTCACGACCGTGGCACCAGACCGGGAGATGAGTGCCTCCAGCCAGTCTCTTACCCTGATTAGACCTATCCGTTACGATAAAGTCGGACCAGATCGTTACTCGGTTGAGGGGACGCCGACGGACTGTGTGATCATGGCTTTAAACTACATCCTTCCCCAACGGCCGGACTTGGTGATTTCCGGCATCAACAAAGGCCCCAATCTTGGCCATGACATTGCCTATTCGGGCACCGTGGCTGGAGCAATGGAAGCCGCCAGACATGGAGTTCAGGCCGTAGCTATTTCCCTGGCTACTCGGAATACCTTTGCCTTTGAGGATGCAGCGCAGTTCGTAACAACACTAGCCCAACGATTGCTAAAGCAGTCACTTCCCGAGGGCTTCATCTTGAACGTCAATATTCCTGTGGGACGATGGAAAGGAGTACGTGTAACTCGACAGGGTTCCTTCCAAGCACGTAATCTGATTGTTAAAAACCAGGACCCACGAGGTCGAAAATACTTCTGGTTGGATCAGGAACCCGAGTCACGTACCTTACCAAACAACTGTGATTCTGATCATCTTGCGATTCGTTCCAACTGTATTTCCCTTACTCCACTCAAGCTCGACCAGACAGCGTTTGAAATGACCTCTGAGTTGAGTTCGTGGGCGGAAGAGTTTTCTGCCGAAGGTATGTCGATAAACCAATAACGGGGCGTGGCTCAGCCTGGTAGAGCACCTGGTTCGGGACCAGGGGGTCGGAGGTTCAAATCCTCTCGCCCCGACCATTCTTTTCAAAGAGTTAGCTAATAGGAAGTCCTTCTCAATATCGGCATGTCCGGATTTAAGTAATTTCCATCCTCTTTTTAGTCCTAGTGTAACCTCTCATCAAACAAGCAAAAATAACCAATTCTGACTTCAATTTACTTGGTTTTTCTGACAGTATTCTTGTATGCAAAGATCTCTAGCGGCCCTAATAGCTCTAATACTTCTGTTCTCGACAGTTGGATGGAGTGCTGATTTTAAGAAGGGATTCGA
>Ga0310345_10006037_pt1 | contig 10633 bp, 12 predicted proteins | sample HC15DNA20500_MG_FD_204667 | JGI IMG/M metagenome (GOLD analysis project Ga0310345, IMG submission 204667) | Marine microbial communities from station ALOHA, North Pacific Subtropical Gyre - HC15-DNA-20-500_MG | ecosystem: Environmental > Aquatic > Marine > Oceanic | place: Pacific Ocean: North... | reverse complement strand
ATTGCCGGAGGTCGTCAGGTACAGGGCTGCGAGTGCGAACAATGTGGCGAATATTGCCGCCACCAAAGTCTTCTTCCTGCTAGACATTTGCCGCCCCGCCAGGCCGCACGAGGATTGGGGTACCTGATCCGACACGGTCATACAGATCGATGACGTCGTGATTGATCATGCGCACGCACCCGCTTGAAACGGCCCTGCCGATGGTGTGGACCTCCGGAGTGCCGTGGATGCGGTACAGCGTGTCCTGTCCATCCTGAAAAATGTATAGGGCTCTTGACCCAAGCGGATTGGTCAGGCCCGGCGGCATACCGCCATTGGCCGCACTCCATTGCTCCAGTTCAGGCTGACGATCAATCATCTCCTTGGGCGGTGTCCACTTCGGCCATTTCTGCTTCCAGCCGATATTGGCCCGTCCGGCCCATTCGAAACCGGCACGTCCGAGGCCCACGCCGTAACGCATTGCGGTTCCGTTCTCGTCAACCAGATACAGGTAGAAATTCGGCGTATCGACCACGATGGTACCTGGACGTTCGGCCGATTGGTATGGTACCCGGCGCCGATAGAACCGCGGGTTCACGCGCGCCAAGTCTACGGCCGGAATGGGGAACTGTTCCCCCGGAAGTGGCCCGTACATGAGGGCATAGTCGCGCGCCGGCGCGGGCTCCGGGGAAGGCCGGGCGGTCCGCAGAGGCAGAGAGGCGCACCCCGTCAGAGACGCAGAGGCAACGCCTGCAAGAAGAGCCCTCCGGGACATCGCGGATTTTGTGATCTTCGTCATGTCACCTCGAACCATGAATTCATTCCTGCCGCCGCATGTTCCAGCATATGGCAGTGAAGCAGCCATTTTCCCGGATTGTCCGCCACGAAGGCGATGCGCGCGGTTCGGTCTGGCGCTACCAGGAGGGTGTCGCGCCAAGGTCTGTTAAGATCGATTTCATCGGCACCAGGCCTCACCACGCGGAAATGGTGACCATGCACATGCATCGCATGGGCAAAGGCGGTATCGTTGACGATATCAATTGTCACTGTCTCCCCATGTTCCACGGAAAACATTGGGTCGTCTGCGAGGTTGGCGACACCGTTGAAAGCCCAAACCTGCCGGGCGGAGATCAGTTCATCCCTGCTCAGGATTCTTCCCTGATACGTCGTCTCCACAAAATTGCCCATCGCGCCTCCGGTCATGTCGAGGCGGTAGTGCCTGGCAGTGGGGGTGTCCGGTTCCAAAATGGCGTTGGAGGTAATCGCGGGAATTCGGCTGCGGTCGGCGCCCACGCCGGTGACAATGAAATCTGCAAGGCGGATGGTCTCGCGTGCAGTCTGTGTAGCGAGTGCAAATGCCTCACCCGCGATCGGCCTTACCAACAGGTCGATGCGTTGAGCCGGCGCTAGTATCAGGGGCGGCTTCACAGGTTGGAAGGGTTCAGGCACAGGCTGGCCATCCAGCGCCATCACTAACGCCTCGGTTCCCTCAAGAGCGAGTTGAAATATTCGTGAGTTGGACGCGTTGATCAACCGAAGTCTTGAAGTCTTCCCTGCGGCGACATTCAGTTCTGGCCGGAACGTGCCGTTGACGGTGATCAGATTGCCGAGTCGGCCAGCATGGCTCCAGTCCATCAGATTTTCGAAGCTGGCAAGATCCAAATTGCCTTGCTGATCCACACGCCAGTCATCGATTACCAGCGTGATGTCGTTTGCACGCGGAACTGGAGAATCATGCTCTTCGACGATCAACGCGCCGTACAAGCCACGCGCGACCTGGTTCCAGCTCTTGTTATGAGCGTGATACCAGTAGGTTCCGGCATCGGGCGCGACGAATTCATAGTCGAAGACTTCGCCGGGTTGCACAGCCGGCTGGGTGAGTCCGGCGACGCCATCCATCGAATTGGCGAGACGAATCCCATGCCAGTGTATCGATGTCGGTTCCGGCAATTCGTTAAGTAGCCGGACCTTCACTTTCTCGCCACGGCGCACCCGTATTTCCGGCCCCGGAGTGAGGCCGTTGTAGAGCCAGAATGGACTTGCCGGCAGGTCTTTTCGCGCAAGCGAGAAATCCAGTTCTTTCGCCGTGAGGGTGATGATGCCACCCGCATCCGAGGACTTGGCTATGCTTGAGGCAGGCCACGTCCCCGCAAGCAGTGCTGCCCCCTTGAGGAGGTTGCGGCGGTCAATCATCGATTTCGTCCTTGTTCAACAGATAGGCCGCAATCGCCTCAAGATCTCGGTCCGCCAGAAATTGCGTGCCGTCTCGCACGACTTCGCCCATCAATCCGCCGAAAGCATCGCCATCGGGAAGAATTCCGGTCTTGAGTGCGTATTTTAGATCGGCCGCGGTCCATCCCTTGTCGACAAGCGCCTGCGTGGTGATAGGCGGAGATTTGCCACCATCAGGCAATTTGTCCGCGCCATGCATGTTGAATTCCGCCTGGCGTGCGCCCGCGAGATTGCGCGGTGTGTGACAGGCACCGCAATGCGCAGGGCCTTCAACGATAAACTTGCCACGATTCCAGAGATCGCTTCGATCTGGTTGGCGATAGTCGGTGTTGTTGTCCAGAAACAGCGCACGCCAGAGTTTGAGTCCGGGACGGAAGCTGAACGGAAATCCGAGATCCTGTTCCATTGAAGCCTTGCTGACCGGAGGCACCGTCTGAAATGCCGCCCACAGATCCGCAATGTCCTGATCGGACATCCACGCGTAGAAGGGGTAAGGAAACGCCGGATAGTAGGGCCTTCCGTCCGGAGATACGCCCTGCCGCACCGCCTTTGCGAACTGTGCGATCGTCCAGTCTCCCAGACCATGCACGGGGTCTGTCGTGAGATTGGGCGAATAGAAGCTACCGAACTCCGTGGAAAGACGAACACCGCCCGCAAGCGGAGCCCCTCCGGACGAAGTATCGGTATGACAGGCAATGCATCCGCTCATTCTTGCAAGATAGGCTCCGCGAGCTGCATCACCTTTCTGCTCAGAAAGCTGTTCGTCCTTGCCGATTGGCCAAACGGCAAGACCGGCTGCCCCTGCGCCTGCTAACGCCAGCGCAAGGAACAGCAGCCACGCTGTCTTTCGCATCGTTTATTTTTCGATGCGAAACTGCGTGTGGCAGGCCGAACAGGTTTGGGCCACCATGCCAAAGACTGCGTCTGCCGGCATCTGCGCCAACATTTCATCATTTGGCATGTCGGCGTCCCCGCCCATCATCGACGTGCCCATCATGGAGTGCGATCCCATCATCGAAGCGGTGCCCGATGCAGAACCTGCGTCGCCGCCGGGTTGGTTTCCCGCGGCCTTCTCAAGGCCTTTGGAAAGTCGTTCCAACCGGTCTGCAAGGGCGGAAAACTGGTCCCAATCGGACCAAACTTCGTCCCTTGCTTCCGATGGCATGCCATTGCTTCCCTCCGGAAACAGTTCCGTCATCGCCTCGCCGGCATGAGACCTGATGGTCACCGCGTGCTCACGCACTGCGGCCGCATCATACTGCGTCTGGCCACGCATCATTTCTGTTAGCGCCTTCGTTGCCTTCTGCATCGCACCCATGGCGTCCATGCGTTCTTTGACGACACCGGTGGCTCCACCATGTGCGAACGCTGCAACTGTTGTGGCTGCTACGGCGATGGCCGCAACAGCAGTAATTGTGTGTCTTGTCATGTGAGTTCCTGTCTGAAGATTGTTTGCTTGGCCAATTTACTGACCGAATGTATGGATCGCTCAGGCAGAGAAACGAGGAGGTGGTGGCTCCAGCAGGTAATCCGAGGATTGGCCAATTCCGAATGGTATGGGTTCAAACCGATCCGAATGTTCCGGATGCTTGAAGGCAGACGCCTGGCATAAAGCAAGAATGCTGGCGCCGCAGTGGAGCGTCTCGCTGGGTTCGATATCGCAACAGTCCGCCCCAGCGTGTGAGTGATCATACGTATCTTGCGAACTATGGGTGTGAGAAGCCGCAGAACCGTCAAGCGGTTTCGCATGTGAATAATTGCCGCCCGAAAGCGCAAGCGCAATCCAGGCCAACACGCAAAGCCACCGCATACCGTTCAACCAAGCCCGCATTCAGTTTATCCCGTTGGCTCGCTGCAAGGTTCTGATGTAGGTCACGATCCGCTCGATCTCGGGGTCGGTTATCCCTTCGACAGGAGGCATGTCGCCAAACCGCCAGTGATGGGCTCTGACCCCCTGCTTGGCCGCCAGAAAAAAGGCCTGGTCGCCGTGGTGGCTTGGCTCATAAATCTTATGCACGAGCGGCGGCGCTACGCCTTCCTGCCCGGTCGCGTCGGCGCCATGACAGGAAGCACAATTCTCGTTGAAGGCCTGCTCTCCAAGTCTGGCGGCCTCGTCCAAGTCGGGAACCTTCACCTCCACGATCGGTGCTCCTTCGCCGGCTGCAGGCTGACGCTCATCCGTAAGCGTCCACCAGATCGCCACACCGACCCCGGCTACCGCAGCCATTGCCGCCAAGAGCCGAGTGTTCATTTGCGGGCCGATCCGGCGAGATCATCGAGAATGGGACATTCCGGCCTTTCATCCCCGTGACAGTGTGCAGCAAGTGAGGCGAGGGTGAGGCGGAGAGATTTGAGTTCCCTGATCTTCCGGTCGATCTCGCCGATCTTTACCAATGCGATGGACTTCACATCCGAACTTGCCCGCTGCTTGTCATCGTAGAGCGAAAGCAGTGTGCGGCACTCGTCTATGGTAAAGCCCAGACTGCGCGCGCGTTGCAGAAAGCGCAGCCTGTGAATGTCGGATTCGGAATATTCCCGATAACCATTGCCGCGCCTCTCAGGCTGGACCAGTTCGATATCCTCGTAGTAGCGAATGGTCTTCGCCGGGAGTTGAGACACCTGCGATGCAGCGCCGATATTCATCACGACCTCCATTGAATCGATGTCATTTCCAAGTGACGGATATAAAGATTCCACCTGCTGGAAGGTCAATCCCGGTCGAGATCAATCCTTCTCAGCCTCAGCGCATTGGCAATCACCGAGACGGAAGAAAGGCTCATTGCCGCCGCCGCGATCATGGGCGACAGCAGCGTGCCAGTTAAGGGGTAGAGCAAGCCGGCCGCGACCGGCACGCCGAGCGCGTTGTAGCCGAACGCGAAGACCAAGTTCTGCTTGATATTGCGCAATGTCCCGAGCGCCAGCAACCGGGCGCGCAATATGCCGGTCAAATCGCCCTTCACCAGAGTGACGCCGGCACTTTCGACTGCAACATCGGCGCCGGTTCCCATGGCGATCCCGACCTCGGCTGCGGCAAGCGCCGGTGCGTCATTGACGCCGTCTCCCGCCATGGCGACCTTGTGGCCGGCCGCATGCAGTTCGTCGACGAGCGTCTGCTTGTCCTGCGGTGAGACGTCTGCGCGTATCTCGTCTATGCCGAGCTTTGCCGCCACCGCCCTCGCCGTGCGCTCATTATCGCCGGTAGCCATGATGATGGTAAGACCGGCATCATGCAGCGCCTCTATCGCGGATTTCGTCGTCTCCTTGATTGGATCGGCCACAGCGATAATCCCTGCGGGTCTGCCGTCCACGGCGATAAACATGGCCGTTTTGCCTTCACTGCGCAGTTCGTCTGCCCTGCCGTCCAGGGCGTCGGAGGACACGCCTTCGTCGGCCATCATCGCCTGATTGCCGAGTGCCACGAACTTTCCACCGACCATTGCCTTCACGCCCTTACCGGTCACTGCCTCGAAATCCGTTGCCTTGGCAAGTTCAAGCGAACGTTCCTTGGCTGCTTCGACGATCGCTTCGGCAAGCGGGTGCTCCGAACCGGCCTCGAGCGAGGCGGCAAGCGCGAGCAGATCATCTTCGCTTTCGACTTCAGCAGTGACGATATCGGTAAGCTTTGGTTTTCCCTGGGTCAGCGTGCCGGTCTTGTCGACCACCAGAACATCGACCTTCGCCATGCGCTCCAGCGCCTCGGCATCCTTGATCAACACACCTGCCTGCGCTCCACGGCCCGTTGCTGTCATGATCGACATCGGCGTGGCGAGACCCAGAGCGCACGGGCAAGCAATGATGAGCACCGACACGGCCGAAACGATGGCAAAGATAAACGCCGGATCAGGGCCCCAAACCAGCCAGGCGGCAAATGCGAGGATTGCCACGGCAACCACGGTCGGCACGAACCAAGAAGCAACTATGTCAACCAGCCCCTGGATGGGCGCACGCGAACGCTGGGCAGATGACACCATCTGGACAATCTGCGCCAGCATGGTTTCGTCACCGACCCTCGAGGCCTCGATGATGAGCGTGCCGTTCTTGTTGAGTGTGCCGCCGGTAACCGTGTCCCCCTCCGACTTCTCGACGGGAACGGGTTCGCCGGTCAGCATGCTTTCATCGACCGACGAGCGGCCTTCCAGAACAACCGAGTCCACCGGGATTGCCTCGCCCGGCCTGACACGCAGCCGGTCGCCTGTGACAATATTCTCCAGCGGCGCCTCATACTCATCGCCGTCAGGGGTGATGCGGCGTGCGGTCTTGGGTGCCAGATCGAGCAGGGCGCGGATCGCGTCTCCCGTGCGTTCGCGCGCCCGCAACTCCAGCACCTGACCGACCAACACCAGCGCGACGATGACGACCGCGGCCTCGTAATAGACCGGAACGTGCCCGCCGTGCAGGCGCAACCCCGCCGGAAACAGACCGGGCAGGAAGGTCGCCACCACGCTGAAGAGATAGGCCGCGCCGACCCCCAGCATGATTAGCGTCCACATATTGAGGTTCCAGGTGCGTACCGATGCGATGCCCCGCTCGAAGAATGGCAGAGCCGCCCACAGCACCACCGGCGTGGCCAGTACAAACTCCAGATAGACCGCGATCTGTTCGCCCAACCAGCTTCGCACCGGCAAGCCGATCACCGGACCCATAGTCAGGATCAGCAGCGGAATTGCCGCGCCGGCACTCACCCATAGCCGCCGGGTGAAGTCGACGAGTTCATGATTGGGCTCGTCCGAAATGCCGCTCATGGGTTCCAGCGCCATGCCGCATTTGGGGCAGGTTCCCGGACCCTCCTGCACGATTTCGGGATGCATCGGGCAGGTGAACAGCGCGCCTTCGCTCGCCTTTGTCTTCACCTTGCCGGCGTTACCCGAGACATAAAACCAGGGATCGGCCTTGAAGCGGTCGTGGCATTTCTGCGAGCAGAAATGAAAGGTCTCGCCCTGATATGCGAACTGCGGCTTGCCGGCGCCGGGATCGACCTTCATGCCGCAGACCGGGTCTGTTGCCGTCTTCGTGCCGTCGGTGGGGGCTACATGCCCATGAGCGTGATGGTGGTCGGATGCCTGCGAAGCATGACAGGAGTGATCGCTGCACATTGAGGTGTTCCTTATCAGTGGAACCAGAGAAATAGGCTTTCCAGTCACTGGAAGGTCAAGAGGCTATTTTTGATACCTGAAATAGCGGGTCAACTACGAATGCTCCTGCCCGCCGGTCCAGTCCACGGGATCGACAAAGAGTCCAAACCAGATCGACCAGATTCCCAGTGCAACAAAAATTGTACCGGTAATCCATCTATTGGTTCGAAACCAGTCAGCCATCGATTCCAGTTGCGTGAATGCCTGCGGTGCGAACATGAAACCCATCAGCGGGAGGGAGAGAAACAATCCGAACAGAAACATCATCCCGAATCCCGAAACCACCGCCCCGCTGGATGCGGCAAACGCCAGAAATCCGAAAAGGATTGGAGCCGCACAGGCGGGAATGTTCAGCCCGAATGCCAGACCGAGTACAATCGGGTGCTGGGCCCGGCGCCAAGCCTGCGGGGCGAGGCGGAACTGTCCGCGCAACAGCAGAGGAACTTGAGACAGGTAGCAAAGCCCCAGCGTAGTGTAGACGACGCCGAAAACGATCCAGAGAGCTGCCTGAAACGATGCCAACGCCTCACCTGTCAAAGCTGCTGCGCCACCAAACACGCCAGCAACCGCAGACCGCGTCAGGGTGAAAATCAGAAGCGATGCCATTTTCTGGCGCGCCGTCAGCTTCCACAGTGAACGAAGGAAAACAAGATGGCCCCCGATCGTGCATGGCTCAACAAAGCCGAGCAATCCCAGTCCGATCGGCAACATCCAGACTGCTGTCAGTTCTGTCATCTACTGTCCATATGCCGTTCTAAGCCGATTGAAGCATGACCGAATTTCCGAAAATGTGAGTTGCCGAAGTTTACAAACTGTGTCAGAGGGCTGGCATGATCAAAGGCCGCTCTACACGTTGTCGTTATTCGCGCGCAATCATTTGCGCTGTGTTAGCGTGCGTTCTGGGAGCGATCCCGATGTTCATTCCCATCGCCCAGGCAAGCAGTGCAGAGTTGATAACGGTTAGTTCCGAAACCCAACATGTCGGCCATCATCAGGCAGGAAGTTCTGCGCGCTCGGCCACTATTGACGCAGGGATGACGACAAGCACCGACTGCGACGACGAGACAGTTGATCACGAGATATCCCCTTGTGCCGCCATGTCATGCGGATCAAGCACCTGTCATCTGATGTTGACGATTCCCCACGGCACGGATGATACGCTGGCATATCGCGAAGAACATGCGACCGCCATGGGCATTGCCCTCATTGCCTCCCTGCCTCCGGCACTGGACCGCCCTCCCCGAAGCTGATGTGAGCCACCGTCCGACTCCGGACTCGTGGTGAATCAATCGCCAAGCGAATTCACTCACATCAGGTAATCGTAACATGTGTTTCAAGTTTCTCGCCGTGGCGGGAATGTTGGGTGTGGCTGGTTGTACCAGTCAGCTTCCCGACATTACGCCCTACCCGAACGCAGATGACCCCGTAACGGGACTGCGGCTGACCTCCAATCCCGGCATCATTACCGGATACACCCACCGCGATGTCACTCAACCCACTTCCTGGCGCCAACTCAATCAGGACCGCTCGCCGGCAGGGGGTGGATCGTGATCCGTTCCGTCAAGAACTTGCGGCATGCAGCGGTGCTATTGGCCCTCGCGGCCCTTGCAGGCTGCGTCAGCCAAGCGGAGGTGGATACGTTCTCCGCTCGCGACGCGGGCTTCCATAACATCGCATTGGTGACCGAAGACGCGGTATCCAAGGATACCGTATTCATCCAGGACTCAGAGGAAGCCACTACGGTCTCTTCGCGCGTGAAGTCGCTCGTCAGAGGCCGCACAGTGGATGTCGAGACTGCCGTTCAGGTCGCCCTGCTCAACAATCGGGGGCTGCAGGCGGCATATACCGATGTCGGCATTTCAGCCGCCGAGGCATGGCAGCAGACCATGCTGCCGAATCCGCGGGTGTCGATTGGTGTCTTCGGCATTGCCCACCCTGAACTGGGCGCCTTTCGTGCCATAGAAGGCATGATCGCCAACAATATTCTGGCGATGCTGACTCAACGGCAGCGTGTGGATATAGCCGACGCACAGTTCCAGCGGGCACAACTTGTTGCCATCAACGAGACGTTGCGGGTCGCCATGGAAACCCGGCGTGCCTGGTATGAGGCAGTCGGTGCGTTTGAGCGAGTCATCTACCTCAATCAGGCGCAAACCGCCGCCAATGCCGCATCGGAGCTTGCCCGGAAACTGGGCGAATCCGGTGCGCTGCCAAAGGCAGGGCAGGCGCGTGAGCATGCGTTCTTCGCCGAACTCACCGCGCAGAAGGCGAAAGCGCGGCTGGCCGCCAAGCTCGCCAAGGAAGAATTGGCGCGCAACATGGGACTTTGGGGTGATGACCTCGATTTCTTCGTGCCGGACTATCTGCCGCGTCTGCCGGCGCGTCCACCCAACAAGGGTCGAGTGGAAGGTGAGGCGCTGCAACGCCGTGTCGATCTCATGGCAGCCAAGCTCGAACTAGAAGCCCAGGCTCGCTCCTTCGGGCTTACGGACGCCACCCGCTACGTCACCGATCTGGAATTGCTTGCAGGGTTCGAGAAAGAACTCGAAATCGAGGACGGCGACAAGAAACATGTGACGACCGGCCAGGTCGAAATCGAATTCGTTCTGCCGATTTTCGACAGCGGCAAGGCGCGGCTGCGCAAGGCGGAACTCACCTATATGCGGGCGGCGAACCTGCTTGCCGAGAAGGCTGTCAATGTGAGGTCTCAGGCCCGCAGCGCCTTGCTCGCGGTTCAGGCCAATCATGACATCGCCCGTCACTATCAAAATGCCGTGCTTCCGCTTCGAACCGTCATCCAGGAGGAAGCCCTGCTCACTTATAACGGAATGATCACCAACACATTCGAACTGCTGGCCGACACACGTGCCCGTGTGAACACCGTCCTCATGGCGACCGATGCGAGGCGGGATTTCTGGCTGGCCGACACGAATCTTTCCGCTGCCATCTATGGCGGAGGGGGCCAAATCGAGGGCGGTGACGCCGAAGCAGCCGTCGCCGACGCCGGCCCCGGCGGACACTGACACACAAGAAGGAACGAACCGAATGTTGAACAGAAGACAGATTATCGGCGCAGGCGCGGCAGGTGCAGCCCTTGTGTCCTCGTCCGCCTGGTCGAACACTTCCAATATGGCGCTTCCTGAAGCGGCCAGCGTGGATAACCCCGCCACGCAGGCCCCGCTGAAACCGTCAGCAGGGCCGGATTACAATCCTGTCGTCACATTGAACGGGTGGACCCTGCCATTCCGCATGAACAATGGCGTCAAGGAGTTTCATCTTGTCGCTGAACC
>Ga0310345_10006035_pt1 | contig 10635 bp, 6 predicted proteins | sample HC15DNA20500_MG_FD_204667 | JGI IMG/M metagenome (GOLD analysis project Ga0310345, IMG submission 204667) | Marine microbial communities from station ALOHA, North Pacific Subtropical Gyre - HC15-DNA-20-500_MG | ecosystem: Environmental > Aquatic > Marine > Oceanic | place: Pacific Ocean: North... | reverse complement strand
AAGATGGTGTAATTTCGTCACGCGCGGCATTTAATTCGGCCGTTGAGACGCTTCCGGGCTTCCAGCGCGAAGCGGGATTTGTTTTCTAGTAACATTCGGCAAAGCAATATTGGAACTGAGCCGAGTGGAAGATGGTATGCCTGCGAATGGGCGGGACGGCGAGCGGATGGCTCGTGAACTGGTATAAGGTCTGCTATAGGTCGACCGCACGAACGCGAGGTGGAGCGTGACGTTCTTTAGACGCAGAATGATAGCTGCCCTGGCGGTTTCGGTATCCATGGTGATTTCGATGCCTGTGGGCGCTGAAACGCTGAGCGGTGCTCTCGCCAAGGCCTACCAGAACAATTCCACCCTCAATTCCGAACGTGCAGGGGTGCGCATAACGGATGAAGACGTGGCAATTGCCAAGTCCGGAATGCGCCCGCGCGTCAACGGTTCTGCCAATGCCGGGCTTGCCAGCCGCGGCGGCGTGGAGTCTCGAAGCCTTGATGTCTCCATTTCTCTGACCCAGCCGATTTTCGACGGTTTTCAGACACGCAACAATGTAAGTGCCGCCAAGTCGCAGGTGCGGGCCGCAAATGCGGCGCTGGCCAATCAGGAGATCACGACGCTCTTGAATGGCGTAAACGCCTATCTGGACGTCATTCGTGACCGGCAGATTGCGGCGCTGCGTGGGCAAAGTCTTGAATTCCTGCAGGAACAGGTTCGCGCGGCGCGTTCGCGTCTCGACGTTGGCGAAGGAACGCGAACCGATCTGGCGCAGGCGGAAGCGCGGCGGCAGGAAGCGCTTGCCCAACTCACAGCAGCGCGCGCGCAGGTCGCTGCCAGTGAGGCTGTCTACCGCCAGGTTGTCGGCGAAGCGCCGGGTTCACTCAAACAGCCTTCACCCATCACGAAGCTTTTGCCGGGAAGCCTCAATCAGGCCATTTCTATCGCACTTGGCGAGCATCCCGCCATTGCAGCACGCAAGCACGGTGTTGATGCCGCATCCTTCGGTGTGAAGGTTGCCGAAGGTGCGTTTCTGCCGAAACTGTCCGCGCAGGCTTCTGTGAAATCGGAATTTGTGGACGCGAGCCCGAGTGCAGGTGACGGTACAACCAATTCGGCTTCGGTTGGGTTGAACCTTTCGGTTCCGATCTATCAAGGCGGCGAGAGCTCCGCCCGGGTCCGCAAGTCCAAGGAGCAGCTTGGGCAGGCCCGCATCCTGGTGGATGTGACGACGGACGAAGTCCGTCAGGCTGTTACGCGTGCATGGACCGGCTATCAGGCCGCGCGGGAAAGCGTTGCGGCCAATCGAGAACTCGTGAATGCGGCGCAGCTTGCCCTGAACGGCGTGATCGAAGAACGTTCCGTTGGCCAGCGCACGACCTTGGATGTCTTGAACGCGCAGTCGGATGTTCTTGCCGCACGCATCGGACTCGTCAGCGCCGAGCGCGACGTTGTGGCTGCAAGTTACGCGATTGTCGGTGCGATGGGGCGTCTTTCGGCAACGCGTCTTGGTCTGCAGGTGGCGACCTATCGTCCTGAAGAGCATTACAATGCTGTGAAGGACAAGTGGTACGGCCTGCGCACGCCGGACGGCCGCTGATTTACCTATCCTGATCCTGATCCCTATCGGGCCCTGGCGTGCGGTCTTTCTCGTAGCTCTGTCTCAGCGGGAGGGGCGGGAGCCAATCTTCGCGTCTGATCGTCCATAGCTCGTAAGTCGGTGAGAACACATTAGGACTATCCATGCTTCCGAGGTGAAGCTCTATTTCGTCGCCGCTCCTTGAATAGACCGACGAGCCGCAGCGCGGGCAGAAATGCCTTTCCATGTAATGCCGTGACTGGCCGGTAATGGTTACGGCATCTTCGGGATAGACGGCGGATGCGTGGAAGACAGCGCCGTGGTGCTTTCTGCAGTCCATGCAATGGCAAAGGCCAATACGGAGAGGAGCGCCTTTCGCCTCGAAGCGCAGAGCGCCGCACAGGCAGCCGCCTGTCACCTTCGCCATCATGTCCACTCCAGATATTCAGCCCAGGCAGAAGCTAGCACTCCGGTAGCCGATCCCATAGGTGCAGTGGAACTGACTGAGCGATCCGCTAAATCTTGTGCGTAGCTTGCAAGTGAGGCTGGCCAAGGGATTCTCACTTGCCGAAGTCTCCGATACGCTCTGAGTGATTCGGAAAGCGTATTGATTCCTTTCAAAAAGCTTTCCGCACAATTGTTGATGAGCGGCGGATCCATATCATGGCCCAGGCGAGCAGTGTACAGCGTGAACCCTCGATGGAGGAGATCCTTGCCTCCATCAGACGTATCATCGAGGACAATGAGGCCGGTGCAGGGGCAGGAGTGGCTGCCAGCAGCGCGGCGAATGTGCAGGCTGCTGCCGCAGCTCAGCCTGAAACCGGACCGGATGCCGTCGAAGAGTTTCGCGCAGAATTGCGCCCAAGCTTAAGCGACACGCAGCCTCAGGCGGAGACCAAGTCCGCTCCTGCAGATGAAGACAAGGTTCATGCTCTAAATCCGTATCGTGACGCGGGCGAGCAGAAGCCGTTCGAATGGTCGGGCTCTGCGAAAGCGGCTTCTGCAGACACTGCCACGCCTGCTCAGGAGATGCGCGCATGGCCTCCAGCAGGGCGCCGTGACGAAGATGATATTCAGCAGGATGCATCCGTAGTGCGGGAAGACGAGCCGGAACTGAAGCAGGTTGATGAGCCAGCCGAACAACAGCCCGCCTCCAGCACCCAAACGGCATCCGTCTCGCAGAATGTGGAGCAGGTGGTGCGCGAAAGCCTTTCAGAGGCAACGGGCCGTGAACTTGCTGCCGAGCGCAAGCCGATCCTATCGGAACAGTCCGGGCGCAAGGTCGCTGCAGCATTTAGCGAGTTGAACGAAGCTTTTCAGGCGTCGCGGCGCAAGGGCTTGGACGAGGTTGCCGAAGAAATGCTGCGGCCAATGCTCCAGGAGTGGCTGGACGACAATCTGCCGACCATTGTCGAGCGCCTTGTGCGCGAAGAGATCGAGCGCGTTGCGCGCGGCGGCTGACCAAATGGCAGCTTGATTTCGAAGAAGCCTCGGTTAGCGCCGGGGCTTTCTGCATTTTGCCCAACCGTTTGCAGGTTTAAGGCCCAAGCGGGATTGTTGCGGCCAGTTGACTCACCCAGACCCATGGGCTTTACACCTCGCATTCATAAATGCCCTGAGAAGCGCGGAATTTCACATGCTTGAAAAGACCTTTGACGCGGCCAGCGTCGAGCCCCGTATCAATGAGCGCTGGGAAGAGGCCAAGGCCTTCAAGGCAGGAGCCGGGGCCAAAAAGGGCGCTGAAAGCTTCACCATTGTCATTCCGCCGCCGAATGTCACCGGCTCGCTTCACATGGGGCATGCGCTCAATAACACACTGCAGGACATCATGGTCCGCTTCGAGCGCATGCGCGGCAAGGATGTGCTTTGGCAGCCGGGCATGGACCATGCAGGCATCGCCACCCAAATGGTTGTGGAGCGTCAGCTTGCTGCCAAGGGTGAGCATCGCCGCGATATGGGGCGCGAGAACTTCGTCGAGCGTGTTTGGGACTGGAAGGCGGAGTCTGGTGGTGCGATCATGAACCAGCTGAAGCGCCTTGGCGCTTCCTGCGACTGGTCACGCGAGCGCTTCACCATGGACGAAGGTCTGTCGGAGGCCGTTCGTGAAGTCTTCGTCACCCTCTACAAGCAGGGGCTGATCTACAAGGACAAGCGGCTGGTCAATTGGGACCCGAAGCTTCTTACCGCGATTTCGGATCTCGAGGTCGAGCAGGTGGAGATGCAGGGCAATCTCTGGCATTTCCGCTATCCGCTGGAGCCGGGGGTGACATACGAGCACCCATTCAATCTCGACGAGGAAGGCAACAAGACAGCCTGGAGGCCCTCGGATGGCGAGCCAGCCGGCTATGAAACGCGCGACTACCTCGTGGTGGCGACCACGCGACCCGAAACGATGCTGGGAGACAGTGGTGTCGCCGTTCATCCGGACGATCCGCGTTACAAGGGCCTGATCGGCAAGAGTGTAGTGCTTCCGCTCGTCGGGCGCAGCATTCCCATCGTCGGTGACGAATATCCGGATCCGGAAGCAGGAACGGGTGCGGTGAAGATGACGCCTGCCCACGACTTCAACGACTTTGACGTCGGCAAGCGTCATGATCTGAAGCAGATCAACATTCTCACCACCGAGGCTGCCATCACGCTCGCCGACAACGAGGACTTCCTCGACGGGCTTGAGCGCACGCCGCAGCTCGAAGCCACCATTGCGGCGCTTGAAGGCAAGGACCGTTTCGACGCCCGCAAGATCATCGTGGCCATGATGGAAGAGGCTGGGCTTCTGGACAAGATCGAGCCGCACAAGCACATGGTGCCGCATGGCGACCGTGGTGGTGTGCCGATCGAGGCGTTCCTGACCGATCAGTGGTATGTGGATGCCAAGACGCTCGCCAAGCCTGCCATTGCGAGCGTGAGGGAAGGGCGCACCAATTTCGTGCCCAAGAACTGGGAAAAGACCTATTTCGAGTGGATGGAGAACATTCAGCCCTGGTGCATTTCGCGTCAGCTCTGGTGGGGCCATCGCATCCCCGCCTGGTATGGTCCCGACGGGCAGGTTTTCGTCGAGAAGGATGAGGAAACCGCGTTGGAGGCGGCGATCCAGCATTACATCTCGCATGAGGGCCCCTGGAAAGCCTGGGTTGAAGAGAAGCTGGAGAACTACAAGCCGGGCGAGATCCTGACCCGCGATGAGGATGTGCTGGACACCTGGTTCTCCTCAGCGCTTTGGCCATTCTCCACGCTCGGCTGGCCGGAAAAGACGCCGGAACTGAAACGCTACTATCCGACCTCGGTGCTCGTCACCGGCTTCGACATCATCTTCTTCTGGGTGGCCCGGATGATGATGATGGGGCTGCACTTCATGAAGGAAGAGCCGTTCCACACGGTCTATGTTCATGCGCTGGTGCGCGACAAGACTGGCGCGAAGATGTCCAAGTCGAAGGGCAATGTCATCGATCCGCTGGAGCTGATTGATGAATATGGCGCCGATGCCCTGCGCTTCACGCTCGCCATCATGGCGGCCCAGGGGCGCGACGTGAAGCTCGACCCCGCGCGTATTGCCGGCTATCGCAATTTTGGTACCAAGCTTTGGAACGCCACACGGTTCGCGCAGATGAACGGTGTCGCGCGTGATGCGAATTTTGTGCCGGAAGACGCCAGTCTCGCGCTCAACCGCTGGATCCTGACCGAACTTACGCGTGCTGCGCGTACTGTCACGGAGTCGATCGAGAACTATCGCTTCAACGACGCTGCGCAGGCGGCCTATCGCTTCGTCTGGAGCCAGTTCTGCGACTGGTATCTTGAGCTTTTGAAGCCCGTCTTCAACGGAGAGGATGAAGCGGCCAAGGCTGAAAGTCGCGCCTGTGCGGCCTATGTGCTCGACGAGGTCTACAAGCTTCTGCATCCAATGATGCCCTTCCTCACCGAGGAGCTGTGGGCTGAGACGGCCGGCGAGACGCCGCGCGAGGATGTGTTGGCGCTGGCTGAGTGGCCGGATCCCGCTTTCGAGGATGACAGTGCTGCCGACGATCTCAACTGGCTGATCGACCTCGTCACGGGCATTCGCTCGCTGCGCGCAGAAATGAACGTTCCCGCCAGCGCCAAGGCTCCGCTCGTCGTGGTCAATGCGGATGATGTCGTGCGCGATCGTCTGGCGCGGCATGATGCTGCCATACAGCGGCTGGCGCGCATTGAGAGCATCGACATCGCTGGCGATGTGCCCCGCGGTTCGGCCCAACTGGTTCTCGGATCGGCCACTTTCTGCCTGCCGCTTGGCAATCTGATCGACATCGAGGCCGAGACGAAGCGGCTGGAGAAGGAGGTTGCGAAGCTGAAAGGGGAGGTGACCCGCCTCGACAAGAAGCTGGGCAACGAAAAATTCGTGGCCAATGCTCCCGAAGAGATTGTGGCCGCCGAGCGCGAAAAGCTTGCAGAATTCAAGGAGCAAATGGCGCGGGTGGAAAACGCTCTGGAGCAGGTTCGCGCTGCTGGTTGATCTGACCTGGATCGATTCGAGGAAAATCAGCCGCTGAACTGGCGTTAAGCGTCAGTTGATATGGTTTCAGGCTCGAGTGCCGCGTCTCTTCAAGGCGCGGCACAATCTTTTTCCCGCATGTTGCTTTCCTGCAACGTTGCCGAAAACGTGACCGTTAGATGACGAAAATATGAGAAAATCGGCCAGTTTTGGCCATTTTCTCGAACGCAGCGCGTGCAGCAGATGCCGTTTACATGTTGAAAGCGGACCCTTACGTTAGGGTAAGTCCAATGCCATGTAGAGCCGAGCGTTTACAGCAATTGCAACCTGCAAAAGCTTGGATATCCTCTCGATCGACGAACGCTTTCATCAGGGAGGTCCTCGCATGCGTTTCAGGGGAATGGGGTTTACGGCGCTTAGCCTGGTCCTTATGGCCGGAGCCGCTCAGGCAAACGGTTTTTCACGCGGTACGGCTGACACGGATATTTTGTACGAGCCCGGCAACTTCAACATGCGTGCGGGTGTGACAATCGTTGCCCCGAGCCAGAAGACGAGCAGTAATCCGCTTGCTACTGGTGGCTCCTTCGGGAGCGATATTACCGGTGAAGACTATCTTGGTAGCTACGTAATCCCATCAGCCGCTATTAAGTATGGCATTACGGAAAATCTTTCTTGCGCAGTAACTTATACGGATTCGTTCGGCGCCAACTCCGATTTCGGTGATGGATTTAAGGGCGCTCGTCGCATTCAGAATGAAGAGTTCGTTGTAAACGAATTTGGCGGCACATGTGCAGTATTCATGCCTTTCGGTAAAGGGCGCCTGGCTATCTTAGGTGGTGCTTTCATCGAAAGGTTCGATTACGACCTCACGGCATTCCCTGTTGTTGGTCCTCTGAACGGTTCTATTCCATTTGGTGTGGAGCTGGAGGGGAACGCGTACGGTTGGCGTGCCGGTTTAGGTTATGAAATTCCGGAGATCGCACTGCGCGCGCAGCTTTTGTACAAATCTGAAACCAGCCATAATCCGGATGGCGTGTATACCGTGGGCGGCGTTACAGCGGGTGCCGCAGAAGGTTTCGGTACACTTCCCCAAACTGTTGAACTTCGAGTTCAGAGCGGAATTGCGCCTGGTTGGTTGGCGTTCGGCTCAGTTTTGTGGACGGATTGGTCCGTAAATGAGACCTTGGCTGTAAATTCTCTCACCCCAAGCGAGAACGAATACTACTGGCGTGATGGCTGGACTGTCACCGGTGGCATTGGCCATGTCTTCAATGATCGCATGTCCGGAGCGGTCAGCCTTCAGTGGGACCGAGGGGTCAGCACGGGCTACGACCTTCGTACCGACAAGTGGGTGCTTGGCGCCGGTGTGAGCTTGAAGGACGATCTCGGCGGTGAGCTTCGTCTCGGGGCCGCGGCTGCTTACTTGGCATCGGGTGAAGTCACCAAGGGTATAGACACCGGTTGGGCCGTCGATTCCGGTTGGGCTGGCATTCTGTCTGCTGCCTACAAGGTAAATTGGTAATACCGCGGCAGATCATCTGATCTGTTTTTGGACCCGGCTTCGGCCGGGTCTTTTTTGTTTGGGGGGGCAGGTGAGGGCGGTGCACGTTATTTGCGTGTAACCGGCCTTCAGCCCTTGAAAGGCGTGATCATGTGCAGCAAATATCTGCATGTCACCCGGGCCGGGCCCCTCTGGCAGGCAAGGCGTTGCCTGTGATGTCGGACCGATCGACAACGCGCCAACGCAGCGCATTGTTTTTCTGATCCTAACCCATGACCCTACATGACTGGCTGTGGCCCAGCTTTCTGGCCTTTGTCGCGCTGATCCTTTTCGTTGATCTGTTCGTGCTGCACCGGCGCGACCATGTCATCGGAACGCGAGAGGCGCTTTTCACTGTTGGCGGCTATGTGACGCTCGCCATGATCTTTGCCGGTGGCGTGTTCTATTTTGGCGGCGCGGACCGCGGTGCTGAATTCCTCACCGGCTATCTGGTCGAGCAAGCCCTGTCGCTCGACAATATTTTCGTGATCGCGCTCATCTTCAGCTACTTCAAGGTGCCGGCCGAGGCGCAGTATCGCGTACTCTTCTACGGCATTGTTGGTGCCGTGGTGATGCGCCTGTCGCTGATCGTTCCCGGCGTGAAGCTTGTTGATCAGTTCCAATTCATCGCCATGGCGCTTGGTGCACTGCTTGTCTTCTCCGGCTTCAAGATGATGACGTCTGGCGACGAGATGATTGATCCGGGCGAGAGCCGGATCGTGAAATTCCTCATGCGCACGGGGCGTGTGACGAGCGAATATGAGGGATCGAACTTCCTGACACGGCGCAACGGCGTGCTCTTCATGACGCCGCTCTTCGTGGTTCTTGTCACGGTGGAACTGACCGACCTCGTCTTCGCGATCGATTCCATCCCGGCCGTGCTCGCGATTTCAAAGGATCCGTTTATCGTTTTCTCATCGAATGTTTTCGCGATCCTGGGTCTTCGCGCGCTCTTTTTCGTGCTTTCGGGCATGATGCGCAGCTTCCGGTACCTGAAATTCGGGCTCTCACTCGTGCTCGTCTTTATCGGCTTCAAGATGCTGCTCGCGCACTACATTGATATTCCTTCCGTTTTCGCTTTGGGCGTGACGGCGGCCATCATTGCCGGTTCGGTAATTGCGTCGCTTCTTCATGGTCCGGCAGAAACTGTCGAGGAACGCGACTGACACCCTCCATGTGTTGCCGAATGTTGCGGTTCGGCAACACATTATTATGACACGATGCGCTACAAGGTGGCGGGGGCAGGACTGCCAACATCCCGCCATAAAACAGGCGCACCGGATTAACCGGTAACGCCACAAGTGTTACGCGTGTCAAAGGAAGCCGTGTCTAGCGGCTAGGGTGATCATGGACGCTCGAGCGATCTCGAAGAAAAACCTTCCAAGCCGTCATGTGACCGAGGGGCCGGCCCGTGCGCCGCACCGCTCCTATCTTTACGCCATGGGGCTTTCCCAGGAAGAGATTGCTCAGCCGCTGGTCGGTGTGGCCACCTGCTGGAACGAGGCTGCACCGTGCAACATCTCGCTGCAGCGCCAGGCGCAGGTCGTCAAAAAAGGTGTGGCCTCCGCCAATGGCACGCCGCGCGAATTCACCACCATTACGGTTACCGACGGCATCGCGATGGGCCATCAGGGTATGAAGGCCTCGCTGGTTTCCCGTGATGTGATTGCCGATTCGGTCGAGCTGACCATGCGTGGTCACTGCTATGACGCGATTGTCGGCCTCGCCGGCTGCGACAAGTCGCTGCCGGGCATGATGATGGCTATGGTGCGCCTCAATGTGCCGGCGGTCTTCATCTATGGTGGCTCGATCCTTCCGGGCTCCTATCGCGGCCGTCAGATCACGGTACAGGACGTATTTGAAGCAGTTGGCCAGCACTCTGTCGGTTCCATCTCGGATGAGGACCTTCTGGAGATCGAGCAGGCCGCCTGTCCGTCAGCCGGTTCCTGTGGTGCCCAGTTCACCGCAAACACCATGGCAACGGTCGCCGAGGCGATCGGTCTGGCCCTGCCATATTCCTGTGGCGCGCCGGCACCTTATGAGATGCGCGACCGTTTCAACTATGCGGCAGGCGAGAAGGTCATGGAGCTTGTCGCCAAGCAGATCCGTCCGCGTGACATCGTGACCCGCAAGGCTCTGGAAAATGCCGCTGCCGTTGTTGCCGCTTCGGGCGGTTCCACCAATGCGGCCCTGCATCTGCCCGCGATTGCGCATGAGGCCGGTATCGAATTCGATCTCTTCGATGTGGCCGAGATCTTCAAGAAGACGCCTTACATTGCCGACCTGAAGCCAGGCGGCAAATATGTGGCGAAAGACCTGTTTGAGGCTGGCGGCATTCCGCTTCTCATGAAGGCTCTGCTCGAGGCGGGCTATCTCCATGGCGACTGCATGACGGTTACTGGCCGTACAATCGCCGAAAACATGGAGCATGTTTCGTGGAATGACCAGCAGGACGTCATTCGCAAGGTCGACAATGCAATCACCAAGACAGGTGGTGTTGTTGGACTGCGTGGCAGCCTCGCACCGGAAGGTGCCATCGTGAAGGTGGCTGGCATGAAGGAGCTGAAATTCACCGGCCCAGCACGCTGCTTCGATTCGGAAGAAGAGGCATTCGCGGCGGTGAACGAGCGCAAATACAAGGAGGGCGAGGTTCTCGTCATCCGCTACGAAGGCCCGAAGGGTGGTCCTGGCATGCGCGAGATGCTCGCCACCACGGCAGCTCTCTATGGCCAGGGTATGGGCGACAAGGTTGCTCTCATCACGGACGGACGCTTCTCTGGCGCGACGCGCGGCTTCTGCATCGGCCATGTCGGTCCGGAGGCTGCGGTCGGTGGACCGATCGGTCTGCTGCGTGATGGCGACATGATCTCCATCGATGCCGTGGAAGGTACGATCGATGTAGATCTTTCGGAGGAAGAGCTTGCTGCGCGGCGGGCGGAGTGGAAGCCGCGTGAAACCGATTACCAGTCCGGCGCGATCTGGAAATATGCCCAGACCGTCGGACCCGCAGTAAAGGGTGCTGTGACGCATCCAGGCGGAGCCAAGGAAACACACTGCTATGCA
>Ga0310345_10006033_pt1 | contig 10636 bp, 7 predicted proteins | sample HC15DNA20500_MG_FD_204667 | JGI IMG/M metagenome (GOLD analysis project Ga0310345, IMG submission 204667) | Marine microbial communities from station ALOHA, North Pacific Subtropical Gyre - HC15-DNA-20-500_MG | ecosystem: Environmental > Aquatic > Marine > Oceanic | place: Pacific Ocean: North... | reverse complement strand
AAGTTCACGGAATCTTCGAAATGGGGCAAACCGTCCCGGGCCACGGGGGAGCCGTTTCCTCGGAGTTCTTTTAGTACGGTCTGTCGGTTGCCGATGTGGAGAGTGTTTTTCCCCAGTTCCAGGTCCAATTTTCCGTGGAGGACACGGCCTGAATTTACCGGACAGGTGGGGAGAAACCCGCTGTTCTCCACTTTCACGGTGACCTTTCGAAGGGGCTTTTTTTGCTCGCTCCAGCCCACAACCTGTTCTTCTATTCGGCTGATGGAGAGTCGAGGGCCGGCGGCCGCCATCCCTAGAGCCAGGCGAGAAAGCTTTTTTAATTCCCTGCTCAGATAGGGCCCGCTGGGGGGGTTTAGCCACGTCTGGCTCCAGTCCCATCCACCGATCTCGCCTTTGCCGAGCACCGGGTCCTCAACTTCTTTCCACTCCCCGAAACTGTTCTCCGGGAACTCCTTTTCACAAAAGCGAAGCAGCTGAAGATATTCCGTTTCCTCGGCCTTCAGGGGGTCTTCCAGATCATCGGCTTTGAGCCCGGCGGCGGTGCGCAAAGACCACATTTGGCAGTCGGCGGCCAGGAGCCCGAGGCTCTCACCCGCCCAGCGGAGGAACTGCCCGGTGGTTCTCTCCTTGGGTGGGGCACCGGCGTAGGGCAGACCGGCTAGTTCGCTGAGGCGCTGACCCAAATTGTTTGTGAAGGTTGTCTCCGCGGCCCCGCCCAGAAGCTGTATTCGGTCTCCCGGACCGGATGTGGAGATCACTCCAAAGACGTTGGTGTGGGTGCGCATGAATTCAAAAATAGCCCGGCTGGAAGCCGCTTGCAGAGGCAACTCAAGGGGGTTGTTCTGGGCCGGAAAGTCGTTCGGCCCGGCCCGATGAATTCGGTTGGAACCGATCTGGCGATAGAGGTCGTAAAAGGGGCCTTTTCTGTCCTCGGGATTGCGAGGCACCAGGACCCTATTGTCCCGTTTGAAAGGTTTCCAACTGCCCAGTTCATTCTCAATCCGGAACTGGCGCCCTTGCTGGCTCACCGGGCCGCCGTTCACCGCTTGTTGGGGGATGAGCGCGCCCGTTTTTAGGCACACTTCCATTTCGTCGGGGGCTAGTCGGGGAGCGATATAAAAGACAGTTTGGTCTACCAGGTCGGTGAGAAACTCGTCTCGTCCGTGACCGGCCACCAGAAAGCGTATCAACTCCAAACAGGCGGTGGAGCCCAGCAGGTTCCAGCCTTGATGACCACCGTCGATCCAAACGCCGGGCTTCTGTCTTCCCTCCCGCAGATTGCGATTGGTGACCTCCGCTACCAAGAGCGGCTTGCCTCCTTTGGACTTCCCGATGGAGAAAGCGCGCACCAGATGGGGGGCAGCCGAGCTTACCGCCTTCAAATATTGGGTCATGGACTTAAAATCGAGGTACTTCTCGACGTCCAGTGTGGGAACTACGGGCAAGGTTTTCCGGCCTAGCCTTCTTGTGCAGACTCTAGCATCTGATAAAAGTGAAGACCTTGTTGCTGAACTTTTTGAGTACCGGCAAGCAGGTCCATCCATCCTTGGTTCAGATGCTCCACCTCACCATCTTCGGCAAAAAGGTGCATTTTGTGGAGAGCCTCGATCGACTCGTCGAGGGCGTCGACCACACTCTCCGCAGCGGCTAGAAGTTCGGGGTGGTCTTTGAATGTATCGGCATAAGTTGTGCTGATGTCGTGTATCTGTTGACTGGCTGAATTAAATCGGTCGTTAAAGAGATAGATCTGCTGCTGCCACTCTTCCACCGGGATCTCTTCGGCTGCCACTTTGTCGCAAGCGTCGTAGAGATCCAGGTATTCCTTCGGCACCATAACCAGATCGTTCGAGTAGCCGGCGTTCTCAGCGGAGGCTTCTCGCATGGCGTTTGGCAGGGTGGCGGAGCAGCTCTCGCAAGTTTCTCGGTTGGGGGCGTTCATGTGAGAGCAGCGCAGGCACTCGATCATCATGGATTGCTGTTCGAGTTCCAGATAGTGCTGATTCAGGTACTCGAGCTTGTAGGCAGCTTCGATGCACAGGTCGATCCCCCGGGTGACTCCTTCACGAGAGCACTTTTCCATCTCTTCCAAGCCGTGCCCGAACTCCTCATAGGCGAGTTCCGACTGCTCGGCTAGTTCTTTGGCTGGGTCCTCGTCATCGAGACCTTCACTGTAGGCCTGTAGTTCCCCCAGCGCTTTCTCCAGACGATCGGCGGTGGCGTCCACCTCGTTGATGAATTCGTCTTTGTTGAGCTTGTTGTCCAGAAATTTTCGGCCGGCTCGAATGAGAATGTTGATATTGGGAGAGTTCGTCTCATCCGGATAGAGCTCGGACTCTTTCTCTCCCTCTTCATCGTTCCATGCGGAAACGATATTATCCAAAAAATCTGTCATGACTGCGCCCGCTTCAATTCTAGTCTATGGACCTGAATCCTCTGGATCAAAAGTCTCCCTCCAGGAGATGAGCAAAGGCGTCCAACGGGTCGGCCTCTTGCTTTTGGATCTCCAGTAGGAGAACGGTGCCTTGATGATCGGTAGAGAGATGCACGTGGTCCATCATTTCCAGAAGGATAGAGTATCCCATTCCCAGGGATGGCGCGGTGGAGAAACCGGCGTTGAGAACGGCATTGGGGAGGTGGGCGAAGTCGATGCCCGGGCCCTGGTCGTCGATGCGGATGGTTACGACCTGCTCGTTTGTGCGAACGGAGAGGTCTCCCGATTCGGCGTGCTTGACCACGTTGCCCACTGCTTCGGTGGCGCAGAGAGCCGCATCCTGTACCTTCTCCTCGGTCAGACCCTGGTCGGACAACGCCTCTTCCACGAAGCGGCGGCATTTGGGCACATCGGCTGTTTGGGTGATCTTCACGTTCCCTTTATCTTCGCCGGACTCGCTCCACACCTCTTCCAGTTCATCTCGCTCGCAGAGAGAAAGTTTTCCCCGGGTCACCGCGCACAGGGCGTCCTTGTAGAACCGTTTCTTCTCCAGTTCGGCAGTGAGCTTGGCTTCGTTGTAAGCAAGATTTTCCACGATAACCGACAGTTGGTTGACGATGGAGATCAATAACGAGATCGTCTCTCGGGTGAAGCGTCCCTTGTCTCGAGAGGCAAACCAAACACCTCCGGCTCGCTCTTCGCCGATATCGATGGGCAGGATGGCGTAGCCGTTCATCCCCTTTTCGGCCAGGAAGCTGTTCTTGGAGACCTCTCGCTCCACCAGAGCTTTCTTGATGGGGGGAAAAGTGTGAACGAGAGAATCAAAGTGTTTGCGGAATTCTTCGCCGAGGTCTCCGTCTTTATCGTGATGCTCGGTCACTTGGAAGGTCCCGTAGTCCAGGAGAGCACCACCGGCGGGTAGGTCGAGAAGCTCGGAGGTTCTTTGCAGAGCGATGGAGAGAGCTTCCTCCACACTTGCTGCCTTACCTAACGATGTGGCCAAGCTGTACATGCAGAACAGTTCGTTGGCCCGATTCTCTTGCTCTTCCGTGCTCCGCACTCGGCGAAAAAGAAGGGAGGCTCCTACCAACTCCCCCTGCTCGTCGAACCAGGGCGAGGGGTCGAGGTCCACCTGCTCTCCGTTGGGCAGATGGACGGCAAAGGGAACGACCACGCCACTGGCGTGCTGCTCTCGAAGCTCCCGGAGACGATGATTGTCCTCCTCGGCCACGATGTCCACCAGTTGGGCGCCTTCCCAAGAAACGTTTGGGAGCGCTTGTTTCAGTGTGTTGTTCACCCAGCGAATGCGGTCGTCCGCATCTAGTTCCGCGATCCCGTCGCTCACTCGATTGAGCAGTTTCCGGAAAACCTCATAGGGGCGGGAGCGCCCGGCTCTCAGTTCCCACCATTCGCCCACCGAGTTCAGGGCGTTAAAGATCTTTTTATGTAGCCCGAATCGACACACTCCCACGTACTGTCCCTCGGTATCGGAGCGAAGAAGAAAGGGCACGGGGAGGCCGTGCTCGGCGGCTAGTTTGAAATCAAAGCCGGGGCCGCTCTGTTCAAGTTCCACCAGCACTACATCGCTCTGGCCCAGCACCTCCTTGACATTCTCCCGGGGGGTGCGAGTGAGCGTGTGCGCGCCCTGCAAGTCTAGTTTTAACTGGTCGAAGGCTGTTTCTCGAGCCACCACGGCCCATCTGAGAGATTCCATAGAATTCACTGAGAGCGGCCTTTCCCAAGGTTACAGAACGCTCCTGCATGGGCGGGTTCTTGGAAAGGGGACATAACGTGGGGAAGTGGAATTTCAGTAGAGTGAGGGCGTCGGCACAACGTATCGGTGGGTTCAGTTTTTTGGAGGTTATTGTGGCCTTCGGTCTACTGTCAGTTATGGTGGCCATTTTTTTCAACCTGATCCCCTCATCCGTATTGGCTTCCAATCGAGCGGAGAACCGGTTGTCGGCCGGCAACCTGGCCCAGAACACTCTGGAAGAATTGAAGGCGGCGCCCTGGGACACTCTCCTCTCCTCCGACGGTAATGTTGAGACGGTGCAGCAAGGGAATGTGACATTCACCGTCTCAACCACGGTTTCCAATATACCCTCCTCTAATCCCGATCACCTGAAGGTGGCTCGAGTCCAGGTCACCTGGAAGGAACGCGCCAAGGAGCAGAGCGTAGGCTATGAGCTACGTATCTTTAATCGACATAGATAAGGGAAGGGCGCGAGCTTTTACTCTGATCGAGTTGGTGGTGGCTTTCACTCTCACTCTTCTGCTGGTAGGTCTTCTGTTTCAGTTTTTGGTACCCGCCCTCACCGTGTCCAGCCGAACAACCAGGAGAGCCGAAGTTCAACAGCAGGCTACCATCACGATGCGCAATTTGGTCTCAGAGTTGGAGCAAACGTCCCTCTTCGGATTGAGTTTGGCCGCCGATTTTCGAACCGCCGCGCTGCATCCGGTTACCGATGTTACTCAGAAAAGTGAGAGGGTTTACGCCGACCACGTCATCGTTTACCAGTTCGATCCGATAGCCGAGTCCCTCCAACGCTCACACTGGAGTAACGGGAGCGACCCCTCCATTGAAGCTCCTCGAAAGCTGAGCCCGGACGAATTGCTGGCGTTGGATGGTTTCTTAACTAAGAAAAGGGTGGTGGTCAGACAGTTGGAAGATTTTGAGGTTGGACACTCCGGTAGCGACGGCCTCATTCAACTCCCCTTGGTTGTGCGAATGACCATGAAACGGCAGGGAGAATCGAGCCCAAAACCTTTTGAACTGGTAAGGACAGTCGTTCCCCGAAATCAAGAATGAAGAAATTTCTTATTATCTTGCTAATAGCCGTTCTGGCTCCCGTCTCCGCCCGCGACATTGTGAGTGTGGATTTTAAGACCACGCCCGGTAACGTTCTGGTGGAGTCCCTGAACGAAAGACTCGAATGGGATACGCTGGGTCACGCGGATAAGCCGATTCAGGTAAATGTGGAGAAGTATACCCTTTTTCGGTTCAGCGCCGAAGGTTACAAACCCCGTGAAGAATCGATTTCGCAGAAAGCGTTCAACACCCGAGACGAAGGACCGGCGGTCTGGCCTCGGTCGGGCACCTTCGAGTTGGAGCCTTTGCCGTCCACCAGGCTGAAACACAATCTTTTCCGTTACGGGTGGTTGATTCTGGTGCCGTTTCCGGTGTTGGCCTACTTTCTGAAGCTTCGCAGGGAAGGTCGTGAGAATCAGGAGCGGGTGGCTTACCTGGAAAAACTCCAAGAAGAGGCCCAGATGTCCAAGGACACGGTGCTCGGTCAGAGACTGGGCAAGTATCTGCTCACTCGCTTTCTTGGCAAGGGCGGTATGGCCGCGGTTTACCGTGGCTCGCCTGGTATCAATCCGAAGTCCGGTGAACAGGTGGCTGTGAAGGTTCTTTCCGCCGCCGACGATGAGCAGTCGGTGGCCCGTTTCAAGCGTGAGGTGAAGATCTGTCAGAAATTGATCCATCCCAATATCGTGGCCCTCTACGACTGGGGTCGTGAGGGAGATTTGATCTTTTTGGCCATGGAACTGATGGACGGCGGCTCGCTGGAGGATAGGATCAAGGAGGGAGTAGGTTATGAAGAGGCTCTCGACCTTTTCGACCAGGTCTTGGCGGGAATGGAGTTCGCCCATTCTCAGGGGGTGACTCACCGCGACCTTAAGCCGGACAATATTCTACTGAACAAGCAGGGCAAACCCAAAGTCACGGACTTTGGGTTGGCCAAACTGCAGTCGATCCGTACGGTCACGGTGACCGGTTCGGTGATGGGAACACCGGCCTATATGTCCCCCGAGCAGATCCAGGGGGAGGACCCCAGTCCTTCCATGGACCAGTACGCTTTGGGGGTGCTCGGCTACCAGCTCTTTACCGGCAGTCTCCCTTTTAAGTCGGAGGAGATGATGGTGGTGATCACCGCCCATCTGGTGGAAGAACCCCCCGACCCCCGGACTTTTAAGGAAGACCTGCCCAAAGAGATGGCCGAAATACTCTTGAGAATGCTTCATAAAGAGCCGGAGGAACGGTTTCGCGACCTCAGTGAGGTGAGAATGGCGTTGCGGGCCTTGAGGTCTTGAGCGTTCAGTTCTGGGGTTTGACTTTAGGCGGTCGTTTTGAGGCGTTTTTCGGCGGAGTTCAAGAAGCTTTGAGCCAGTTCAATGTCCTCCGCGGTGAGGTTGTGGCCCGCTGACACCCGATGGAGTTGCACCTCCGCTCCCCGTTCCCGAAGGACTTCAGCCAGGCGAACTCCGGCTTCGGGAGATACGATTCGATCGTCTTTGCCGATGGTGATGAAAACTCGCTTCCCTGTGAGGTCGACCTGTCCCGGTTCCCATCCAAGCATGGGGCGAAATAGGATGGCTTGGTCGAATGTTTCAGGATATTCCAGCAAAGTGGCGGCTGCCATGTTGGCACCGTTTGAGTAGCCTAAAGCGACGCGCCTTCCGGGCTTGCTTTTGATGAACTGGGCTAGTTCTGCAGTGCGTTTTTGCAGGTCTTGCTCATCGAAGACTCCCGGCTTGAGGCGTCGAAAGAAGCGACGAGCACCGCCCTCTTTTACATTGCCGCGCAAGCTGAGAACCGGATTCCCAGGTGCGATCTCGCTCACCAAGTTCAGCAGGTCGAACTCGTCTCCCCCTGTACCGTGGAGAGCTACTATCAGCGCTCCATCCCCGGCGACCTCTGTGAAACTGTACGCTTCTTCCAACGGATCCAGCATGGACTCGATCTGCTTTCTGTGGGGCTCGTACTGGGGAGGTAGAAGTAAGGTTTTTCCTAGCTCTTCAGGGCTTTCGTCGATAAGCATCCCGGGTGGATCGGTCGCCAACTCGAACAGAACGCCCCCGGGGCCTCGAAAGTAGATGGAGTGAAAGTAGTTGCGGTCCATGACCGGGCTCACTTGGTACCCGGCTCGTATCAGTTTTTCGCGCCAGAAGGCTTGCGATTCATCGTCGGCAACACGCAGGGCGATGTGGTGAACGGTACCGGCGCCGCCTCGGGCTCTAGGCTCGGTGGATTTCAGAGTGTCCAAATAATCTTGCGAGCCGGGGATGCGGTAACGGGTTCTTGCGCCGTCTCTGTCCTCTATCTCCAGGCCCAGTAGAGTCAGGAGTTGTTCTGTCTTCTCCGGGTTCTGCAGTTTAAGAGTGGCTCCGCCGATAGGTCCGAGGGACTCCGGCGCGGAGTCGCTCTGGTAAAGTTCCAAAGTCATTCCGTGAGGATCTTCAAAAATAACGTACTCCGTGCCAAAGCGTGTTTCGGTGCGGAAAGGCACCTGGGGTGTTGTGGGGCTTTGCGGGTTTGTGGTGCGTTGCGCTTCTGTGGGGTCTTGCGGGTTTGTGGTGACTTGCGATGGTGTGGTGTCTTGCGGTTTTGTGGTGACTTGCGACGGTGTGGTGTCTTGCGGTTTTGTGGTGACTTGCGACGGTGTGGCGCTTTGCGCTTCTGTGGGCTCTTGCGAGGCTGTGGTGCCCTGCGCTAAGAGTTCTGCAGAACTCGTGCCGTCCGACGCAGAAAGCTTCTTCTTCCAAAAGTCGAGGTTTCTTACAGGGTAGCTACTGGCTACAACCTGGCCGCTGCCCTTGTCGCCCGCCGGCCCTCCGTAGGGAAAGAATGTCATCAAGGTGCCCGGGGCGCCGGTGTCGTCACCGTAGTACAGATGATACACACCGGGGTCGTCGAAGTTGACCGTGCGCTTGACCAGACGTAAGCCCAATGTTTCAGTATAAAATCTATAATTTTCGTGAGCGGGGCCGCTGACGGCCGTAATGTGATGAATGCCTAAGATGTTCTTGCTCATATAAAAGCTCCTCTCGCTGTAGGCTTGCCTCGATCATAGCAGCGTTCTCTGCTTTCGACTAGACGGATATTTTGGGACTGTTTGTTGCTTTCATGGCAACAGTTGTTGAAAGAACGGTGTGTGGAGACGGGGTAGGCGACACGGCGTTGCCCGATCGGGCGAGATGGCGTGGCCCACCCACCCGGGTTGGACAGTATCAAAATCCCCTATGTTGCTTGTCGTCCACACGGTGTGGACGGATTCGTCGGGTCGGGGTGGACGCGGCGAGGTTGCGGGTCGGTAGGCGAGATGGCGTGGCCTACAAGCGTCCGGAGCGCCACAAGCGTCGCGAGCGCCCCAGCGCAAGAAGCGCCAAAAGCGCCCACAGCGCAAAACGCGCAAAACGCGCCCCAGCGCAAAACCCCAGCCACGCCTACCCCGCCAAAGGTTTCAGTTCAGAATCTCTGCCACAACAATACCCGCGACGCTTCCGCCGGGTCCAGTACCTGATTTAGGGTGAGGTCGATGTAGGTGTTGTCGTCCGGGTCCGGTTGCACTAACCCGTCCAGATAGTTGCCGATGTCCACATTTTGCAGGGTGGTTCGGGGGTTGAAGGTTTGGGTGGTCTTTTTGGTGTCCTTGTCTTTGGAGAGACCGAACCAAGATTTTTCCTCGGTTTCCACAATTTTGGTGTACTCCACCGATGTGGGCAGCATGGCGCTCACTTCTTGCTGATATCTGTTGCCGACCTCGATGGCTTCATCCCTGGTCAAGAACCGTTGGGAAGGAAAGAATACTGAGATTCTGCCGTCTCGGATTTTGTAGGGATATTCGTCGAGCTTCAGGCGAGATTGCTCGTCTGGAGAGAGATCGTCGATTGTCCTTATTTTAGGATTCATCTTCTCAAAACTTGCTTCAAAATCAAGGGAAAACTTATCCTCGCCGTCCAGACTGGGAATTCTTGTGCCCGAGAGAGCAAAGCCGCCAAGCAACTCCTTTTCGAGACTGGACAGATCGTACTTCGTTTTTTTCTTCTCGCCCCAGCCAAGGGTGAAGCCACCGGACGAACTCGGTTTCACGTTCGGCGGTGCCACCTGGCCCGGATTCGGCTTACCCACCACAATCTCCACGGAGAGAGGCGTTTTGATAAGGCTCACGTTGTCCATCTCCAGCAGACTGTCTTTATCTCCGTTCACAACAGCGGATCCGATGATGGTAATGTTACTGGCTAGAATCTCCTCTTCGGAGTAGACCAGCCCGTTAAAGAATTGGCTTTCTCTGGAGGCGCCCTGAAGCTCCAGGCTCCCCTTGGCCACGAGAGCGATCTGGTCGGTGGCGGTGAGGTCGGCGCCGGTGTCTATCTTGAGGTCACCAAGACAGAAGATCGCTCCGTTGCCGGTCACCTGACCTTGAACAACAAGGTCGTCACGACAGTAGAGAACACCACCGTCTAAGACAAGGTCTCCCCTTACGGTTAGTGGAGCCTTCGCTTCCGTGAAATAATCGACAACCGTACCGTCGGGAACCTGGGGATCTAGGATCTCATCTCTGGTGCCGACTCCTTCGAGTTTCGTGAAGATCTGGTCCACGTCCAGTTTCGGTACGGTCTGGGCAACCGCGTTAGGCCGCACCTCCCCGAGAATGTTCACCTCGGCGCCAACTTTGATTCCGCCCACGGCGATCAGGTCGCCCCTCACCTCGGAGCCCGGGCCCACATAGATGGCCTGCCCGGCCGGGGAGTTCGAAATGATGTGGCCGGGGGCAAGCTTGTTGGTGTCCAGACCGCCGGGGCCTCCCACCTCGCCGATGTCCTCGGCAGACGGTAGCCCGGCTACCAACAGGCCTCCCGTGGAAACCACCGGGCCGCTTGAGGCCATGGCGTTGGGGTAGGGAGGAATGTAGTAGAGGCACTCAGCCTTGTAGGTGGCCCCGTTGCAAACACCTTTGGCTACAAGATGCACAGTGCTGTCGGGAACCTTCCTACCGTTGCCTCCCTCCACCGCAGCCTTCTCCTGAAAGTTGTTGGTGGAAAAGGGAACTTCGAATTCGGAGGCTTTGCCCTTGTGGAATGATAGAAAACCTTCCGCCCCGTCACCCGAACTAGATTTCAAGTGGATGTACTGATTCGCCCGGCGTTCCTTTCCGTAGACCTCTTGCTTCCAGATCTCGGAGAGACCGGTGGCCAGGGCCGACTCGGCCATGTTGCGGGCGCTTCGCTGGTTGACCACCACGTTGCTGAAGCGCATATGAAAGAATGCCACTGCAACCAGGGTGAACACAGCCAGAGAACCCACCGTCACAAGCAGTAATACTGTGCCTATGGTCATACCTCTCGCGCCGGTCATTTTACGCCCCATACGGTAAAGATACCACAAATTTAGAGCTCCGGTTTACTCTTTCAGACGGATTA
>Ga0310345_10006032_pt1 | contig 10636 bp, 10 predicted proteins | sample HC15DNA20500_MG_FD_204667 | JGI IMG/M metagenome (GOLD analysis project Ga0310345, IMG submission 204667) | Marine microbial communities from station ALOHA, North Pacific Subtropical Gyre - HC15-DNA-20-500_MG | ecosystem: Environmental > Aquatic > Marine > Oceanic | place: Pacific Ocean: North... | reverse complement strand
TGGCGGCCAGCTTTTCCACCGACCCGCAGGTGATCGCCGCGGCGCGGACCTATGCGGTCTGGGCCGTCGTCCTGCCGCTAGCGGGCGTGGCTTCCTTCGTCTTCGACGGCGTCTTCATCGGCGCCGGCTGGACGCGCGCCATGCTGATCAGCATGGCCGCGGCGCTAGCGGCCTTCCTCATCGGGCTGTGGCTGAGCGCCCCGCTTGGCAACCACGGCCTGTGGCTCGCCTTCAGCCTCTTCTTCATCGCCCGCGGCGTGGGCCAGGCGGTGATGACGCCGCGGCTGATGCGAACCCGCCTCGGTTGAAGCGGCGCAGGCGCCTTCTGGTCAAACCACGAAGAGCACGAAGAACCCAAAGAGACAGCCGCCGCTGCTGCGCCTTCGTGTCCTTTGTGAGCTTTGTGGTTTCCCTCTTCGCGTTGCCCGCCGGCCAGCCGATTAGCCGGTCAGGGCGCGGAGATCGGGCCAGCGGTAGGCGACCTCCTGCGTCAGGCCGCCGCCAGGGGCGTGCGCGGCGTAGGGCTGTCCCGGCACGCCGCCCAGATGTTCGTAGAAGCTGCGGGCGCGATGGTTTTCGGCCAGCACGGCGATGACCAGCGATGTCGCGCCCTGTGCGGCCAGGGCGCGGGCCGCGGAGCTCAGCAGCCGGCGGCCGAGGCCGCGGCCCTGCGCCTCGCCCAGCAGATAGAGGGTGTAGATCTCCCCCTCCCCCGCCGCGCCAGACCTGGACGGCCCGGCTTGAGCGTAACCCACGGCGCCGCGACGGTCGGCCGCGAGCAGGATGAGGTCGGAGGCCTCGGGCCGGATCAGGCTGCGCAGGAAGCGCCGCGCATGCTCCAGCTCGGACATGGCGTCGAGATAGGCGTCGCTGAGCAGGCCGCGATAGGTCTCCCGCCAGGCGGCCACATGGACGTGGGCGAGCGCCTCGGCGTCGGCCGGGCCGGCGGGCAGGATGGCGAAATCGAGCGTCGGCGATCGGGCCATGGTCTTCATACCTGATGTGGCCCTGAACCGCGGCTGTTCAAGGCGTCGCTAGCCCGGCGGCGGGGGATGACCGAATCTGAGCCCGCCGCTAGGTTGGCGGCTCCATGAACGCTCAAAGCCCGACCCTGCCGGACGCGGCCGGCGCCACGCCGGTCATGGCCCAGTTCTTCGAAGCCAAGGCCCGTCAGCCCGACGCCCTGGTCTTCTTCCGCATGGGCGACTTCTACGAGCTCTTCTTCGAGGACGCCCAGAAGGCGGCTGCGGCGCTGGGCATCAGCCTGACGGCGCGCGGCACCCATGCGGGCGAGCCCATTCCCATGGCTGGCGTGCCGGCCCATGCGGCCGAGGCCTATCTCGCCAAGCTCATCCGCTCCGGCTTCAAGGTCGCCGTCTGCGAGCAGATGGAGGACCCCGCCGAGGCCAAGAAGCGCGGATCGAAGTCTGTGGTCCGGCGCGAGATCGTGCGCGTGGTGACGCCGGGCACGCTCACCGAGGACGGCCTGCTCGACGCCCGCGGCGCCAACCGACTGGCCGCCGTCGCCGTGCGGGCCGGCCAGGCGGCGGTGGCGAGCGTGGAAATCTCCACCGGCGAGGTCGAGTGCCTGTCGCTCTCGGCCGCCGGCCTCGGTGCGGCGCTGGCGGCCCTGTCGCCCTCGGAGACCCTGGTCCCCGACCGCCTGTTCGCCGACGAAGAGAGCGCGGCCCAGCTGAAGGCCGCCGGCGGCTTCCTGCAGCCCCTGCCCCAGGCTCTGGCCGAGCCCTCGGCGTCCGAGGCGCGGTTGAAGCGGCTCTATGGGGTCGAGACCCTGGACGGCTTCGGCGCCCTGACCGGGGCGGAGGTCTCCGCGCTCGGCCTCATCGCCGCCCACCTGGAGACCACCCAGGCCGGCCGCATGCCGGCGCTGACCGCACCGCGGCGGGTCGGCGAAAGCGAGGTCATGGCCATCGATCCGGCCACGCGGGCGAGCCTGGAGATCGAGCGCAGCCTGTCGGGCGGCCGCGAGGGCAGCCTGCTGGCCGCCATCGACCGTACGGTCACCGCGCCGGGCGCCCGCCTGCTGGCCTCTCGCTTGGCCCGGCCGCTGGTGGAGCCGGCCGCCATCGACGCACGCCTGGACGCCGTCGCCTTCTTCTGCGAGCGCCGCACCCTGCGCCAGGACGTGCGCGAGGGCCTCAAGGCCATGGGCGACATGGCCCGGGCGCTGTCGCGTCTGGCGCTCGGCCGCGGCGGTCCGCGCGACCTGGGCTGCCTGCGCGACGGGCTCACGGCGGGATCGAAGATCACCGGCCTCTTCGCCGCCCCCGCGCCGCTCGACCCGCCGCCGCCGACGGAGATCGCCCAGGCCCTGGCTTCGCTCGACCTCGCCGCCCAGCCGGACCTGGCGGCCTTCCGCGACCTGCTGGCCGCCGGCCTCTCCGATGATTTACCGGCCCAGGCCCGCGACGGCGGTTTCGTGGCCCCGGGCGTGCGCCCCGAACTCGACCAGGCCCGCGCCCTGCGCGACGACAGCCGCAAGGTGATCGCCGGCCTCGAGGCGCAACTCGCCGCCGAAAGCGGCGTGGCGCTCAGGGTCAAGCACAACGCCGTCCTCGGCTACTTCGTGGAGGCCAGCGCCAAGGCCGGCGAGCCGCTGATGAAGCCGCCGCTGAACGCGACCTTCATCCACCGCCAGACCCTGGCCAACCAGGTCCGCTTCACCACCGTCGAGCTCGCCGAACTGGACGCCAAGATCGCCCAGGCCGCCGAGCGGGCCCTGGCCATGGAGCTTTCCACCTTCGAGGCCTGGCGCGAGGCCGCCTGCGCCATCGCGCCCGCGATCCAGGCCGCCGCCGCGGCCGCCGCCTGCCTGGACGTGGCCGCCGGTCTCGCGGAATGGGCCGACGACGCTGGCGCCGTGCGCCCTGTGGTGGATCGCTCCTGCGCCTTCGAGGCGACAGCCGCCCGCCATCCGGTGGTGGAGGCCGCCGTGCGCCGCGCGGGCGAGGCCTTCACCCCCAACGACTGCCGGCTGGACGGCGCCGGGGCGGCGGCGGCGCGGCTCTCCATCGTCACCGGCCCGAACATGGCCGGTAAGTCGACCTTCCTGCGCCAGAACGCCCTGCTCTGCGTGCTCGCCCAGGCCGGCGCCTTCGTGCCCGCCCAGGCCCTGCGGCTGGGGGTGGTCGACCGCCTGTTCAGCCGGGTGGGCGCGGGCGACGACCTGGCGCGGGGCCGCTCCACCTTCATGGCCGAAATGGTCGAGACCGCCGCCATCCTGACCCAGGCGACGCCGCGCTCCTTCGTCATTCTCGACGAGATCGGCCGCGGCACGGCGACCTATGACGGCCTGGCCATCGCCTGGGCCTGCGCCGAGGCCCTGCACGAGACCAACCGCTGCCGGGCGCTGTTCGCCACCCACTATCACGAGCTGGCCGTGCTCGAGGACCGGCTGGCCCATGTGGGCAACCTGTCCCTGCGGGCCAAGGAGTGGAACGGCGACCTGATCTTCCTGCACGAGGCCGCCGCTGGCCCCGCCGACCGATCCTACGGCGTGCAGGTGGCCAAGCTGGCCGGCGTGCCGCCCGCCGTGGTCGCCCGCGCCAAGCAGGTGCTGGAGCGGCTGGAGCGCGAGACCGGCGCCCCGGCCCATCTGGAGGACCTGCCCCTCTTCGCCGCCAGCGCCCCGGAGCCCGAGCGGCACGGCCCCAGCGCGGTCGAGGAGGCCCTGCGGGTCCTGGATCTCGACGGCATGAGCCCGCGCGAGGCCATGGAGGCGCTCTACCGCCTCAAGAGCCAGCTGTCCTAGGAGCCGTCACAGCATGCCCGTCCGCACCCTGATGATCGATGTGGACGGCGTGGTGATCCGCCATCCACAGGGCCTGCGCTGGGACCAAACGATCCAAGCCGACCTCGGCCTCGATCCGGCGCGCTTCCAGACTGACTTCTTCGCCGTTCACTGGAAGGACGTCGTCAACGGCCGCGCCGACCTGCACGAACGCCTGGCTCTGGCCCTGCCCGGCTTAGCGCCGCACCTCACGCCAGAGGCTCTGACTGCCTACTGGTTCGCCAAGGACGCCCACCTGGACGACGGTTTCCTCAACCAGCTCGCGGCTCTGGGCGATCGCTACGCTCTGCATCTGGCCACCGTGCAGGAGCACCATCGCGCCGCCTACATCTGGAACGAACTCCGCCTGAAGGACCGCTTCGCCGCGATCCACTATGCGGCTGACTACGGCTGCGGAAAGCCGGAGCCGGCCTTCTTCGAGGCGGTGGCGGCGCGGACCGGTCATGCGCCCAACGAGCTGCTGCTGATCGATGATTCGGTGCGAAACGTAGAGGCCGCCAAGGCCTGCGGCTGGCGGGCGGGCCTGTGGGACGGGACGCGGAGCGTGGCCGAGGTTGTCGCGGAGGCGGAGGCGGGCTGAGGCCTGCGCGGCCGCCCTCGTCCTTCGAGGCCCGCCTTCGCGGGCGCCTCAGGATGAGGGCGAATGAGAGGCCTCAACCTCTCCCGAGTTCCTCATGCTGAGGTGCGAGCGCAGCGAGCCTCGAAGCACGCCGGGCGCGGCCGCTATAGCATCGCCGGGATCACCCGGTCCGGCGGACGGTGGCCGTCCATCCAGGTGCGGATGTTGATGATCACCTTCTCGCCCATGTCGATCCGGCTCTCGACGGTCGCCGAGCTCATGTGCGGCAGCAGGACGACATTGGGCAGCTTGAGCAGCTTGGGGTTCACCGCCGGCTCGTGCTCGAAGACGTCGAGGCCGGCGCCGGCGATCTCGCCCTTGGCCAGGATGTCGATCAGGGCGTCCTCGTCGACGATCTCGCCGCGGGCGGTGTTGATCAGGATGGCGTGCGGCTGCAGCAGCTTCAGCCGCCGCGCCGACAGCAGGTGGAATGTGGCCGGCGTGTGGGGGCAGTGGATGGAGACGATGTCCATCCGCGCCATCATCTGGTCCAGGCTGTCCCAGTAGGTGGCGTCCAGCTCCTGCGCGATGCGGGGGCTGACCGGCTTTCGGTTGTGATAGTGGATCTGCAGGCCGAAGGCCCTGGCCCGTTTGGCCACCGCCTGGCCGATCCGGCCCATGCCGACGATGCCGAGCCGCTTGCCCGTCACCCGCCGTCCCAGCATCCAGGTGGGCGACCAGCCGGTGAAGCCGCCGGTCTGGACGACATTGGCGCCTTCCACGATCCGGCGCGCCACGACCATCATGAGGGCCAGCGTCATGTCGGCCGTATCCTCGGTCAGCACGCCCGGCGTATTGGTGACGATGATGTTTCGGGCGGCGGCGGCGGCCACGTCGATATGATCGACGCCGGCCCCGAACGAGGCGATGAGCTTGAGCTGCGGGCCAGCCTGGGCGATCAGTTCGGCGTCGATTCGGTCGGTGATGGTGGGCGCGAGCACATCGGCCCGCTGGACCGCATCGACAAGGGCCGCGCGCCCCATGGGGTCGTCGGTGAGGTTGAGCTCGGTGTCGAACAGCTCTCTCATCCGCGTCTCCACCTGATCGGGGAGCTTGCGGGTGACGATGACTTTGGGCTTACGGGCGGCCATGACCAAGTCTGCGACGGGGACCTTGCGGCGAGGCGCGATGGGCGCGCGAGGCCCAACCTCTAGCAAAGCGGCTTCGGCCGGCCAAGGCGAGCCTGCGGGCGCAGACCGTGTCCGGCCCCTCCTGACCGCGCGGCGGGCGATGGGGCTGGCTCTCGTCCTGACCCTCAGCTGGGCCGGCGGAAGCGCCCAGGCGGCGCGGGACGGGGACGAAACACCCTCCGGTTTTCCCGTGCCGCGGTACCTGATGCTGAAGTTCGACAAGGTGAACGCCCGCGCCGGGCCCGGCGACGACCATCGCGTGCTGTGGGTCTATCGCGTCCGCGGCCTTCCCGTTCAGGTGATCGCCGAGACGAGCGAGTGGCGGCGGATCTGCGACCCCGAGGGTGGCGTGGCCTGGGTGCACAAGCGGGTGACGGACGGGCGACGCAGCCTGATCCGCATGGAAGAGGGCGTCGCGCCGCTGCGCCGCCGCCCGCGGGCCGAGGCCGAGATCACCGCCTATCTGAACTCCCGGGCGCTCGCCGCGTTGGATCGCTGCGATGGCGGCTGGTGCCGCGTAAAGGTCGACGGGATAAGCGGCTGGGTGGCTGAAACCGACGTCTGGGGCGCGGCGGCCCCCGTCCAATGTCGTTGAGCCACGCCTTGGCGTCGTGCTAGGGCCTGCCCCTTCTGTTTCGAGGCGAGCTGGAAAATTCGGCCATGACCATTCACGAGGCCAAGAGCCGTTACGACCTGGAAGAGCTGCTGGCCTGCGCCCGCGGCGAGATGTTCGGGCCCGGCAACGCCCAGCTTCCCGCGCCGCCGATGCTGCTGTTCGACCGCATCACCGTGATCAACGACGACGGCGGCGAGCACGGCAAGGGCTATATCGAGGCCGAGTTCGACATCAATCCGGACCTCTGGTTCTTCGATTGCCACTTCATCAAGGACCCGGTCATGCCAGGCAGCCTGGGCCTCGACGCGCTGTGGCAGCTGGTCGGCTTCTATCTCGGCTGGATCGGCGGCAAGGGCCGCGGCCGCGCCCTGGGCTGCGGCGAGGTCAAGTTCGCCGGCGAAGTGACGCCGGACATCAAGAAGGTCACCTACAAGGTGGACATGAAGCGGGTCATCAACCGCCGGCTGGTCATGGGTATCGGCGACGGCGTCCTGCAGGCCGATGGCAATACCATCTACACGGCCGCGGATCTCCGCGTGGGCCTCTATCAGCGGCCCTGACCACCGAGAGCGGGAGGAAAGCATGCGTCGCGTCGCCGTCACCGGAATCGGCATCGTCTCGTCCATCGGAAACAATGCGGACGAGGTCCTGGCCTCGCTCCGAGAGGCCCGTTCGGGCATCACGGCCGCGCCGGAATACGCCGAGCTCGGCTTCCGCAGCCAGGTGCAGGGCAAGCCGGACATCGACTGGGAATCCCTGGTCGACCGCCGCGCTGCGCGCTTCCTCGCCCAGGGCACGGCCTTCAGCCACATCGCCATGGAGCAGGCCATCGCCGACGCGGGCCTCGCGCCCGACGAGGTGAGCCACGAGAAGACCGGCCTGATCGTCGGATCCGGCGGCCCCTCCACCCGCGCCATCATCGAGGCGGCCGAGACCGCCAAGAGTCGCGGCCCCAAGCGCATCGGCCCCTTCGCCGTGCCCAAGGCCATGAGCTCCGGCCCGTCGGCGACGCTGGCGACCTGGTTCAAGATCCGCGGCCTGAACTTCTCCATTTCCTCGGCCTGCGCCACCTCCACCCACTGCATCGGCTCGGCCTACGAGCAGATCCAGCTGGGCAAGCAGGACGTCGTCTTCGCCGGCGGCACCGAAGAGATCGACTGGTCGCTGTCGGTCCTGTTCGACGCCATGGGCGCCATGAGCTCCAACTTCAACGACCGCCCCGCCGTGGCCAGCCGCGCCTATGACGAGGCCCGCGACGGCTTCGTAATCGCCGGCGGCGCCGGCATCGTGGTGCTGGAGGAGATGGAGCGCGCCAAGGCCCGCGGGGCCAAGATCTACGGCGAAGTCATCGGCTACGCCGCCAATTCCGATGGCTTCGACATGGTCGCCCCCTCGGGCGAAGGCGCCGTGCGCTGCATGAACCTGGCCATGGAAGGTCTAGGCGGGCGGAAGATCGACTACCTGAACCCGCACGGCACCTCGACGCCTGTGGGCGACGCCAAGGAGATGCAGGCGGTGCGCGACGTGTTCGGCGCCGATGCGCCCTTCATCTCGTCCACCAAGTCGCTGACGGGCCACAGCCTGGGCGCGGCCGGGGCGCAGGAGGCGATCTACACCCTCCTGATGCTCAACAACGATTTCATGGCGGAAAGCGCGCACATCGAGACGCTCGACCCGGCCTTTGCGGACATGCCCATCCTGCGCGAGCGGCGGGACGGCGCTTTTGAGACGGCCATGTCCAACAGCTTCGGCTTCGGCGGCACCAACGGCTGCCTGGTGATGGCGCGCGCGGGCTGACGCCCCCGCGCCGCCCACGCCTTGCGCCGCGGCCCGCCCGCGGCCACAACCTCTGACAACGAAATCATCCGGCGAGGAAGCCATGGCCGACGCGTACGACCTGCCCAAGGGCGAGCTGATGAAGGGCAAGAAGGGTGTGGTGACCGGGGTCGCCAACCACCAGTCCATCGCCTGGGGCATCGCCAGCCAGCTGGCCGCCCAGGGCGCCGAGATGGCCTTCCTGCACCTGCCGGGCATGGAGCGGCGCGTGCAGCCCCTGGCCGACGAGATCGGCGTCAAGGTGGTCGCGCCGGCCGACGTGCAGGACGACGCCTCGATGGACGCCGCCTTCAAGGCGGTGGCCGATACGTTCGGCGAGATCGACTTCTTCGTCCACTCCATCGCCTTCGCCAACAAGGACGAGCTGAAGGGTTCGTTCGTCGACAACACGTCCCGCGAAGGCTTCCTGCGGGCCATGGACATCTCGGTCTTCTCGTTCGTCGACTGCGCCCGGCGCGCCGCGGCCATGATGCCGAGCGGCGGCTCGATCATGTGCATGACCTATCTCGGGGCGGAGCGGGCCATCCCGAACTACAACACCATGGGCGTGGCCAAGGCCGGCCTCGAAGCGGCCACCCGCTACGCCGCCCGCGACCTGGGGCCCAAGGGCATCCGGGTCAACGCCATCTCCGCCGGCGCCATGCGCACCCTGTCGCTCGCCGGCATCTCCGGCGGCCGCGGCATGCTGGCCCAGGGTCGCGCCATGTCGGCCATGAAGGAGGACACCTCCATGGAGGGCGTGGCCGGGGCGGCGCTGTGGCTGCTGTCGGATCTGGGCCGTTCGACGACCGGCGAAGTGGTCCATGTGGACGCCGGCTTCCACATCATGGGCATCGCCGACGACGCCGAGGGCTGATCAGGCCTCGACCTGCGCATAGGCCCGCATGAAGCGGCGGGCCGCCTCCCGCGCGGTGCGGTCGATCTCTGCGGCCGGCAGGTCCCGGCCCTGTCCGAGCAGTCCCGCCACCTGATGTCCGCCAATGACCATTCCGGCGAAGAACTCGGCGGCGAGATTGGGATCGTCCACGGCCATGCGTCCGGCCTCGGTCTCGGCCTTCAGAAACTCCGAGAGAAGGCGGCGTGACGTCCTTGGGCCGGCCTCATAGAAGGCCGCCGCCAGGTCCGGCATGTCGTCGGACACCTTGATGGTCATGCGCAGCAGCGAATTGCCCTTGGGCTTGACCAGCATCTCGATCATCACGCGGCCGAAGCCCGCCAGGGCCTCTTCGGGGTGATCGTGGGCGTCGGGCGCCGTCAGCGGCGCGGTGATTTCACCCACCCGCTGCTCGACGATCGCCCGGACCAGCTCCGCCTTCGACCCGTAGTGATTGTAGATCGTCTGCTTGGAGACCCCCGCCCGCCGCGCGATCTCGCCCATGGAGGCCGCAAAGCCGCATTCGGCCATGGCCTGAGCGGCGGCGTTGAGGATGGCCTCGGTCTTGGCCTGATCGATCTGTCCGGCGACGCGCGGCATCAGTGACCCCCGCCGCCGCCGGGCGGGCCGGCCGGCGCCTTGGCGGGCGCGGCGAACAGGGCGAGCACCGCGGCCAGGCCGCAACCGGCGGCCAGGACGAAGAAGGCGTCGCCGAAGGCCAGGACGAGGGCTTCGCGGTTGAGCATCATAGCGAAGGCCTTGCGCCCCGCCCCCTCCGGATCGAAGACGCCGCGGGCCTCCATCATGGAAGTCAGACCTTCCAGCATGGCCTGGCTCTGCAGGCTGCCGGCGTTCACGCCCGCGCTCAGATCGGCGAAGTGCAGGGCCGTCTGGTGGCTGAGAACGGTGGTCAGGACGGCCAGGCCGACCGCGCCGCCGATGTTGCGGATCAGGTTCACCAGGGCCGAGGCGTCCTTCATCATCGAGACCGGCAGGGTCGAGACGCTCATCTGCTGGGCCGCGATCATGGCGATCATCACGCCCAGCCCGCGCCAGACCTGCAGAGTGGCGAACTGCCAGAAGCCCCAGTCGGCCGTGACATAGGCGCCGAGGCCCACGCCATAGGCGGCCAGACCGAAACCGATGACCATGGGAATGCGCGCGTCCATCGCCCGGACCAGGCGGCCGGCGAGCGGCGCGGCGATGAACATGGTCAGGCCCGAGACCAGCATGGTCGTGCCCACCTCGGCGGCGGAATACTGGCGCACCTGTCCGAGGAAGAGCGGGAGGATGAAGGTGCCGCCGAACAGGCTCATGCCGGCCACGAAGTTCATCACCATGCCGAGGGAGAAGTTCCGGTCGCCGAACGGCCGCAGGGAGACGATCGGCTGGCGATAGGTGAGCTGACGCCAGATGAAGACGACGCCGGTGATCACCGCCTTCCTCGATGACGTACTGCATGGACAGCAGGAAGACGGTCATCACCGCCAGCCCCCACCAGTCGATGCCCTTGGCGAGCGAGGGATCGCCCTTGTCGAAGTCGGCGTAGCGGCCGACCAGGAACATCACCAGCACCCCGGCCGGCACATTGATGAAGAACAGCCAGCGCCAGCCCATGGACTCGGTCAGGTGGCCGCCGAGCGTCGGGCCGATGGTGGGGGCCAGCGTGACGATCAGGCCGACGATGACATTGGCCATCACCCGCTTCTCAGGGGGAAAGACGGTCATGGCGGTGGCGAAGACCGCCGGA
>Ga0310345_10006030_pt1 | contig 10637 bp, 9 predicted proteins | sample HC15DNA20500_MG_FD_204667 | JGI IMG/M metagenome (GOLD analysis project Ga0310345, IMG submission 204667) | Marine microbial communities from station ALOHA, North Pacific Subtropical Gyre - HC15-DNA-20-500_MG | ecosystem: Environmental > Aquatic > Marine > Oceanic | place: Pacific Ocean: North... | reverse complement strand
ATCCTGAGATAGGAATTAATAAGACCTCGAAGCTCAGATTCTGACAATGGATTCTCGCGTGTTGGGTAGCCTGTGACCGAAATGTTCTTCTTCTCTTGGCACAGGGTAATCCTCCGACCATAGATTACTCCTTCGTATATGGATTTCTCATCCAAGGATTGAATGGTCGACCAACGAAAGGCCTGCCCGCTGTAAAGTGTTTCAGCAAGATTATAAGGTTGCTCAAGAGGCAAACTGAGCCTTAATTCAGTAGCCATGTTTTCGTATTTTCCCCTATCTCCTTCATGGAACAAGTCTTCATTGATGTATCTGGAAGGCCTTCTATAAAACGCTTACCATAGTTTCTATTAACTATGCGGCTATCTAAGACCACAAAAACGCCCCTATCAGTAGAAGAACGAATCAATCTGCCAAAACCCTGCCGGAATCGTATTACAGCCCTCGGGATGGAATATTCCATGAATGCGGCGTAGCTATCTCCATAGGTTTCAGAGCGAGCCGCAAAAATAGGATCCGTTGGGACTTCAAATGGTAGCCTGGTCATTATCAAGGCCTGCAACCTATCCCCCTGAATATCGATACCTTCCCATAAACTACTCGTCCCAAGGAGTACTACGGGTCGATCTTCTTCCCTCATCCGTCTAACCAATCTATGCGGAGTCCCAGAGATTCCTTGCGCAAGAACTAAAATATTGTGTTTTTGCAACTTAGCTCTTAATGCAGAGTAGGTCGCTTTTATAGCAGCATTTGACGTAAAAAGTGCCAGAGTACTACCCTCTGCAGCGATTGCAGTACTGGCAATACATTCAATAATTTCCTGTGGATTTCTTGGAGTCCCAGGGTTAGAGATATCATCTACCAGCAGTGTTTGAGTGGAGGCAGGATAATTAAATGGTGAATCTAGCCTATATTCCTCATCGGGTGTAAAGCCAAGACGCGTGCATAAATGATCAAAATCCCCTCCAGTAGAAAGTGTGGCACTAGTTAATACAACAGAAGATTTCTCGCTGAATAGATCTTGGGAAAGTATCTGGTCCACTCCAATAGGAGCCATATTGAGACTAGTTCCAGACCTAGCATGTGAACTATCTATCCAATAAACAGACGATTCGCTCGGAGGGTCAGCAAATTCCTCTATGGAGATCCTAAGGTCAACCAAGTCGGAAATTAAGATTGTTAGTTCATTTATGACATCTCGGGCAGGCGATGCAAGCTGTTCGGCGTGAATCAGGTCGTTGAGCTTTCGTACACATACAGCCGATTCATCTAGAAGTAACGATGTGTTTTCGATCGCCAACTTCAGAGGTGTAAATGTCTCATCACGGTCGCCTTCAGAAATTCGCCAAACTCTCTCTGAGTCCCTTGCAGCAGCTTCCAATTTTAAAGTTGCAAGATTACCGGCCAAGAGAAGTGTATGTGAGGAGGTCTCCGATAGTCGCACACTCATTGAACTGAGCTCAACAAACAGTTCCTCCAACAGAGTTCGAGTAGTAGCTGATGTGACTACAGACTGAAGTAATCTATTGGCGGACCTGAGATTAGCATTCTGAGGTCGAATCCTATCTACCAATTCCCTGAAAGAAGAATGGTTGATTTGGAAACCCATAGCCGCCGTAGCCTGATCCTCCAGATGATGTGCCTCGTCAATAACTAAATGAGAGTATTCGGGAAGTACGCCACCCCCAGAGACCAAATCTGCCATTAGCAAGGCGTGATTAGTTAAAATTACGGACGCATTATTAGCTTTTTGTCGCGCCCGTGCCAAATAGCACTCCTTGGAGGCAAATTGACAGAGACCTGCTCCTTCCGAAGATAATTCCCTCCACAAAGATATAGCGTCCTTACGATTAATATTCATTTCTGAAGAATCGCCCGTCTGTGTATCTTCCATCCAGACAGCACATTTTGCTAAAAGAAGTCCATTTTCTCTGGGTATGCTGGATTGTGAGATCGCACTTTCAAATCTCCTAACACAAAGATAGTTGGCCCGCCCTTTGAGCACCGTCACAGTGGGGTCTTGATATTCATTGAACTCCGGAAGGTCCGTTGCCGCCAACGATAGGGGAGCATCCTTATTCAAAAGTTGATCCTGAAGATTAAGCGTTCTAGTCGAAACTATTACTCTTTTTCCCGTACTTTCTGAGAATCTTAATGCTGGAATCAGGTAAGCAAGGGATTTTCCTGTTCCAGTCCCAGCCTCCACCATCAGATTAGTGGAGTCCGTTAAAGCGCCGTAGACATGTTCTGCCATCTCCCGTTGAGTTTCCCGTTCCTCGTAATGTTCTAAATAAGACGCCAGAGATCCTGTAGGGGCAAATATATTAGAGATATCGGAAGTAGAATCCCTCCCCCTACTGGGTACATCTATTTCTTTTAACTGATCTTTTTCCTTAGATGGTGAAAGAGCATGTAGTTGAACTGAAGAATCGAATAAATCTTCAAAAAGTAGGTTCGCCTTAATGCAGAGCGATTTCACGATACCAATAGTAGAGTCTGACAAATGGTCAATAAAATCGTTTAGACGAAGAAATAACTCTGCTGTGGCTTTTGCATCATCTAGGGCACGATGAGCCTGTGCCCTATAGATATTATGTCTGGACAACAGTGTCTCCAGAGAATAGTCAGGGCTGTCGAAATCGAGGACGTAGGCTAATTCCCATGTATCAAACGCGCGATTAGTGAGTTCAAACCCTGCGGCGGACAAAAAGTTCAAGTCGAAGCCAATATTGTGCCCGACAATAATTTTCCCCTCCAGCAATTTAGTTACATCCGACATGACAGATTCAATATTTGGCTGACCTTCAAGATCAGCAGACGTTATTCCGGTCAAATCGGTTATATGGGCAGGAATACCTACCTCTAAATGCGGATCTATCAACATCGAAAATTGATCCATCATATTTTCCGAATCAAAAATCTGAATACCAATCTCAATAATCTGATCCTGTTTGGGGTCGAGACCGGTAGTTTCTAGGTCAACGGCAGCGAACAACATGTTTTGCAGTGGTGGAGTATTAGACATCGAATAACAGGAGTATAGCATCGAAAATTCTGTAAACTCTTGGAGGTTCGTATATCATGAATGGCAGGGTTCTTAATCTGTGGTCTATAGAGCAAAAAATCAGTGAAGAATTAAAGTTGATGGTAAGACATGTCTGCTGATGGCCAATCGAACAATCCAGAGTTTAGAAAACTGGATAACCAGAATACCGATTTCACCAGGTCCCTGCATTATGACCGTAGATTGTACAGTCAGGATATTGCTGGCTCGTTGGCTCACGTGTCTATGCTTGGCAAGCAAAGCATCATTTCCACGGAAGAAGCCACGAAAATTCAATCTGGTCTTGAATCGATACTAAATGAAATTGAAGATGAGACATTTCCCTGGAGAAATGAATTAGAAGATATTCACATGAATATCGAACGCAGGCTTTTTGACAAGATTGGTGCTCTGGCGGGAAAACTCCATACGGCTAGGTCCCGCAACGACCAGGTGGCTCTAGACTTGCGCATGTATGTCAAGGAATCATGTGTGGGTATCGAAGAACGTTTGGAGAAATTACAAGCTACCTTGTTGGCACTAGCTGAAACTTATCTTGAGACAATAATCCCTGGGTACACTCACTTGCAAAGAGCGCAACCTGTATTACTGTCCCACCATTTTCTAGCTTATTTTGAGATGTTCCAACGGGACAGAGTGCGTTATATAAGGGTAAGAGATTCTGCTGATGTAATGCCCCTAGGCAGTGGGGCCCTAGCAGGTTTACCATACCCGATAGACAGAACTTACGTTGCCGATAAACTTCATTTTTCCTCCATTAGTGAAAACAGTATGGATGCTGTCTCTGACCGGGATTTTTTGCTGGAGTTCCATTCCGCTACGGCCACTTGTGCGGTCCACATTTCTCGTCTGGCTGAGGACTTAATTTTGTGGAGTACAGAAGAATTCGGTTTTATTAGGTTGGGAGAAGAGTTCACAACCGGTAGCAGCATAATGCCTCAAAAGCGAAATCCAGATTTCGCAGAATTGGCTCGAGGCAAAACGGGACGCATTTTTGGTAATCTATTCAGTCTCCTAACCGTACTAAAGGGTCTCCCGTTAACCTATAACCGAGACTTACAAGAGGACAAAGAGGGTTTTTTCGATAGTGACGACACTATAGTCGCTATCCTGGATATGCTCCCAGGAATGCTCTCATCGCTGCAAGTGAATGTGGAAAACACTCGTTTAGCAACCGAAGAAGGTTTGTTACTTGCTACTGACGTAGCAGACTACCTCGTTGAGAAAGGGTTAACTTTCAGGGAAAGCCACGCACTCGTCAGTAAATTGACTGATCACCTTATCATGAAGCAAAAAATCTTCTCCGATCTCACACTGAACGAATATAAACAGTTCAGTAAGGTATTCGACGAAGATGTTCTTTCGATAACAGCACAAACATCTATAGAGGCCAGGCAAACTTATGGCGGGACTGCCACTTCCATGGTGTCAGATGCCATTGCAAGAGCACATCAACGCCTGAAGAATCCTAAACTGGATTGAAATGCTTATATATCCTTCGATCTTAACCCTTGACTTCAGTCAACTAGAGTCACAAATTGAAGCTGCTGTCGCTGGTGGTGCTGACGGTATACATATAGACGTAATGGACGGACAATTCGTGCCACCGATTACATTTGGTTCACCAATTATCAAAGCTATAAACTCAGTCACCAATCTTCCTCTTGACATCCATATGATGGTCATTGAACCCGATAGGTTTTTTGCGGATTTCGCGGACGCTGGAGCGAAGTCAATCACAGTGCACTTTGAGGCAGTGGAAGACATAGAGCAAACTCTCGCCAAGTTAGATAGTTTCGGAGTAAACAAGTCTCTAGCCTTGAATCCAGGAACCGAAATCGAGAAAAGTTTTCCTTATCTAGCGCAGTTGGAGCAGATTCTGATTATGTCGGTCAACCCTGGTTATGGGGGACAAAGCTTCATTGAATCCTCTTTACAGAAGATAGAGCAAGTGAAAAATCAGATAGTAAAACAAGGACTCTCAACTAATATTCAGGTCGACGGCGGGATCAATCATGAGACAATTTCCGCTGTCGCCCATGCGGGAGCAGACATCGCAGTCGCTGGGAGCGTGGTTTTCGGACCCAACAAAAACCCCACTGAAGGCATTCAACTGCTCAAAAAAAATTTGGAAAGTTGAACTATAGCTAATGATCATTCTTGGAATAGAGACGTCATGCGACGATACAGCTGTTGCTCTGGTTCAAGACGGAGTAAAAATACTCTCGAACGTAGTTGCCGACCAGTCATATATGCACGAACGTTACGGAGGAATAATTCCAGAAATCTCAGCAAGGGAACATCTCACAACTATTATTCCCACGGTTAATAGATGCTTAGAGGAAGCTTCTGTCAGAAATGGTGAGATAGAGGCTATTGCGGTTACTCACGGCCCTGGACTGGCTGGTTCACTTCTAGTTGGTGTCAATGCCGCGAAAGCATTGGCATATTCTTGGGACACTTCACTAATCGGAATTAATCACCTTGAAGGCCATATTTACGCTGCGTGGTTGGAGGATCTCTATCATGATTCTCAATTAAAATTCCCAATAGTTTGTCTCATCGCTTCAGGTGGACATACCGAGCTAGTCTTAATGAAAAATCATTTAGATTACGAACTGTTAGCCAGAACTCGTGACGATGCTGCCGGCGAAGCCTTCGATAAAGTCGCTAAGATTTTAGGTTTGGGATTCCCTGGAGGGCCAATCATAGAAAAACAGGCCCAACACGCCAGTGAGGTCGAGTTTCGATTCCCTAGGCCAACAGTTAAAGGATCTTTAGATTTCAGTTTCAGTGGATTAAAGACAGCTGTTGCCCGTAAAGCTGAATCTGATGGATTCTATCCAGAAAACGAGATGAGACCACCCACCTCCATGGAAGTGTGGGAATACTCTTCAGCATTTCAGCACGCAATAACAGATTGTCTTGTCCAACGAACTGTAAAAGCCGCCAGGGAAAATGAGGCCTCTGGGATAATCCTTGGCGGGGGAGTGGCCGCCAATGGTTTCCTCAGAAAGGAAATGGCAAGATCCAGTTCAGTACCTGTAGTTGCTCCAAAACCATCACTCTGCACCGATAATGGCGCTATGATCGCTTCTGCCGCGTACTATCACACTCAAGAATTAGGAGAAAAGCAATGGACGCTGGACGCCATTCCTAATTTGAAATTGAATCAGAGGTCCTAGCGAGGGGAAAATACTCGCGAGCTGAGATCTGGAGATATTTTAGACCCTTCATCATTTTGAACAACTATTGATTCAACAAATTCCCCAAGTACTTTTTGGTTTCCACCAGATCCCATATTTATTCTGATTTCAGCTGTGTGGGTAGTCATTACTATTGAGACACCTGTATCTGTAGAGAAATGTTCGTACATAAAGTAAAAAATAGCCGAAGCTGTTACGGCGATGCTCCCTAACCTGACCATAGGGTTATCTATGCTGAAATATATGATCATCCCCAACAAAGCAGTTAACAAGATCCAGATAAGGCTCGGCAGTAGCGATTTGGAAGATATTTCAATATGAGCTGAGAGAACATGCTTATTTTTCACTGTGCCGGACTGGCTGTCATTTTTCTGATTTATAAAGTAGCTAATAATGTCACCATCGGTGGTGAGGAAACTGGGATTGTTAGTACGATTGTCAGAAATGACGGTTCTAGTGAGTTTGGAAGGCACATATTTTCTATTTTCAGTATCCATAAAATGTTGTCCATATTTAAATTGGTATAACCATCACTTTAACAAATCGTGTGTCCAATAGCATTACTTGATATAGTTACCAAAATTAGATGTTTTAGGAAAGGAATTTTTCTATGGAACGTCCTGTATTCAAACCGCTTGGATCGTCTTTATACGACCTTGATACTCCTTCTCTTTTTGTTATTCGTGATCGAATATTGACTAATACTAAGGCCTACAGGTCTCAAGTTTGCGAGATGGGGAAGCGCCTCACTCCCAACGCCAGCATTCATCGCACTCCGTCACTTTGCCGTTTGTTGAACCAGAATGAAGTCTACGTAAACACTGTCTCTGAAGCATTGGAGTTCTCCAATGTAATTTCAGGGCGTATAACAATAGGTCGAGCATTTCAACCCTCCCAACTTGCAACTATATTGGCCATTTCCCGAATAGTCCCAATTCGCGTCGTTGCATCATCAGAAAATCAAATTTGTGAAATGGAATCCCTAGTCCATGGCAAAACGGAAAATGTCTCCTTTGTGCTTAGGGTCTCTGGATTGCCTGAACAAAGGGGAACACCTCTTAAGGATCTCAATGGGAAACAAGAATTTATTTCTGGGTATTTGGTTTCTGATATTGGAGTAGAGGATTCCATCACTTTTTTGTCCGATATATGCCCCCAATTGTCTTTATCTGGTCTCCCAGTGATTGTAGAAAGTACTGAGTATCTGAAACCGGATGCTCTTGACGTAGATTTTGATGAGCTTGTGGAAGGCCTGCATCCATTCAAAGGGGGTCCGGACTTCTCTGTAGGAGTGATAGCCGCAGTTGTCAGTACACCGGAATCTGGCAAGGCCTTCCTAGATTGCGGACAAAAAGCAATATCCACAGATGGCGGTGTCCCAACTGTTGCAGACAGCAAATCACTGGCTATAGAGAGAATGAGTGCCGAACATGGTTACCTTGTTTGGAAACCTGGAGAGGCCTCGATTGGCCTCGGCGATACATTTATCCTAGAACCAGCCTCGATCAGTGACACATTCAATCTCTACGACTATCTTAATATTGTGGAAGGTGAAATTCTCGTCGGTCTCCTGGATATTCAATGCCGGGGATCCTACAGTTAGTGAGTTTTAGGAGTTATAACAGTGAATAATATAAGGCCCAATATCGGAGACCCCCTAATTGAATTATCGACCCCCAGCCTGTTGATCGATGTTCCTGCTATGGACCACAACTTCGAGGTCATCGCACAGACATACGCTGGCAAAATTTGCAAAATGAGACAACATGCCAAAAATATCAAAAGCCCCATCATAATGCAGAGACAGATAGATGCTGGCGGCACGTTAAATGGTGTTTGTGCTGCCAAGGTGGCTGAAGCTGAAGTCATGGTGGAGGGGGGAATACGTGACATATTGGTAACATCTGAAGTGTCATCTCAGAGCAAATTACGTCGACTTGCTTCGCTCGCAAAGATAGCCGACATCAAACTATGTGTTGATAATCCTAAAAATCTTGAACAAGTTAGCCAGATCGCTGTGGATGCAGGCTCTGAAATTGGAATACTTATCGAAGTTGATACATCCATGGGCAGGGCGGGAGTTAGAAGCCCAGAAGATGGCGTCTTACTCGCTAAAAAAGCGACTGAACTTAAGGGCGTTAGATTTATGGGAGTCATGAGTCACCAGACGGTAGAAGGCTGGGCCGACCGCGAAACTCGCTTCACAGAGGGACGCCGATATATAGAGATCTGCCTTGAAGTGAAAAAGGCTATTGAAGATGCCGGAATCCCTGTGGAAATGGTGTCGTCAGGGGAAACCTTTACTTTCGACGTGGCTCCTGAAATAGAGGGCGTCACAGAGGTAGAAGGAGGTACCTATGCGTTAATGAGTGTCACAAATGGTTATATGGAAGATTTTGAAATTGCTGCAAAAGTAATGGCGACTGTATTGGATGTACGTGACGAATATGGGTTTATAGATGCAGGATTGCAATGTCTGGGTGGACCCATGGGAGTTAAGCCCTCCGTGGAGGGCCATCCTGATATGGAGTTTGTCCGTATGGATGCCAGTGAATCTTGCCTGAGATCCTCAGGCCCATTTCCTTTTGAACCAGGTGATCGGCTTTTCTTACTAAGTGCTCAACAAGATATTCTCGTAAACCGTTGGGATTCGTTTGTGGCCGTCAACGGAAACACAGTGGAAGCAGTATGGGACATACCAGCTCGGGGCTGTCATCATTAACACCCCGAATCAAAAATTTCTTTTTTCCAAATGGCTCTTCGCAGAATGGTATGACTTACTAAATTCCGTGGTGGAACCAAAAATAATTCCGCACCGAAGGGCGACAGCGGAACAATGTACTGGGTCGGTTTTGGAAATCGGCGCAGGAACTGGCGCCAATCTGGAATATTTATCTAATGCCAAACAAATAACGCTCTCTGAGCCAGATAAGTACATGCGCCGAAAACTCGAGCCCTTAGCCACCTCATCGCCCATCCCCGTGGACTTAGTTTCCCATCCCGGAGAATCTTTGCCTTTTAAAGATAATACTTTTGACTCTGTCCTCACCACGTTGGTGCTTTGCATGGTCGAAGATGTCGATAAAGTCATCAAAGAGGCCTTAAGAGTTTTAAAACCAGGAGGACGGTACTATTTCTACGAGCATGTCATAGCGAAGAGACAGACTGGAAAATTATTACAAAAAATCCTGGACCCTGCTTGGAAATGGGGAACTACCGGCTGCCATCTTCAACGTGACCTCATAAAGAATATTAGGAATCTCTCGTACTCTAAAATTTGCCTTCGAGAGTTCCAATTTTCTTTAGGTCTTCCAATTGTTATACCAAACATAATCGGTTATGTGGAAAAATAGCTCCTGTTGATTCGCGAGGTAACATTTAGTAGATGGGATTTTTAATGGTGGCGCAAATGGGAGTAATTGGAGGAAACTAATCACTTATCAGTGGCGAAATGATCCGGACCTAAGTGCAAAAAGTGATATGGATTATGTCCACGACGTTATCCAATCTCTCACTGATCACATCTATTCCAATCCTAAAGACTATGATGCAATTTTTCTGCGGGGAAATGGTTACTTGGACTCGGGCCAGTATGACTTGGGAATAGCAGATTATTCCATCCTAATTAATCTGCCAAACCCCGACGAACGTGCATTCAACAACCGTTCGCTTTGCTGGAGAGGGTTGGGGAAATTTGAGCGAGGTCTGGAAGATTCTTCCTCCGCCATTAATATTAATCCTAACTATCGTGACGCCTTCAATAATAGAGGGATGCTCTATTCGGATATTGACGAGCATACGAAAGCCATTACTGATTTTACTCGCGCCATAGAAATAGATCCTGATTACTGGTATGCATACAATAATCGTGCTCAGTCATATTTGATTATGGGCGATAAATCTGGCGCTTTCAGTGACTACGAGAAGGTGAGGGCATTACTAGGACATTAAAAGCCTCCCAGGATTATCAGGGAAATCTTACTGAAGATTAAATAATTTCTTCGAAGCCGCTGCTCTAAGGGTCTTGTAGGGATCTATAGTCCAGGGACCTTCACTTACCAGAGTTACAGTGGCAGAATCTCCTTCTCTAAGAACTAATGCTCTTTCACCATCAAGAGCTATAGTCCTAGGGTAACTATCAATCGTAATAGGATGTCCCACCGTCATAATAGTGAAATCGTCGTATCCAACAGTTTGAACATGTCCCGGTATAACTGGAGCCATCACTCTGTGTCTTGGATTGCTGTGGTTTAATTTGAGATGTAACGCCGTAGTTTCTTCTCGCCCGATTGGATGGATTGCGCCCCCTATAGCTGAAAGGCCGATACTGTACGGCTCTGCAATCGATAGAAATAAATCGCTAACAGTAC
>Ga0310345_10006029_pt1 | contig 10638 bp, 10 predicted proteins | sample HC15DNA20500_MG_FD_204667 | JGI IMG/M metagenome (GOLD analysis project Ga0310345, IMG submission 204667) | Marine microbial communities from station ALOHA, North Pacific Subtropical Gyre - HC15-DNA-20-500_MG | ecosystem: Environmental > Aquatic > Marine > Oceanic | place: Pacific Ocean: North... | reverse complement strand
CAGCGGCAGCCCGCCGTAGTCGCCGAAGTGGAGCGGCTGCGACACGAACAGGACCTGCGTATACCACGGCATCGACGAGACCTCGAGGACCTCGCCGTCGGCCGCGTCCACCAGGACCGCCGTGAACAGGCGCTCGGTCCGCGCCTCCTCCCCGACCATGAACGCCGTAAAGTGGTGGGGGCTCGCGAACTCGTTGCCGGGGAAGGCCAGGAAGCTCAGCACCTTGCCCGGCGTCACGGCCGAGGCGTTCGCGAGGACCGTGTCGACCGACACGAGGTCGGTCACGGGCGGCTCGTCGGGCGCGGCGTGCTTGGACGTCATCTCGGCCAGTTCCGTCGCCTGCCACTGCTGGAAGATGGGGATCGCGAGCGCGTTGATCGTCCCCGTGAACCCGACCACGAGGAGCCACACGAGCGTGGCGATGCCAAGCAGGTTGTGGAGGTCGAGCCACCGGAGCCGCGGGGTCTTCTCGCGGACCGTCCCGAACCGGAGCTTCCGCATCACGCGGCCATAGAGCACGACGCCCGAGATCAGCGACAGGACGAGGAAGATCCCCATCGACCCCAGGAACAGCGTCCCCTTGAGGCCGGCGTAGAGGTCGACGTGGAGGCGCTCCATGACGGTCATGAAGCCGCCCTTCTCCAGGGGGTACACGTTCAGGTGCTCACCCGTCCGTGCGTCGTACGTGTCGAACACGTTGATCGTCGAGCCCTCCGGCGACTCGCCCATCCGGATGAACCACACATTCGGGTCGTCGGGGTCGCCGACGACGAACTGCATGTGCTCGTCCGGGTAGCGGCTCTGCGCGTCGGCGATCATGGCGTCGACCGACGCCGGCTCGTCCGGGACCTCGGCCAGCTCCGGCGGGTCGACGCTGTTGCCGAGCGCGTGGTCGATCTCGTGCGCGAAGATGAGCGGGAGCCCCGTCGCGCAGAGCAGCAGCAGGAAGAGCGTGCTCACGAGGCTCGTCCACTTGTGGACGAGGAACCAGGCGCGGAGGGCGGTGGGCGACAGCATCGGGAGGGGCGGGGACGTGCGGCAGGGGCGACCCGGCGAGTCGCCCCCTACGAGGGCGCCCGCCTCGGTGTGCCCGTGGGCCGACCGAGCCGGGCGGGGCCGGCTAGAACCGGACCGAGAGGCCGGCCGAGACCTGGCGACCCGCACCGAACGTCACGAGCGTCGAGTTCCGCGCGAACGCCGAGGCGACGTAGGCGTCGTCGAACACGTTCTGGACGTTGAGCGCGAGGCGGACGGGCTCGAACTCGTAGTACACGGCGGCGTCGGCGAGGGTCGCGGCCGGCGCCTCGATCGTGTTGGCCGCGTCGCCGTAGCTGGAGCCGATGTAGCGAACGCCCGCGCCGAGGCCGAGGCCCGCGAGGGGGCCGCGCTGGAGCGCGTAGTCGGCCCAGAGCGAGGCGGTGAGCGACGGGATCTGCGTCGGCCGCATCCCGAGCTCGGCCGCGTTGCTCGTCTCCGTGATCTCGACGTCGAGCGCCGTAAGCCCGGCCGTCACGTCGAGCCCGTTGAGCAGGCTCGCCACGCCTTCCACCTCGACGCCCTGCGAGCGGACCTCGCCGGTCTGGACCTGGAGGAACGTGGTGGGGTCGTACTGGAGGAAGTCCTCGCGCGTGAGGTCGAACAGGGCGACGGTGAAGAACCCGTTCCAGGTCGGTGGCTGGACCTTGATGCCGGCCTCGAGCTGGCGGCCGCGCTCGGGCGAGAAGGGCTGGCCTTCCGCGTCGAGCCCGATCTGCGGGAGGAAGGACTCGGCGTAGCTCGCGTACGGCGCGACGCCGTACGGCAGCTTGACGACGAGCCCAGCGCGGCCGGTAAACGCCGCGTCGTCCTGCTCCGTCACGGCGCCGTCGGCGAGGAGGTTCGTCGTCTCCGTCCGCGCCCAGTCGTAGCGGCCGTTGAGCGAGAGGATGAGCCGCTCGGCGACGTCGAACTGGCCTTGGAGGTAGACCCCCGTCTGCGACTGCTGCGTCTCGGCATCGGCAAAGACCGGTGCGTCCTCTACGGTCTGGTCGTAGTCCGGCGCGAACAAGTCGAGCGACGGGGCCCCGCCGAACGTCTGCCGGAGCGCGACGTCGAGGAGCTGGACGTCGAGTCCGGCGAGGACGGTGGCCTCGACCGCGCCCACCTCGGTCTCGGCGCGGACCGAGTTGTCGAGCGCGAGCCCGTCGAGCGAGCCGAACGTGCCGAACAGCGACCGCGTGAGCGTCCGCCCGTCGTCCATCAGCCCGGTCGCGTAGACCGTCACGTCGTCGAGGTCGGATGAGTAGGTCCGCGTGTTCTGGCGGAGCGTCCACGTCTCGCCGACCCGGTGCTCGAAGAGCGAGCTGGCCGACCACTCGTTCCGGTCGTACCGGTCGACGCCGGGCGCGCCGGTGTAGAACCCGGTCGGGACCTCGCCGAGCGCGTTGTCCTCGAGGGTGCCCTCGATCGGGAGCGCCTGCGAGGCGCCGGTGTCGTCGAACTGGGCGTGGCCGAGCACCGTCCAGGTCGTCGCCGAGGTGGGCCGCCACGAGAGGGCGGGCGCCACGAACAGCCGGTCGTTGTCGACGTAGTCGACCTGCGTGCCGCTCTGGCGGGCGAGGCCGGTCAGGCGGTACGAGAACCGGCCCGCTGGGTCGATCGGGCCCGACACGTCGGCCTGGGCCTGGAGCCGGCCGAAGCTGCCCGCCTCGACCGTCGCCTCGCGCTGGTCGACGAGCGTCGGCCGCTTCGACGAGAAGGCGACCACGCCGCCTGGGCTGCCGGCGCCGTAGAGGACCGAGGCCGGCCCGCGGAGCACCTCGATCCGCTCCATCCCGTACGGCTCGACGTTGTAGCCGACGGCGTAGTTCACGTTGCGGAGCTGGAGGCCGTCGCGGTACAGGCCGGTCTGGGTCGCGTCGAACCCGCGGATCTTGAGCCAGGTAAAGCGCGGCTCGAAGCCCCACGCCTCGCCTTGGATGCCGGGCGTGTAGCGGAGCGCCTCGGCGAGCGTCGTCGCGTCTTGGACCTGGAGCTGGTCCTGCGTGATGACGGAGACCGACTGCGGCGTCTCGAGGGGGGCCGCCCCGATCTTGCTGGCCGACGACAGCGCGGCCGGCACGAACCCGCCGCGGCGGCTGACGACCGTGATCGCGCCGAGGCTCTCCGTCTGCTCCGACAGCGCCACGTCGAGCACGACGCGCTCACCCTCGAGCACCTCGACCGTCCGCGAGACCGGCTCGTAGCCGACGAGGCTGACCCGGACCGTGTGGGTGTCGACGGGGACTTCGAGGATCGTAAACGCGCCGGACGGACCGGACGACGTGCCAGTCGTGGTGCCGGCGAGGACGACGGTCGCGCCCGGCAGGGGCTGCTGCGTGTCGGCGTCGAGAACGCGGCCGGCGAGCGTCCCGGTCTGGGCAAGCGCGGCAGTCGGGGCGGCGACGAGCGCCAGCAGGACGAGGAGACGGGAGCGGAACATGAGGGGCGGCCGGCGCCGCGGACGTTATCTGGACGGAATCCAAACCTAGATCCGTTCTAGATAAGCCGTCGGTGCCCCGGCCCCGCTCCGCCGAATCTTGGCAGAGGCCTTCCCCCCTCTCCCCGCGGCGGCCCGCCGCCCCCACACTGCACGCGCGGGCCCGGACCGGGCCCGCCTCGGTCAGTGGCCGGAGGGGCTGAGGATCCGGAGCCCCGCGACGCCCGCGAGGATCAGCCCCAAGCAGGCCAGGCGCGCCGCCGTCCGCGGCTCGCCCAGCACGAGGATGCCGTACGCCACAGCCCCGGCTGCGCCGACGCCGGTCCACACGGCGTACGCCGTGCCAACGGGCAAGACCCGCGTGGCGAGCGAGAGGCCGTAGACGCTCACGATCATGGCGGCGACCACGACCACGCTCGGCCCGAGGCGGGTGAACCCGTCGGTCCGCGGCAGGCCGACCGCCCAGGCGGTCTCGAACAGGGCGCTCGCGAGGAGCACGGCCCACGCCGCCGACGCGCTGCTCGGAAACGCGCTCACGCCTCGGCCTCGACAAGCTGGCCGTGGTTCACGACGGCCCACGCCCGCCCCACCATCGGCGCGCCGACGAACGGCGTGTTGTGAGACTTCGACCGGATGTGTCGCTTCTCGAACGTCCACTCCGTCGTCGCGTCGAAAATGGTGAGAGTCGCCTCGGCCCCCGCGTCGAAGGTCGGGACCTCGAGGCCGAGGATCTCGCGCGGCGCGACCGCCAGCTTGTGGACGGCGTCCTCGACCGCCAGCACGCCGGGTGCGATGAGGTCGCGGCCAGTGAGGCCCCAGCACGTCTCGAGGCCGAGGATCCCGAACGGCGCCTCGATAAACTCGACCTCCTTCTCGAACCCCGCGTGCGGCGCGTGGTCGGTCGCGATGACGTCGATGGTCCCGTCGGCCAGCCCGTCTTTGATGGCCTGCGCGTCGGCGGCGGTCCGGAGCGGGGGGTGCATCTTCGTGTGCGTGTCGTAGTCCGAGTCCTCGACGGCGGCGTCGGTGAGCGCCCAGTGGTGCGGGCACGCTTCGGCCGTGATCGGGACGCCCCGGGCCTTCGCGCGGCGAACGATGTCGACGGCGGCGGCGGTCGAGATGTGGCAGACGTGGAACCGGCCGCCGGTGAACTCGGCCAGGAGCGCGTCGCGGGCGATCATGGCCTCCTCGGCAAGGCCGGGGATGCCGGGCAGCCCGAGCCGCGTGGCGACCGCGCCCTCGTTCATGTGGCCGTGCGGGTTCAGGGTGAGGTCCTCCTCGTGGCCGAGGATCGGCTTGCCGAGCGTCCGGGCGTACTCGAGCGCGCGGCGCATGAGGCCGCCGTGCTGGACCGGCGAGCCGTCGTCGGAGAACGCGACGGCGCCGCCGGCCACCATGTCGGCCATCTCCGCCAGCTCCTCGCCTCGGCGCCCCTTCGAGACCGTCCCGATCGGGTGGACGTCGACGACGAGGCCCTCGGCCCGCTTCGTCACGAACTCGACCACGTCGCGCGTGGCGATGGGCGGCTCGGTGTTGGGCATGCAGGCGACCGCCGTGAACCCGCCGAAGGCCGCCGCGCGCGCGCCCGTCTCGATGGTCTCCTTGTGCTCCTGGCCTGGCTCGCGGAAGTGGACGTGCATGTCCATCCACCCCTGCGAGATCGTCTTGCCCGAGGCGTCGTAGACGCGGGCTCCGTCCGCCTCGGGCGTGTCGCCGAGGGAGTCGCCGACGGCGGCGATCCGGCCGTCGCGGATCAGGACGTCGGCGCGGCGGGACGTGCCCGTGCGGGCGTCGAGGACGGTGCCGCCGGCGAGGAGGAGGTCGAGAGGCATCGGGCGCGTAGGAGGACGCCGGAAGCTACCCGCGCCTCCGGCCTCCGCGGGACCGCGCCGCCGCCGGGACGTTGGCTTCCCATGCGTTTCGATCCCCGCCCCGTGCTCCTGACGGCCCTCGCCGTCGTGCTCGCCGGCTGCCTTCCCGCCCTCCCGCACGTCGAACCCGAGGCCGAGCCCCGCTTCGACCCCGTGGCCTTCTTCTCGGGACGGACCGAGGGGCTCGGCGTCCTCGACATCCGGGCGAAGTCGCCGGTCGTGATTCGCGTCGAGAGCGTCGGGACGCCGACCGGCGACGGGATCGCGCTCCGCCAGACGATCCGCCGCGGCGACGGCTCCCCGACAGAGCGGACGTGGACCCTCCGCCGGACCGGGCCGGACGCGTTCGCCGGCTCGCTCACCGAGGCGGAGGGACCGGTCGAGGCGACGGTCGCGGGCAACACGCTCCGCGTCCGCTACCGGACGGGACGCTGGACCTCGGTCGTCCAGGACCTCGTGCTCCAGCCCGGCGGCGGCCTCGTTCTGAACGTGATGACGGTCCGCGTTCTCGGCGTCCCAATGGCCCGTCTGACCGAGCAGATCCGGCGGGCGGGGCCCCTCGGGCCAGCTGCCGACGGCGACGCGCCCGGCCGCCCGTAGCCCGACGGAGCGAGCGGCCGTGGGGGACTCCCCGAACGACCGCCCGAAGAGTGGATCCGCGAGATCCGCTGGTGCACGTTGGCGTTGCATCCGCTACCACCAAATCCCACCATGTCTCACTTCCGACCGCTCCGTTTCGTCCTCCTCGTCGCCCTCGCCGCGCTCGTCGCCGGGGCGCTGCCGGTCTAGGGGTCGGGGCCGGAGCTCCGGCTCCTGAACTCCCGACGAAGGCCGAACCCTCAGGGCCGTCGTCGGTGCCCTCCTCCCTCTCGTTCTCTACCCCTCCCATGCCCACCCCTCTCACTGACACCGCCATCGCGATCCTCGCCACCGACGGGTTCGAGCAGTCCGAACTGACGAAGCCGAAGTCGGCCCTCGAGGAGGCCGGCGCGACGGTCCACGTCGTTTCTCCGGAGTCTGGCTCCATCAAGGGCTGGGACCAGAACGACTGGGGTGACGCGGTCGACGTCGACAAGACGCTCTCCGAGGCCGACGCCGCTCGGTACGACGCGCTCGTGCTGCCCGGTGGCCAGATCAACCCCGACAAGCTGCGGATCGACGGGGACGCGCTCGCCTTTGTGAAGGCGTTCGCCGCGGCCGGCAAGCCCATCGCGGCCATCTGTCACGCCCCGTGGCTCTTGGTTGAGGCCGGCCTCGTGGACGGCCGCAAGGCGACCTCGTACACCTCGATCCGGACCGACCTCCGGAACGCCGGCGCGGACGTCCAGGACCAGGCGGTCGTCAAGGACGAGGACGGCCCGTTCGTCCTCATCACGAGCCGCAACCCGGACGACCTCCCGGCCTTCAACGAGGCCATCATCGAGACCGTCGGCGCCGCGCAGCCCGCGTAGCCTTCGTCTTCCCCCGCCTCGACGCCGAGGCGGACCCTCCCGCGCCCCGCTGGCCCCGGCTGGCGGGGCGCTTCGTTGGGGGAGCCCGCACCTGACGATGAAGCGAACATGAACTGCCACGTCGACGGACGTAAGTTGGAGACGTGATCGTCGTTCCCCCACCGACCGCATCGTGAGCCGTCGCCAGTGCGCCGCGGTCCCGTACCGACTCGGCCCCGATGGGCCGCAGCTTTTGCTCGTCACAAGCCGGGCGAAGGGCCGCTGGATCGTGCCGAAGGGCGACGTCGAGACCGAGTTGGGGCCGCGGAAGACAGCCGCGCAGGAGGCGTACGAGGAAGGCGGCGTGTCGGGCCGCGTCGAGAAACGGCCGTTCGGCTGCTACGACCACGACGGCGGGCTTGTCGACGCGTACCTGTTGGCCGTCGAGGTCGAGCACACCGCGTGGCCGGAGGACGGCCTCCGCGAGCGCCGCTGGGTGCAGGCCCGGGAGGCCGCCGCCCACGCCGAGGTCGCCGGGCTCCGCCCGATCCTCGACGCCGCGGCGGCCCGGATCCCAGGGACGCCGGACTAACCGCCGACCGGGAACTCGATCGAGATCGTGCCCGGGTAGCGGATCGGCCCGAACTGCGTGTTGATCGACGGCTGGGCCTCGAGCCGGATCGTCTGCCGCTGGCTGCTCACCCCGGCGACGTTCCCGACGAGCTGCGCGAGGTCGCCCACGTTGCGCCCGAAAAACTGGACGAGGTCGAGCTCCATCTGGATCGGGAGGTCGACGGCCTGGCCGGGCGGGATCTGGCGGTCGTCGTTGTAAACGCCGGAGATGGTCTCCGTGCCATCGAGGAAGAGCGTCCAGTCGAGCGAGACGAGTTGGGCCGCGACGGGGTTGTCGGACGGGTTCTCGGCGCCGACGTGGAGCGTGAAGCGGAGCGGCACCTCGCCCCGCGTCGCCGCCGCGCCGAGGCGGGCGAGGTCGGTCGCGCCGAGCGACCCGCCGTTCCGGAGCCGGTCGAGGTCGACGCCCGCGACGAGCCCGTTCGAGAGCCGGTCGAGCTCGAAGTCGACCTCCTGAAGGGCGGCGAGCTGCTGGAGGGTGGTGCAGCCGGGGATCGCGAGGAGGACGCCGAGGACGGCAGCGGCGAGCGAGGCGGGACGGGTCATGGCGGGAAGGGTGACGAGATTGCGTGTACGCGCGAGCCCGACTCGGGTCCCGCGCCCGTCAGCCGCTCCGACTCGCTCCCGCGTCACGTGCCGCCTCATCCGATCGTCGTCGTCGCCCACGACCTCCGCTCCGCCCACAACGTCGGCTCCATCTTCCGCACGGCCGACTCGGCCGGCCTCACGGGCGTCGTGCTCACCGGGTTCACAGCGACGCCCGACCACCGGGGCGTGGCCAAAACCGCACTCGGCGCGGAGGAGGCCGTCCCGTGGCGCCACGTCGCCGACGTCCACGACGCCCTGCGGGAGCTCCAGGCGGAGGGGTACACCGTGGCGGCCCTCGAGCGCGTGCCCGAGGCGGTCGGCCTCGGCGACGTGCCGGACGGGGCGTTCCCGCTCGCGCTCGTCCTCGGCAACGAGGTCCACGGCGTCCCGCCCGACGTGCTGGCGGCGGCCGACCTCGTGGTCGGAATCCCTCAGTACGGTACGAAGGCGTCGCTGAACGTGTCGGTCGCGTTCGGCGTCGCGGCGTACGGGCTGGTAGCGCGCGTCCGGGAGACCGTCGGATCCGGCTGAAGCGCCATCGCGTTGGCCGGGCCCCGGCCCTCTCCCCTCTCCCGCCATGCTCATCCGCCCCGGCCGCTCGTCAGGAAACCTCATCGACCGCCGCGGCAGCGGGGGCGGCAAGATCGGCCTCGGCATCGGCGGCCTGATCCTGCTCCTCGTCGGCGCCTTTTTCGGGCTCGACCTCCGGCCGCTGCTCGGCGGGGGTGGGGCCGCGGCGCCGCCCCAGAACGAGCAGGCCGTCGAGCCCGACGACGAGGCCGGCCGGTTCGTCGACGCCATCCTCGTCGAGACCGAGGACGTCTGGGGCGAGCTCTATCGGGAGTCCGGGGAGACGTACCGCGAGCCGAACGTCGTCTTGTATTCGGGGATTACGCAGACCGGATGCGGGACGGGGCAGGCGCAGATGGGCCCGTTCTACTGCCCGAACGACATGTCGGTCTACCTCGACCTGTCGTTCTTCAACCAGCTCCAGCGGATGGGCGCCCAGGGTGAGTTCGCGGTCGCCTACGTGATCGCTCACGAGGTGGCCCACCACGTCCAGAACCTCGAGGGGCTCCTCTCCCGGTCGCGCTCGAACGCGATGTCGGTCCAGACCGAGCTCCAGGCCGATTGCCTCGCCGGCGTCTGGGCGTACCACGCCCGCGGCGAGGACGGCCGCCTCGTCCTCAACGACGCCGACATCGAGTCGGGGATCTCCGCCGCCGCGGCCGTCGGCGACGACGCGATCCAGCAGCGGGCCGGCCAGGCCGTCCGGCCCGAGTCGTTCACGCACGGCTCCAGCCGCCAGCGGGTCGACGCGTTCCTGAGCGGCTACCAGTCGGGCGACTACGGCGTCTGCTTCTCGTAGGGCCAGGCGACGGCGAGCCACAGGTCGCCATCCCGCCCGAACGCGACGGTCCACGCCCCGGAGCCGTCGGCCTCGGCGCGGGCGTGGGCCCGACCGGGGGGCGCCCCGGCGGCGTCGAGGTCCAGCCGGACGGACCGGCCGCCCGCGCGGAAGCCGGTCCGCTGGCCCTTGAGGACGGCCTCCTTAAGCGTCCACAGGAGCGTCTGCGCGTCGTCGGTCGGGCCGCCGAGCCGGTCGAGGAGCGCGTGCTCCTCCGGGTTCAGGATGCGCCGCCAGAGGTCGGGCCGCCGCGGCGCGACCCGTTCGAGGTCGACCCCGACAGGGCCGGTCGCGACGGCCGCCAGCGCGGCGGCGCGGTCGGCGCGGGCCGTGTGGGCGATCGAGACGTGGAAGCCGGGCAGTTCCGGCGCGCCGTCGGCGCCGACAGCGAGCGGCACCGCCTCGGGCGCGACGCCGAGGCGGGCGGCAGCGAGCGTCCGGGCGCCCGTCCGGCCGAGGGCGAACTGTCGCCGACGGTCGGGGTGGCCGAACGTCCCCAGGCGCGCGTGCTCGCCGGCGGAGAGGGCGGGCGGCGGTGCGTCCGCGGCCTCCACGAGGCGCGCGTCGAGGCCTACGGGGAATCCCCATTCGCGCGGGTCGAGGTCCGTCATAGGGGTCGGCAGGCGGCAGAGCGGTGGGTCTGTGACAGACGGACTCGCACATCGGGGACCCCCCGGTGCACGTCGTAAGTTTAGAGTCCTTCAGTCTCGGTCTTCGATCCCCGGCTCTATGAGTGCCCTCCCCATGCCCACCTTGCCCATGCCGCCGGCCGACACCGTCCAGCGCGCGCGGGAGTCGTTCTCGGACTTTGTCGAGGCGTACCGCGACAAGCTCGCGCACCTGTTCGGCACGCGGCACGACCTCGACTCGGGCGGGACGGAGCGCGGCGTCGCCCCGTTCGTCATCCAGCGGTTCCGCGATGTCGACCCGCTCTCCGTGTATGTGCCCGAGGCCTACGGCGGGCGCGGCGGCACGATCGGGCACAGCCTGACGGTCCTCGAGGAGACGAGCTACCACTCGCTCCCGCTCAGCCTTATCGTCGGGATCAACGGCGGCCTGTTCCTCCAGCCTGTCGCGAAGTACGCGACGGACGAGGCCAAGAAGGACGTCCTCACCTCGTTCGTCCGCGACCGGAAGTTCGCCGGCCTCATGATTACCGAGCCCGACTACGGCTCGGAGGCCCTCTCGATGGAGACCGGCTGGCGGCAGACCGAGCGGGGCACCTACGAGATCCACGGGACGAAGCACTGG
>Ga0310345_10006028_pt1 | contig 10639 bp, 14 predicted proteins | sample HC15DNA20500_MG_FD_204667 | JGI IMG/M metagenome (GOLD analysis project Ga0310345, IMG submission 204667) | Marine microbial communities from station ALOHA, North Pacific Subtropical Gyre - HC15-DNA-20-500_MG | ecosystem: Environmental > Aquatic > Marine > Oceanic | place: Pacific Ocean: North... | reverse complement strand
TCTTACACCTAGAGAAGTTTCGTTAACTACATCTGATTTAATATAAGCTGTAATGATATTGCCATCATGTTCTCTAACAGCATCTCTAACAGCTATTGTTGTAATAGCTTGTTGTAAATCTTCTTCTTCAAAACCATAACCACCAGAAGCAACATCAGTAACTATTAAACGTAAGTTTCCACCTGTAGCATTAAAGATGTCAACAGCTTCAACTAGGTTAGCAGTACCTTGTTCTAGATCATAGGTTATATTATCTAAATTTTCTTGACCTAATTTCTCAGAAGCCTCTTTAACTAGAGCTCCTAAATCAACATCAACAATTTCACCATAAGTGTCAACATCTTGAGTAGCTTCTTGAACAGCTTCTTTAACTGCTATTTCAAAATCTGTAGAAGCTTCCATTGCAGAGATTTCAGTATTCATTTCTGAAATCTTTTGATCTGTGATATCTAGTCTTACTTGAGAGAGAACTTCCACAGCTTGATTAGTTGTTATAATACCAGAAGCTTCAGCAGCAAATACATCCCCTGCAGAAGCAGTGCCAGATGTTATATTGGTATATAAATCATCAGCTTGAGCTTGTTGGGCTTCAATAGCTTCTTGCGCTGCTGCCTGAACAATTTGTTCCACAGCTTGAGCTGCTGCTTCAAGTTCAGAAGAGCTTTCGCCTTCAATCTCAGGAATAGAAGTAGGAGTATCTTCAACAAAGTGAATAGGAGTTACAACTTGAGGACCAATAGCAGGAGCTGGATCAGCTTGAGCAGGAGTAGGAGTGACTACCGGAGTGGGTTCAGACCAAACAAACCCATCATCTTCTTCAAAGACTTCTACGGGCTCATAAGTAACTTGTTCTTCTTCTTCTTCCTCTTCTTCTTCAGAAGGGGACCATACTGGTTCAGGTTCTGGTTCAGGCTCTGGTTCAGGTTCTTGTTCCTGAGCCTCCATTATTGCTTCCCAGTCGTCAGCTGCAGAATCAATATCTTCCTGAGTAAATACTTCATGAATACCTGAAGAAATCATCTCAGGTTCTTCATAAATATGTTCAGGTTCTTCTGTTGCGTAAGGGTCTATTCCACCCATACCTACATTTGGAGGTCCACCCATAGTCATAATATAAAACTCACCCTAAAAAAATAGGGAGTTCCGACTACCCAGGTGAGAAGACAATCGGAGCTCCCAAATTGAGGAACGCTTGGGCAATTAAGCGCGAAGCTTTGAGAGCCCCATAAACATTCCAATAACAACGAGAATTGCAAGAACGACCGGAATGATCGTTACGATAGCAACTTCTGCTGTAGACCAGTTTGCAGTGCTTTGAGCGGCAACAACTTGCTTAATGACAACGAAAGAAATCGTTCCCAGAAGACCGGCTACCAGCGCATTGATAACTGACTCAACCATAACTGTTTAAACCTCCTTTTCCAAAGATCTTCCCAAAATTAAGATTAGCCCCTCAATTTAGAGAGACCCATGAACATGCCGACAACCACCAAAATTGCCAGGACCACAGGAATGATCGTGACGATGGCGACTTCAGCAGTGGACCAGTTAGCGGTCGATTGGGCCGCCACAACCTGCTTAATTACTACGAACGAGATCGTACCAAGCAGACCAGACACTAGAGCATTTATAACTGACTCAACCATTTCTAAACATTCTCCTTAATATCAATATAGAGGTTTACTTTCGACGTCGGCCGCGACTCTTACGAGCCTTTTTACGAGTGTAACCCTTTACCCTCGTACCGTCCTTCTTACGATAACCTTTAACTCGTGGCACGCTTGTCTACCTCCATAATGATTTTTCTGCTCTCTTTAAATAACACCTTATATTTTAATATAATGACCAATAAGAATTTAATCAACAATTATTTGATGCTACTAACATATGGTGTGAGTTGTTCCAAAGTTTCTTTTATCTCTTCTATTTCATTGACTTCTTTTAGTGAACCCCAAGAATATCCTACAGCGATATCTATAAAGAAAGGTAATCGAGTCTTTAATAGTTCACTTGGATATTTGAATAAAATATCTCGGAGATCGTAAAGGGTTTCACTAGGAGTATTCTCTTTAACATTCATTAAAATACTATCATGTACAGGCCAGAGGGTCCTAACGTCAGGAGAGAGCTCTCTTCTAATCCTTTCCATAGTTAGTAGGTTAAGATCATTAGCTGTAGCTTGTACAGGAGAGTTTACAGCTTGCTTCTTTATATCATGTATAGTATCTTTAGTTATTAAAGAAAAACGTCTACGTCTTCCAAATGGATTTTCTAAGTATTCATCCTCGACAGCCATACGTTCCATTTCTTTACGCCAAGCTAAGACATCTGGCATTGGTTTAAAGTATCTAGAAATTAAGTCAGTTGCCTCATTTATACCACAACCTAGTTGTTTAGCTATTGAGGGAGCCTCTCTACCATAATTAAGACCAAAGACAAACATCTTTGCTATAACACGAAGTTCTTTCTGTTTGGACTTGTCTGCATTTAAGAATTCGTCTCCAAATATTTGTTCCGCCATTAACGAGTGGAAATCAATATCTGGTTTACTTAATTGATCTATCAACCAACTATCATTTGCTAAGACTGCCATTACTCTTAATTCTGCACTTTTATAATCTGAAGCCCATAAGAAACATTCAGGATCTGCAATAAATACATTCTTGATAGAACGATATAAATCTCCTCTACTCTCTCTAGGCATTGTTAGAGGATTTAATTTACTACCACTTAACCTTCCTGTTACGGTACCAAACAATCTAAGATCTGGATATCCTTTTCCATTCATGTAGCTCTTAGCAAAGTTCTGCATGTAGGTGGAAGACACTTTTAAGTATTGTCTATACTCAATTAATGTATCTACAAAAGGATGTTCACCAGAAAGTTGCTCTAAGACTTCCTTACTTGTACTAGTCCCATTTATCTTACGCATATTAAGTTTATTAAACATGACTTCAGATATTTGTTTAGGACTTCTAGGATTAAAAAGTCTATCTCCTGCAAGTTCTTCTAGTTCATGTTCTAATTCAGAAAGTCTCTTGGGCATTTCTTCTAATGCATTCACTAAGATATCTGCATCCATTGAAACGCCTTCTAAACTAAGACCCATCAACATTTCATTACAAGGTATTAATATATTGTCATATAGAGATCTAGGACCTTCATTTCCCTTACTATCTAGAATGTCTCTTAACTTATCTCGGAGAATAAAAGTATAGCAAGAGTCTTTAGCAGCATAAGGATATAGGACTTCTGGAGGTATTAAAGTATAAGGAGCTTCTTTATTAGGTAGGTACTGTTTTAAATCAGCTTCCCAATCTCCAATCCCTAACATCATCTTTGCAACATTCTTCAAGCCCTGAGAAGAGTTCCTCTCATCTAACGCATAATGCATTAAAAGAGTATCATCCCTAACTTTAATATCAATACCTTCTCTACGAAGAAGTCTGGCGTCGAAAGGAGCGTTATGCATTATAACGCCTTCCTGAAGTTCTAAGGCTTCCTTAAGTTTATCATAGACCATTTGATATTCGAGAAGTGGTTCAAGAGTACTTCTATGGTCTTCCAAATATTCAGCGTTCCAAGGAATAATAAAAGCCTCATCGTATCCTTTACTAAGAGAAACACAAGTTATAGTACCTCTTACTGGATCAGGAAAATCTGTTTCTAAGTCAACCGCAAGACTTTCTGGAGGGTTGTCAATTAAGTCTTGAAGAAAAGGCATTACTTCATCTATTTCACCAAATATGGTATACTTAAAATCTAAGTCAGTACCATAAACTAATTCATTATCCTTCTGTTCCTTTAATAATTTAATTCCATCTAGAAAGTCTCTAAACATTTCGGGATTAGACTGTCTAAGATAAAAAGCAGGATGTATCAAAGGGAGAATAATATTATCTCCACGTCTAAATAAAGTATTCGAGTAGCTCGTAACTTTAGTTATTTGTTCATCCAATACTGCACTCAAGGCACTATTACCCATAGGAACTACAAACTTAGCTTTCTTTATAGCTTCTTTAATATGTCCATTACAAGCTCTTACAGCTTCTCTAGAAGGATCTCCAGAACCTGCTTTATTAAAACATAAGACACTATTATCGGTTCTTACATCTTTTCTATTAAGACCTACACTTTCTAAAGCTCCATCTAAAACAGTGCCTGAAGGACCTGAAAAGGGCTTCCCAAATCTAACTTCATAATAAGCTGGAGCTTGACCTATAAAAAGAATATCCGAATCTTCAGGACCATTAGGAGGAACGAAACCTTCATCCTTCATAGGACACTCTTCACAATTACAACCAGGAAATTTAGGTAACACTTAAGATATCCTCCGTTGTTTTGATACTCCATTTAAATGAAGCGTATTCAACCATTTCTTTAATTCTTTCAATAACGAGATCATGAGGAGGGTCAACATCTATATCTGTAAGAGATCTAAAATCTTTTACGTACTCACACTTAAGTCTCGCTTCAGCCGCTTTAATTGGAGCACTACTATCTACGCCTACAATCCTGGAACTAAAATGTTTTGCCCACTCTACTTCAGAAACAGTATGTTGTATCCCTAATAAATGAATTTTGGGTTGATCATTCATTCCTCTTCTGCGTCTATGTATCTTCATTACGTTTTGATATAACCAACTTCTACCTCCTACGAAATCTTCTGATATTCTAGGAATACCTACCCACTTAAATCTTTCGTTGTAATGAAGATCTAAGTAATCAAAACAACTAATCCATTCCTCACAAGTTTCTCCTTGGGGAACTATCATTACATTATCTTTACTAGGACACCAATCCTGTTCAAGGAATTTTTCAGTCTCTGTTATTGTTCTAACTTTATCTCCTAAGAAGTCAGGAGCTACAACTAAAACTTCTCTATTTAATATTTCTGTTGCAGCCTGAATCATTTCAGAATCTGCATAACCTATCTCTACTGTTCCACTATCTAAGATGATAGTGTGACTAGTATCGAGTGAGCTGTAATAATTAGCGTAACTGTGATTACTAATAACTTCATTTGCTAAAATAAGATGATAGTCAGTATACTTAGCTGGATCGTACTTTTCTGATATGACCGGCGCGAATTTCATCTTCTAATGTCTCCTCTAATAATTCTGGATATTTAATAGATATTCTTTCTCTATACTGTTCTAATGAATGAGCTACACTCGCTAGACTTTTTATTAAACTACCAAGTCTTTTGATTTCTTGTTTACTATCCCAATTAGCAAGTTTTTGTTGTTCGAATTCTAAATAAACAACTGCGTCAGCTATCTCTTCTATACATTCCCAAGATATATCTTTATAATAAGCACTATCTACTATTACTCCAATATCTAATTCAACGCCATACTCTTCATGTCCTTTTGCTTTACGTGCTTCAATGAGTTCTAGAAAACTAAGTTCCTTGTGTAAGTTTTTTATCACGGAACCTTACCTCCTGATAACTAGATTCTGTAAAACAATCATCATAAACTTGATAAGTAATATTTCCTTTCTCTAACATATCCGAAAGTACTTTATTAACTTCTGAATTATTCAAACCCCTTCTATTTCTTTCACTCACAGTAGATAACATATCGTCACATTCAATCTTATCTACTTCGTTACGTATATGTTCTGTTAGAAAAGCCATACGTGCTTCCTCTAACAATAACTCGCCATTCTTCTTTAGAGTAGTTCCATCACGTCTTTGTTCTGCTGCTTTCACCAGTCCTGGAACTTTTAAGATTTCTGCTCCGTTATGACTTACTTCACCAAGACCCCAACACTTCTCTCTAAAAACACATCTTTTACATTCAATACTGTCATCTCCAAAGAATCTCTCTGGAAGTCTTCCAACACTAATTAGGTTCCAGAAATCTTTCCACTTACGCATTAAGTTATCTAGATATATGGGATCTTTCTCAACGATACATTCAGCAAGTTCAGCAGTGTTCTTATTCTTCATTACAAGAACCCAACGTTCTATCTTTAACTCTTTAGCAGTATCAGAATTCAAATACATTTGTATCTGACCCATAAGAGGATAAGGTCTCTTAGTTAACCTATCCATATTATTTACAGACCATATTCCAGGCTCTATTTGAAGGGCTCCTTGAACAAAAGCTCTGAAAACTTCATCTCGATAACCTTTCAATTCTAATCCAAGAACTTCACCTTCTGGAGTTTCCATAAACAAGTCAGGATGCCCTCTAAAGGATAAGTTATCCTTCTTTAAATAAACCATAGCTTGTTCATCGCCGTAGTTCCAGCATCTATAACCTGCAGTAATAAACCTAGCAACTACATCAGCTTCGTGAAGATTACCATCATCGGCAGCCATTTGAGATCTGCCACCTTCAGAAAAATCTTGATCGTAACCTAAAGCTACGTACGCCTGTTGTCTAGGACAATTCTCAACCATAGACATTCTAATATTTCCATTAGACATTGGACTTCTGCGCCACACAGACTCAGCGTATAACTTTTCTATAAGCATCCTTTAAGAACTCCTTAATTATTTCTAAATCAACTATCATATTGTCTCCTTCTTTACTAGAGAGGTACCGCTGATAACCACGATTACAGCCGGCCCCACACGTGACGGGAGGTAGTTTAGGGGGAGGCGTTCCCTATGCCGGTTTCCCGATCAACGGCACCTCTCTAGCAAAGCTAGAGAAGAAGTTAAATCAAACTTCCATTCTTATTGAATAACGTTAGAAACTCCTGCCTTGGAGCTGCATTAGTTAAGAACACTCCTTTAGCAGTGCTAGTAGTAAATCTCTGCATCTCAGTCTTTACTCCTCTCATTAGAGTACACATATGAACTGCTTCAACTACTACCATTACTCCTGTAGGATCTAATACTCTATTCATTGATTGAGCAATCTCATCAGTTACTCTCTCTTGAATAGTTAATCCTTTACCTGCAGCATCTACCATTCTAGTCATCTTTGAAAGACCAACAGTCTTTGAATGTGGAATATAGCCTAGACAAACCTTACCCCACCAAGGAAGTATATGATGTTCACAATGAGAACGAATTGGAATATCTTTAACTATTACCATTTGATCAAAGCTTTCTTCCATTACCATAGCACCCAGAATACTATCTAAAGAATCTCCGGGCCAGAAATCCTCTTGAAACATTTCTCTAAAACGTCTTGGAGTATCTCTTAACCCTTCAGATGTTATGTCTTCACCTAAAGACTTAATTATTAGTCTAGCTGCTTCTTCTAAATCTCTACCTCTTTCTTTCTCACCATAATTAATTTCTTCTTTGACTCTATGCAAGCCAATTTCAGTCTCGTCTGGCATCTATAACCTCACAATATTTTCCAGTATGAATTAGATAATAGTGTTCTAAGTAACACTTAACGTCACAATATACATTTTTAGATTCTTTATCAAAATGTAAACCCATAGAAGAACCATGCTGCTTTCCACATACTTTGTAGTTACAGGATACCATGGTGTCTTTTAACATTATACTCCCTTCATATCTCCAAAGGCTAATACGTGTAGTCTTGTGGTTAAATTGTATCCTCTTTTATTGCAAGCTCCGAAGAGGAATGGAAGTCTCAAACAAATTGTTTCTCTATCTACTCCTTCAGGCATAACATAAATACCTTTAGGGTCTAAAGAGTTATCTTCTACAAACTTATCTATCTCTTCGAAGTCAGAACTATTCTTAACCACGAATTTAAAGATGACTCGTTTAAGTTTATAAAGATCTAAGTATTCACTATGAACCTTAGTACTTCTTTCACCGTTTTCTGAATTAGACATTTTAGGAGAAATGTTAAACTCAGCTCTAGTCAACTTAAGAAAACTAGGATCTATAGTTCCATTAGATTCTATCTCTACACTTATCTCTGCAGGCATTGAGTCAACTAAATATCTTAACTCCCTCTGCCACAATAAAGGCTCACCTCCAGTTATAACTAAAAGTCTATTTCCGTTTTCGATTACTTCATCGCGAATTTCTGATATGTGTTTCTCTTCGTAATTTTGATAACCAGGATCATTAGGATCCCAAGTCTCTCTTTGATCACACCAAACACAAGCTAAGTTACATCTTCTCAATCTTACAAAGGTTGCAGGAACTCCACATCTTCTACCTTCTCCTTGAAGAGAACTGAAGACCTCTGTAACCTCTACTTTCTTAATATCTACTGCCACCTTAAACCTCTTCTACTTTAATTACTGTAACGCCTTGAACACCCCAAGTGTCTTTCTTTAATTGTGTCAAAGCCATGTCTAAAGCTTTTTCTTCATTCTCAGCCTGAATTCTTGAATAATGTCTAGGTATAGTATATGAAATACTTAGACTAACTCTGTACAGCTTTTTCCCATTCGGTTCTATTGGCATATCTTGTGGGGTCGTCAACACCTGCCTCCTCAAATGCTACTTGTCTAGAAACACAGGTAGGACATTCCCCACAATGTATCTCAGTGCCTTCATAACAGGAATAAGTTAGTTCAAAAGGAACTCCTAAAGTGTTACCCCACTCTGTGACTTGACCTTTAGTCATCCACATTATAGGAGTTTTCAAACGTACAGTATAATACGTTCCAACACTAATTGCGTTCGCCATCGCACCTATGAACTCTGGAGTACAATCTGGATAAGCATAATTGTGAGCATCATCTGAATGAGCTCCAAAGTAAACTATATCACATTTTTGTATCTGTGCAGTTGCCGTTGCTACGGAAAGAAGATTCGCGTTTCTGAACGGAACATATGTTGGAGAAGGACCTTCGCTAGCGCGGATCTCTTCATAGGTAAGATGTGGATTATCCTTATCAGAATCCATAAGAGTACTCCCAAAGCCTTTGAAGACATCTGGTAACTCAATTTCGAGATGCTCTGCTTTAAAGTAAGCACACACTTCCCTCGCTGCTCTAATTTCTCTATCTTGGTGTTTTTGACCATAAGCAATAGAGAGACCAACTACCTCATCACACTCATCTGCTGCTGCAGCAAGCAATGTAGAAGAATCTAATCCCCCTGAATGTAAAACCAATCCTTTCATATAACCTCGCTTATATTTAATATAACGTTTATTACCTCTAGTACGCCTACGTTTTCTCATCTACCTCCTCTGTAAAGTCATTAAGATGTGGAGCCAAAGGAACTATTGAATCTCCAAAATCTCTTGGGTCAGTACCTTTCATAAATTCTTCTTTCATTAGTCGTGCACTTTTAACTGCAATATCAGGGTTCTTTACTAACATAGATATTATGTTCATCTTGTACTCAGTAAGTAGATAGTGACCTAATTCACCAAGCCACCATTGAAATTGATTCTCTGTATCATCTAAGTCATTATGTAAGTACATTAACTATCAAAGCCATTAAGGCAGCTCCATATAACATACCTTGGAGAAACCAAAAAGTTTTACTTGCAAGAATTTCTGTAGCCATCATGGTTTTACTTTACTCCACGCTTCGTTGAGTTCTTTCATTAGTTCTTCGTGTCCACCTTTATCAGGATGTATTATCTTAGTTATCTCTCGATAAATTTTAACACGCATCTCTGTACCTTGAGGAGTGTCTGGAAGACGTCCAAAAATAACGGACCAAGGATTACCCATCTTTAGAGGAGGAGTAACATTCCTTGGCCCTGATTTCTGCTCTTTCTGTTTTTGTTCTTTAGCTTCGAACTCAACAGAATAACCGTGGTCATTTAAAACATCGACAGCCACTTTCTTAAATGGCTCTCTAACGTACCACATCTTAAGTTTCGGTTCATATTTATAATTTCCGAAACCAACAGACTTTTTTAACTCTTCTTGCATCCAAGGATCGTACTTACATACTAATCTATACCATCCAGGATGGTCATAATAAACTCCTGCTTGATAAGTAGTAGCCATTATAATGGCCTAGCAAATTGTTTACGTGATTTAGATTTCCATCTTGGTTTAACTTCTTTACCTGAAGGCATAACTTGTACTAACCACCTCTCTTTGATACCTCTTTCAACTGTTTCTTTAACAGCTACACTATCAATTAGTTTTATCCTGGTCTTATCAATATGTTCGCCTATAACATACTCAGGTCCGATATCAGCTTTGTTTTTATAAACATTACTTCCATCATAAAACCAATTGTTTGGAACCTTAACTTTTAATAACGATAATTTACCTCCTCGTCCTGTATTATAGAAGTGAATGAGAGCTGATAGAAGCCAGTCATTAGCATATCTTTTGGATGCTAAATAACTTGGAGCTATCAACCCTCTTTTAAGTATCGCACTTACTCTTCTAGTTGGAGTAATGTGATATAAAATCATTAGATATCTGAGATCTCACCTAGGGGATGAGAGTTACTTAATTATTATACGAGCTGCCCTGCTTCTGTTTCATTAAGTGCGCGCATGTTTTGAATGTCTGCCTGAGGCTCACCATTATAAGGCCTGATACGTGTAGTTACCACACATTCCTTACCTATATGAGACTCACACCAATCCTGATCTGCTTCAAACTCTGCATTCAGATCTTCGGGATCAGTACCCAGAGCCAAAAGAGTTCGAGTCAGGAAAGGTAGTGAAGACTCCATCAACATAGTGTTGTTAACTAGAGTCCTACCAATTATACCAGTACCATCTTCGCTACCTCGAGTGGAGATAACATCGTTGATACGATA
>Ga0310345_10006027_pt1 | contig 10639 bp, 9 predicted proteins | sample HC15DNA20500_MG_FD_204667 | JGI IMG/M metagenome (GOLD analysis project Ga0310345, IMG submission 204667) | Marine microbial communities from station ALOHA, North Pacific Subtropical Gyre - HC15-DNA-20-500_MG | ecosystem: Environmental > Aquatic > Marine > Oceanic | place: Pacific Ocean: North... | reverse complement strand
CCTGCACTGAGGGAAGCCGGGCTGCACTATCAGATTGCGCTACTGAGAGCGATCAAGACGGGAGACGGCGAACGCGCCGCGACCATCATGCGCGAACACATGGACGCCGCTGAGCGCTACATGTTGGAGCGTGCAGAAATTCGCCGTCGGCGATCAGGTGACGCATACACCTAAGAGCTTTACATCACCGAGCGTTCGAAGAAGGCAAAGTGTAGTCGCAGCCTGCTCCTGAATGAGCGAAACCGTTTTTCGCAACCGACCATATTATTTTGCCGTTGTTTCCGGGTCACAAGGGTGGTACACAAGACGAGTTTTAATGGTTGCTAAGTCCTTGTTTTTTAGGCTCTTTGGGCGCAGATATGGGGAATCCCTTCCTCTCCGCCACGCTGCTTCCAGGCACCTGATCCTCCTTTTTCACACTCGATTGCTGCGCGGCCTTGTACGACGCGACGAGTGCGCTGGATTTTCATCTCGGATAACCATCTGTTCCTACTGCATTTTCTCCGAACAATCCGGTCCTGAATGGTCTCAAGGCGAATAATTCAGACTGGAGGTCAGAAAATGAAGTTTAAGAGCCTTCTCCTCGGCTCCGCTGTTGCAGTTGTCGCCGTGTCCGGCGCTCAGGCTGCCGATGCGCCGGTGGTGATTTATCCAGAGCCTGTTGCTGAACCCATGGAATATGTTCGCGTTTGCGACGTCTATGGCGCGGGCTTCTTCTATATCCCCGGCACCGAGACCTGCCTGAAGATCGGCGGCTATGTCCGTTACCAGATCGACTGGGCCGACAATGATGACGGCTGGAAGAAGCTCGCACGCGGCTCCATCACGCTGGATGCACGCACCGAGACGGAATATGGCACGCTCGGCGGCTTCATCGAGGTTCGTGGTGATGCCTATTCCGGTTATCAGGGCATCAATCTCGACGATCCGGCCTATGACCCGATCGACAGCGCCGTCGCATCGGTGTTCCGCGGCGTCTATCTCCAGCAGGCAATCATCTCGCTTGGCGGCCTTTCCATGGGTCTGTCCGACACGCTTTATGATGCAGGCCTCTCCGGTGAGTTCGATTCCGGTGGTGGCGATCTCGTTCACTTCATGCGCTACACCTATGATGCGGCCAATGGCATGTATGCATCGCTTGCGCTTGAAGAGAACGACTATGACTACGACTACACGCCGAATGTCGTTGCCAATGTCGGACTTGCCCAGGGATGGGGAACGCTGAATCTGTGGGGCGCCTACGACGCCACTGCAGAGGAGTTTGGTGTCAAGGCAATTGCCACCATGCGCGCCATGGATGCGATTTCCCTCGAACTCATGGGTACCTATGAGTCCGGCGACAACTTCTACTCCGTCAGCCACGACGGCAGCAGCGGCGGCTATGAGTACTCCGCGGGCGCATATGCGAAGTATGACTTCTCGCAGCGCGCATCCTTCGGACTTGGTGGCCAGTACTTCATGAGCAACCACCTGACCGGTGCCGACGACTATGCCGTTGGTGCGGTTCTCGACTATGCCATCGTGAAGGACTTCAACACCAAGATTGCCGTCAACTACTTCGACGGCGACAGTGTTGATGAAGGCTATCTGAAGGGCTTCGTCCGCTTCCAGCGCAACTTCTAAGTCGCGCTTATCAACAGCAATGCCCGGAGCGCAATGCAACCGGGCATTGCATCAATTTTCAACCTCTGATACGCGGTATCGCAGGGGCATAGTTCTTGCGTGCGTGGCTCGTGGTGAAAAACGACAGGGTGTTTTCTGAGGGAACATCCGGCTTCGCCCGCAAGGATCAACAGGGGGAAGCCGCTGTGGAGGGGCTATTACCAATGAACTATCATCAGACGCGAACCGGGGCGACGTGCATGGTGAGGGAGGCTGCGGATCATCAGCGATCGGCAATGCCTCTGAAGGCTGCTCATTATCGACAACTGTGAAGCTGGGCTTGAACGCGCATCTCACTTCAGTTGAACGGAGCAGGCACCCATGTCTTTGGACACCCATGCGATAGAGGCCGGGGGAGACTGGGCCGAGAATGTCGCGCCCTATTCGGTGACCTTCAGCAATTCCAATTTGCGGCTGGTCGACGAATATTCTCTCAAGGAGCTGTTTGCCCGCTATGGCGACACGCTCTGGGAAGAAGGTCGTCACAAATATAATGTGACCTTCTTCATCGGCGAGTTGGATGAACTTCTGCTAGGTCGGCGTTTTTCGACCTTTGACCAGGATGTTCTCGACGATCTTATCGGCAAGCTGCGCGCCCGCGGAAACTCCAATGCCACCATCAACCGAAAGATGGCGGCGCTGAGCAAGCTCCTGCGGAAGGCCTACAAGATGGGCGATATTCACAGCCTGCCGGAATTCCGGCGCCAGAAGGAACGGGCCGGACGCATCCGGTTTCTGGAAATAGAGGAAGAAAAGCGCCTGTTCGAGGCTGTTCGCGCGAAAAGCGAGGACGCCTGGCGTCTTTCCGTCTTCCTTGTCGATACAGGTTGCCGCCTCGGCGAAGCGCTGGGTCTTACCTGGAACGATGTTCTGGGCGGACGTGCGAGTTTCTGGATCACCAAATCGGCCCGCAGCCGCACGGTGCCGCTGACCCAACGCGCGCAAGAGGTGGTGAAGATCGAGCGCAATGGTCATTCCGGTCCCTTCGCCATGATCCGCGCCGCACAATTTCGCGCCATGTGGAACGAGGCCAAGGCCGAGGTGGGGCTTGGGGACGACACACAGGTTGTGCCGCATGTTCTGCGCCATACCTGCGCTTCGCGCCTCGTCCAGGGGGGCATCGACATGCGGCGCGTGCAAATGTGGCTCGGCCACCAGACGCTGCAGATGACCATGCGCTATGCGCATCTGGCGACCAGCGATCTTGACCCTTGCGTTGACGTTCTGGAACTGAAATTCGGCGGGCGCTGAGTTCGGCGCCTGCCCCGGCTGGACCATCATGCGCCTGGCGATTGCATTTTGGCAGCGCCGCGTCTTCCCGCTATCCATGTCCTACCCACGAGGAGAACATGATGCGCGACGCGACGGGCAACCCGGAATCTGATTGGCAGGCACGCAAGGCCACCACGCTTGGCAATTGGCGGATGGCTCCTTTTTCCCGCTGGAGCTTCCAGCACACCGATGAAATGGTGCCTTCCGCGCGCATCACCTCTGCCTTGCAGCGCGAATATGAATATGCCCCTGCCCTTCCCCCGCTGGATGTGAAGCTGGCAGATGGCAGCACTTTTCCGCTCACCGACTTTCTCGCCAAGGCCCATGCGGACAGCCTTGTCATCATGCGGGAGGGCAATGTCATTCATGAGTGGCATGCCGATCATGTCGATCCGCGCAATCCGCATCTCATTTTCTCGGTGTCCAAATCGGTGACCGGCATGCTGGCGGGCATTGCCGTTGCGGATGGCCTTCTGGACCCGGAAGCGCTTGCCAGCACTTATGTGCCGGTCAAACCCGGCAGCGCCTATGAAGAGGCACGCGTGCGCGACCTGCTCGACATGACGGTCGATCTGAAATTCGAGGAGGATTATCTCGATCTCGGAGGCGTGTTCGACCGCTACCGGCGCGCGATGCTGTGGAACCCGGAACGCGAGGACACCGTGCCGGAAACCATGGAGGAACTGCTCGGCTGTCTGGAACGTGATGGCGACGAGCATGGCATGCGCTTTTTCTATGCTTCACCCAATACGGACATGCTGGGTCTGGTCATAGAGCGCGCCGTTGGCCAGCGCCTGCATCATTTCATGCGCGAGCGGCTTTGGCTGCCAATGGGCGCGAAGGACGCGTCATTCGTGACGGTCGATCGGGCTGGTACCGCGCGAACAGCGGGCGGCATGTGCGTGACGGCGCGGGATCTGGCGCTTCTGGGGCAGACCGTGATGAATGGGGGCATGGCGCCGAACGGCCATCAGGTGCTGCCATCCGACTGGATCAGCGACATGCGTGAGAAGGGCGACCGGCAGGCCTGGCTTGAAGGCAATTTCGTCGAGATGCTGCCAGACGGCGACTACCGCTCCTGCTGGTACAATGTGCGTGACGAGAATGACTGCTTCTGCTGCGTGGGCATTCACGGTCAGTATCTGTGGTGTGATCCGCAAACGCGCACAGTTATTGCCCGTATGTCATCCCATCCCGAGCCCAACGATGAGGCAGTAATCGCCGATGATCTGTCGGTGCTTGGACAGATCGCGCGCAGCGTCTAGAAGTGACATCGAATACCCCATCACAAGCCCACAGGACGATCCATGACAACTCGCCCGCTGCCCACCGCCCTGGTGCGCTCCCTGCCTGCAACCGTGCCTTTTGTCGGTCCGGAAACACAGGAGCGTGAGCGCGGTCGGCCGTTCAAGGCAAGACTGGGCGCGAATGAAAGCAGCTTCGGCCCCTCGCCCAGGACGATAGCTGCCATGACGCGGGCGGCTGGCGACATGTGGAAATATGGCGACGCGCAGAATTTCGTGCTGCGTACCAAGCTTGCCGAGAAGCTCGGGATTGGCATCGAGAATATCGTGATCGGCGAAGGGATCGACGGGCTTCTGGGGCTGGTGGTGCGCCAATATGTCGGGAAGGATGCGCCCGTGGTCACCTCGCTCGGGGCCTATCCGACCTTCAACTATCATGTCTCTGGCTTTGGTGGGCGGCTTGTCACAGTACCCTATGAGAAGGACAGGGAGAGCCTGGACGGGCTACTGGATGCGGTGAAGCGCGAAAAGGCGCCGCTGGTCTATCTGGCCAATCCGGACAATCCGATGGGCACCTGGTGGGACGCCGATGAGATTACACGGTTCGTCGAGGCGCTGCCGCCGGAAACCATGCTCATTCTCGATGAAGCCTATGGCGAAACTGCACCGGAAGGCACCCTCCCCGAGGTCGATGTGAGCCGGCCCAATGTCCTGCGCATGCGCACCTTCTCAAAGGTTTACGGTCTGGCAGGGCTGCGCTGCGGCTATGCCATCGGCGAGGCGCAGACAATCGCTAATTTCGAGAAGGTGCGAAACCATTTCGGCATGACCCGTATGGCGCAGACTGCCGCCGAAGCAGCGATTGACGACGAGGATCACCTGACCTGGGTGCAGGCGCAGGTGGAGATCGGCCGCCAGCAGCTCTACCGCATTGCCGAAGACCACGACCTTTCCGCCATACGATCCGCCACGAATTTCGTCACCATCGACTGCGGCCGCGACGGCACCTTCGCCATGAATGTGCTGAAAGAACTGGGCGAGCGGGACGTTTTCGTGCGCAAGCCCATGGCACCCGGGCTCGACCGCTGCATTCGCGTCAGCGTGGGCAAGGCGCAAGAGCTAGATATCTTCGCCGACGCTCTGGGCGACGCGCTGAGCGCTGCCGCACGCGCACGCTAGGCAACAACCACCGCCCCGACGATCACATCACCTCATCGTCGGAGGCCGGGCCAGACTGGCTGTGCAGGATTTCCACCAGCTCCGCCACGCGGCCCTTCGGCATGGGGCGGAAGTCGTTCACCATGGCATCGTCGCTCAGCACCCAGGCCTGAGCCTCGCGCAACTCGTTCTCGTCAGCGCCGGTAGAAGCGATTTCTGCCGCAAACAGATTGTCCACGGGCCCCAGAACGCGCTCGATACCTTCTCGCGTCAATCCTGCCATGACCTGAACCTCCATCGATCTCGGAAGTGGCTGGGGCTTGGCGCCCCAACTCCTCAACGCAGCATCGGCCAAGATGTTTCAGTGGATCTCGGCCATGATGTGGATGAGTGGAACAGCAAATCTTGCGTTAATTAAACGTACGTTCTATTAATTATAGAGACAGGAAGGAAAAAATGGCGCGCACGGCAGGTTCGGATGGCGAAAAAACAGAGGCGCTGCTTCGCTCTGCGGCGCTTGAGCTGATTGCACGCCACGGATTCGACGCCATGTCCATGCGCCAGCTTTCGGCAAAGGTAGGGGTGCAAGCGGCAGCGCTTTACCGCTACTTCCCCACGAAGGAGACGCTGCTCTTCACATTGATGAAGGACCACATGGAGGCATTGCAGGCTTCATGGGAGGCTGCACGGCCTGCCAGCGACGTTTCGGCACGCCTCAGCGCCTTCGTCGACAACCATATCCGCTTTCATATCGAGCGTCGGCACGCCACACATGTGAGCAATATGGAGCTGCGGAGCCTCTCACCGGAGCACCTTACGCACATCATGCGCATGCGCACGAATTACGAGAAGGAACTGCGCCAGATCCTCAGGGACGGCGCGCAACAAGGCCTTTTCCATATCGACGACGTTACCCTGACGGGCATGGCGATTATCCAGATGATTACCGGCGTGATCGTCTGGTTCCGGCCAGGCGAGCGCTTTTCCGTCGATGAAGTTGCACAGAATTACCACAGAATGACCCTGCGCCTCGTTGGCGCAGCACATGCGGAGGACAGTCATGTTTGACCAGACCATGCGTTTCGGGCTCAGCGAGGAAGTTGAAGCACTGCGCGAGATGGCGCGCCGCTTTGCACAGGAGAAGATCGCGCCGCTGGCAGCGGAAATCGATGAGAGCAACGAGTTTCCCGAGCATCTCTGGCAGGAGATGGGGGCGCTGGGGCTTCTGGGCGTGACCGTCGAAGAGGAATATGGCGGCTCGGCAATGGGTTACGTGGCGCATGCGGTGGCGATGGAGGAGATCTCCCGCGCATCCGCTTCCGTCGGCCTTTCCTATGGCGCGCATTCCAATCTCTGCGTCAATCAGATCCGCCGTTGGGGCAGCGAAGAGCAGAAGCAGAAATATCTGCCGAAGCTCTGCTCGGGCGAGCATGTCGGCGCACTTGCAATGTCGGAAACGGGCGCTGGCTCCGACGTCGTGTCGATGAAGCTGAAGGCGGAAAAGCGCAATGACCGCTATGTTCTCAACGGCTCGAAGATGTGGATCACCAACGGGCCGGACGCCAACACGCTTGTTGTCTATGCCAAGACCGATCCGGAAGCAGGCCCGCGCGGCATCACAGCCTTCATCATCGAACGTGAAATGAAGGGTTTCTCGGTTGCCCAGAAACTCGACAAGCTTGGCATGCGCGGCTCCAATACGGGCGAGCTGGTCTTCGAGGATGTGGAAGTTCCATTTGAAAACGTGCTTGGCGAGGAAGGTCAGGGCGTGAAGGTGCTCATGTCCGGACTGGATTATGAGCGCGTTGTTCTGGCGGGCGGACCGTTGGGCATAATGGCGGCAGCCATGGATGTAGCCGTACCCTATGTCAGCGAGCGAAAGCAGTTCGGCGAGCCGATCGGGGCCTTCCAGCTTGTGCAGGGCAAGCTTGCGGACATGTATACCCGCCTGAATGCCTGCCGGGCCTATGTCTATGCCGTGGCTTCCGCCTGCGACCGCGGCGAGACTACCCGCAAGGACGCGGCGGGCTGCATTCTCTATGCCGCGGAAAAGGCCACCCAGACGGCGCTGGATGCCATCCAGTTGCTCGGCGGCAATGGCTATGTGAACGAATATCCGACCGGCCGCCTGCTGCGTGACGCCAAGCTCTACGAGATCGGCGCGGGCACGAGCGAAATCCGTCGCTGGCTGATCGGCCGCGAGATAGTGGGCGGGGCGTAAGCGAACGATAGCCCGGGTGATGCGTTGGAGCTGCAACGCATCAACAGGAGACGACCCATGCCACTCAACGCCGTGCAGGAGAAGCTGATTGCGAACAGTCCCGATTTTTCGGGGCTGAAGGCGGTGTTCATCAACACGACGCTGAAGCCGACCAGTCGTGCAAAGTCGCATACGGAGGACCTGATGAAGGATTCCATCGCGATCATGGAAGGCTGTGGCGTGGAGGTCGAATATCTGCGTGCAGCCGATTTCAACATCGCGTTCGGCATGGCTCCCGATATGCGCGCGGAAGGTGCGGAGCGTGATGATTGGCCGGAGATATTCTGGCCGAAGATCCGGGACGCGGACATTCTTGTTCTTGGCACGCCGATATGGCTTGGTGAGGAAAGTTCGATCTGCCGCCTCATCATAGAGCGGCTCTATTCGCAATCCGGCCAAACCAATGAGGCTGGGCAGTATATCTATTATGGCAAGACCGGCGGCGCGATCGTCACCGGCAATGAGGACGGCATCAAGCATATCGGAATGACCGTCACCTATACGCTTCAGCATATCGGCTTCATGATCCCGCCCCAGGCCGATTGCGGCTGGATCGGCGAGGCAGGCCCCGGCCCTTCTTATGGTGACAAGGGCGAAGACGGCAAACATGCCGGCTACGATTCCACCTTCACCGCGAAGAACCTTACCTTCATGACCTTCAACCTGATGCACACGGCGAAGATGTTGAAGGATGCAGGCGGCGTTCCCGTCTACGGCAATTCCGGACACGAATGGGAGAGCTGATTGAAGTTTTGCTGCCTGCACAAAATGGCGATTGACGGATGGGGCGGCGCATGAACACTGCGCCGCATCACCGTGCTTCGGCATCCGCCGAGGCCATTTTGGCTGGACTTCAAATGGGCGTTGCTACCCCTACCCCCAACACGACTTCACCGCGGCTGGAGGGGCTGGATCTTGCCCGCTTTGTCGCCTTTACGGGCATGGTGCTCGTGAACTTCTTCATGGTCATGAGCGACGAGGAAATGGCCGACAGCTGGGCCGCATGGATCATCGGTTCCATTTCCGGCCGCGCAGCGGCAAGCTTCGTGGTGCTGGCCGGTATTGGCTATGGCCTGCTTTCGCATGTGATGCCCGGCAAAAACCTCACTGCCCTCACGACGAAGCGCGCTCTGTTCCTGCTTGTCGTCGGGCTGGCGAACTCGCTGATCTTCGACGCTGACATCCTGCACTATTACGCGTTCTACTTCCTTGTGGGTCTTGCCTTTGTGGGGCTGGCCGATATCTGGCTGAAGCTTGCCATAGGCGCACTTGTCGCGGGCTTCCTGGCGCTTGCTCTCACCCTCGACTTTGATCAGGGCTGGGACTGGGAGAACTTCCTCTATCTCGATTTCTGGGAACCCGCGGGTTTCGTGCGAAACCTGCTCTTCAACGGATGGCATCCTGTTATTCCCTGGGCGGGCTTTTTCCTCTTCGGCATGCTTCTGGCGCGCAGGCCACTTTCCGAGCCGGCTTTCCAGCTTCGCCTGTTTCTCGCAGGCACCGGCGCTCTTGTCGCCGCGGAGAGCCTATCGGTCTATCTCTCTAACTGGGGTGACCAGATGGCAGAGGGCGTCTCAATACTTTTTGATACCACTCCGGTGCCGCCACTGCCGCTCTACATGCTGGCCGGTCTTGGCGCTGCTTGCATGGTCATCGGAGCTGCGCTGCTCGTCGCCCCATATCTACAGCGGCTTGGCGCTCTGGAAATATTTGCGCGGCCCGGACGCCAGACGCTGACGCTTTACATCGCCCATATCTTCATCGGCCTGACGATCATCGAAGCTATGGGCCTTCTGGGAGGACAGGAGGGTGAAACGGCTGTGGCCGCCGCCCTCCTCTTCGCAATATCGGCCATCTTCTATGCCAAGGCATGGTCCCGCATCTCACGCCGCGGGCCTGCGGAATGGCTGATGCGCAAACTGACGGGGTGACAATGGCACGACTGCAAAGCTCGATCTCCACCGGCGATCAGAAATGGCACGACAATGCCGCCGCCATGCAAGCGCTGGTGCGCGACATGAAGGAAAAGGCTGAACGCATTGCGCTTGGTGGCTCGGAAGAAGCCCGCGCACGACACGAAAAGCGCGGCAAGCTTCTGCCGCGCGAGAGGTTAGCGCAGCTTCTTGATCCAGGCTCGCCATTCCTCGAAATCGGCCAGTTCGCAGCCTTTGACATGTATGGGGGCGATATCGCCTCTGCCGGTCTCATTGCAGGTGTGGGCCGTGTCGAAGGCACGGAAGTGATGGTGGTCGTTAATGATGCGACCGTGAAGGGCGGCACCTATTATCCGCTTACGGTGAAGAAGCATCTGAGGGCTCAGGAGATCGCGCTCGAGAACAATCTGCCCTGCATCTATCTGGTGGATTCGGGCGGAGCCAACCTTCCCAATCAGGACGAGGTCTTCCCCGATCGCGACCATTTCGGCCGCATCTTTTTCAACCAGGCGAACATGTCGGCGAAGGGCATCCCACAGATCGCCTGTGTGATGGGCTCGTGTACCGCAGGTGGTGCCTATGTGCCGGCCATGAGCGACGAGACGGTGATGGTGAAGGGCAATGCCACCATCTTTTTGGGCGGCCCTCCCCTCGTGAAGGCAGCCACCGGCGAGGTGGTGACGGCAGAAGAGCTGGGTGGCGCGGAGGTGCATACGCGTGAATCAGGCGTCGCCGACCACTATGCGCTTGATGACGAGCATGCGCTGGCAATCGTCCGGCGCATCGTCAAAAACCTGAATCGGAAGAAGGTTTTGCAACTGAACCTTCGCAAACCGATTCTGCCCGCTTACGACCCGCATGAGCTTTACGGTATCATCCCTACCGACACGCGCCAGCCTTATGATGTGCGTGAGGTGATTGCCCGCATTGTCGACGGCTCGGAGTTGGACGAGTTCAAGGCCAATTATGGCACGACGCTGGTCACGGGCTTCGCGCATATCCACGGAATGCCAGTGGGCATCATTGCCAATAATGGCGTGTTGTTCTCAGAAAGCGCGCTGAAAGGCGCGCATTTCATCGAGCTTTGCTGCCAGCGCAAGATCCCGCTT
>Ga0310345_10006026_pt1 | contig 10644 bp, 13 predicted proteins | sample HC15DNA20500_MG_FD_204667 | JGI IMG/M metagenome (GOLD analysis project Ga0310345, IMG submission 204667) | Marine microbial communities from station ALOHA, North Pacific Subtropical Gyre - HC15-DNA-20-500_MG | ecosystem: Environmental > Aquatic > Marine > Oceanic | place: Pacific Ocean: North... | reverse complement strand
GAATTCGTGCGCGAGCGGGACTGCTACACCAAGGCGGTGAAGGAAGACATCATCGACATCTGCCAGAAGTCGGTGCGGCTGGAAGACAACTTCATCGACCTCGCCTTCGAGATGGGCCCGGTCAGCGGCATGACCGCGAAGGAAATCAAGAAATACATCCGCTACATCGCGGACTGGCGGCTGGGCCAGCTGGGCCTGCAGCCGATCTACATGATCGACGAGCACCCGCTGCCCTGGCTGACCCCGCTGCTGAACGGCGTGGAGCACGCCAACTTCTTCGAACAGCGCGCGACCGAATATTCCAAGGGCGCCACCAAGGGCGACTGGAACACGGTGTGGAGCACCTTCGACAAGCGCCAGGGCGCCGGCAAGGCCGCGAACGAGGAAGAGGCCGACGACGGCCCGGGGCTGTTTGGGGATGATGCTGGCGGGAGCAGCCAGCCCGAAGCGGCGGAGTAGGTTTCCGTAATGACCCTCATATAGACATCATTTGTTCCGCGCGCTATGTCTGAAGCACAGAGGGAATTTGCTCATGCTTCAGTCGGATGAAGAACTTTACGTTGAGTGCGAAAAATGCGGCGGATCCGGGACATGGAATCATTCCGAGCAAAGAGGAGCCACTAGGACTTTCCACACCGGGCCTTGTCCCGATTGTAATAGTATTGGTGCAATCCCTACGGCTGAAGGTGAACGCGTCTTACAGTTAATTAATCGATGGAGACGAGCGGGGAGGCTTTGATATTGCCTGTTCAGGCTTTTATTTCCTATTCGCATGCCGACGACGAATTACTTGATCGCCTTCGGAAGCATCTCTCTCAGCTCGAACGCGATGGGACTTTTTCGGGGTGGTTTGATCGAGACATTCACGCAGGTGGAAAACTTGATCAGGAGATCGAAGATCGCCTCCGGTCGTCCGGCGTCTTTCTCGCTTGTGTAAGCCCCGATTATATTGCTTCTGGCTATTGCTACGAGAAAGAACTGGCCTTCGCCTTGAAAAGAGAGGCAGAAGATGAGTTGATCATCGTACCAGTAATCTTGCAGCCCTGCGAGTGGCTTGAAACGCCATTGGCACGGTTCAAGGCGGTGCCTAAGGATGGGAAGTCTGTAGCTGAGCATACGAACCCTAATGTCGCTTTTTTGGAGGTCGCGACGGAGATTCGTCGCTTGTGTCGAGCGGACGGTAAAGTGGTGGAATACAAGTCTGCTGCACCGATTAGCTCCGCTGATGGAACGTCCGCTCATTCGCGATATCGTGTTCAGCGCCAGTTTGATGATCTGGATCGCCGAGATTTCACTGAGCGTGCGTATCGTGAAATTTTCCAGTTTTTCGAAGCGTCAGTTCGAGAATTGGAATCTGTTCCCGAGGTAGAGGCCCGGTTGTTTCGAACAGACGAAGCACATTTCTCCTGCACGATCATCAATCGTGGCATCTCAAGAGGATTCGAGACCCTTCATGTCCGTCGTGGAGGATCGTGGGGGGCGATAGATATCCTCTATGGCGAGGATAACCGAGCAAACACATCGAATGGCGGGTTTAGTATCTCGTCGGATCAGTATGAGTTATTTTTGACCGCTGGGATGTTCCAAATGTCTGGCAGAGATGACAAATTATCGCCGAAGGATGCAGCTCAGAAACTTTGGGATGATCTCCTTGCACGAGTAGGTATCGATTATGCCTGAACCTGCAGGTTTCCGCTGCCAGTCATGCGGACATGGATTTATGGAGCAGGTGCTAACTGACGCGGAACGCGATCGGCTTCGCAAAGAGAACAAGCGGGGCAGCCCCATCCAGTGCCCGAGTTGCGGTAGCCTTGATGTCTTGAGGGTCTGACCAAACTGGGTTCACACTGGCGCGATGACGATATCTCGCTAGCCCCTCAACACCACCGCTTCCCCACACCTCCCCACTTTCCAGCAACACCCTCCGCCACCAGCACATCCACCGCACTCGATCCGCCACGCGCCAGCACGCGCAGCTTGCGGCCGTAGCGATCCGCGTCGCGGCCGTCGGGGTTGGGGAGCACCTCGAAGGCGCCTGCATTGAGCCACTGCGTCAGCCGCGCGGTTGCGCGCAGGCCCGCCTCGCGCTCTGCCGGGCAGTCGGGCGAGAACACCTCGGGCGCGTCGATATCGGCGATGCGGATTTTTACATCGTTGAGCCAGATCGTGTCGCCATCGACGACGCAGGTATGGCGTTCGCCGCCGATGCAGGGGCCGAACCGCTTCTCGACCCGCTGCACTTCCGCTGCCGCCTGAGCGCTCTGCGGCGTGGCGCTCAGGCCGGGCAATCCGTCGTGCAGCAGGATGGCGGTGAACACCGCCAGCGGTGCGGCCACCAGCACCAGGCCGAGCCCGCGTGCGGCGTCCCACCAGGCTGCGCGCTTCGTCTTGCGCAAAGGCGCAGCCGGGCGCGCGCCCGGGTCGCGGTGCGAAGCGGAGCGGAAGGAGGGGCGGCGAAAGGAGACGGGATCGCCCATGACCGGCCCATGGGCGGCAAGGTCTCAAGGGCGGATTAAGCCTGATCCTTAATGCGCTCCTACCGGGGCGGAGGGCCAATTCTCAGAACAACCACGTCTTCGGGTTGGGCATGGGCCGCTGGTTGGCCGCATTGGCGAGCGAGAGGATGCTGCGCACGGAGCCTTGCCGATCGTCTCCGGCAGCCTCTGCGGCTGATCGCTGCGCCGCCCGCTCAACCTGTCGGAATCGCGCTTGCGTCTATGTTTCTGCAGCCTACCCTGCGGCTCGAAACCCAGGGAGGACCGCTCATGTCTGTCAGATCCGCACTCACCGCCTTCGCCATCCTTTCCGGTTTAGTGGCACCCCAGGCGGCGCAGGCGTGCAGCGTCGTCTCCGATTATCGTGTGCCGACCAATCTGGAACTGGCAGCCGATGCTCAGCTCATCCTCCTCGGCAGGGTGAGCGGTGGTGACGAGGGTGATGGGCCCTTCGAGTCAGCGATCACGGTCGAGCCGATCGAAGCCGTCAAGGGCGCGATGCCGCCAACTCCGATCACGATCCGAGGTGCTTACACGATCGAGGAGACGAACGAGCGTGGTTACCACGTATTCAGCGACCCCTACGAACTCGAAGAGGCCCATCCGCTGAGCTACATCGGCGGATGTATCCGCTACATGTTCCCCGCCGATACCACCGCGCTGTTCTTCCTCGAACGGCGCGATGGCGAATGGCGATCGGCTGGCGGCCCATTTTCGCGCTGGGCGGAAGACGTGCTGGCCGAGGATGCGCCGTGGCTGCGGCTGACGCGGTTCTACACCGAGGTCGCGGCGGCGCCTCCCGAGTCCCGGGTCGCCATGCTGGAAGCGGAGCGTGCGCGCCTGCGGAGCCAGGAGAACAGGGTGTCGCAGCTGATGGCGGAGGATATTGGACGCCAACTGGACGGACCGAACGAACCCTGGAACGTCATCATGCAGCGCGCGATCGAAAGCCAGGATTGGGGCCGGATCGAAAAAGAGGATCGGGAGGCGAGGGAAGGAAACGCCGCCCAGCCCGATACGATGGCCGAGGACATCATGACCGAAGATATCGACGAGGAGTGATTCGCGCCTAGTAGGCCCTCAGAAAAGCCACGTCTTCGGACGGGGCATGGGCCGCCGGTTGGCCGCATTGGCGAGCGAGAGGATGCTGCGCACGCAGTACCACACGAACATCAGGAAGCCGATGCCGACGCCGCCGAAGATCGCGGCGATAATTCCGGCGGGCGGCTCGTGCGGGGCCGCGTCGATCGCCGTCTGGTCGGCAAAGGCGGGCCCGGCGGTGGTCGCCACGGCCAGCGCGATGACCCCGCCGAACACCAGCAGGCACACCCAGAAGCCGATCCAGAAGGTGCGGATGAGGTAGGTGAAGTGCGTCTCCTCCCACTCGGTCACATCCCAGTCGTTGCGCCATACGTAGGCGAGGATCAGGCCGATCAGCACGCTGAAGCCCGTGAACAGGTTGGCGAGGTAGAGGATCGCCACGATGATCGGGCGGTAGAGCGTTACGCCCGTATCGGGCTCCGCCCCGCCCGCACCCTCGCCATTGCCCGCGTAGTCATCGCTCATCTGCGCTCTCCCCCCTTCGCCCGGCCTCGTACCGGCCTCCGCCGGACCTTATAGCCCAGGCAGGCCCTGCGGGAAACTGCGCGGCTTGCCATCGCCGCGGCGCGGTGCAAGATTTGCCGCCAGCCTTGTCCTCACAGGAGAATCGCCATGGCCTTTCGTTTCGCCCCTGCCGCCATCACGCTCACCGCCGCGCTTTGCCTTGCCGCCTGCGGCGAGCCCGAGGAAACCACCTACGAGGTCGACGCCGTCGACCAGAGCGGCGGCGAGCTGATCGTGGCCGACGAGGATGCCCAGGGCGTCCCGGTGAATGTGCCCGAAACCGAGATGACCAACGTGCCGCCCGAAGAAATGGCGGAAGACGAAACCGCGCAGGAAACCGATACCACCGAAGAATAGGCCGCAGCGCGCGGCGTCTTTCGCCCGTCGCGCCTGCGTGCCCGCCGTCCGCGCCTGCCGCCCCGGCGCTGTCCTACAGGCACCGCGCTGCGCTATGTCTGCGGCCATGACGGTCGCCCCCGCACGTGCTGCCCCGACGCGCGCCTTCGCGCCGGGAGCGGCGGTTTGCTCCCGGGGCGTTTTTCGCCTCCTGGACACTGTGTCAGGTGTGTCAGGCACGCGGCAGGCCGCTCTCCGGGGAGCGCGCGGAACCTCGCCCCGCCGCCGCTTGTTGGAAGGGCAAGCCGCCTTGCGCGGACACCCCTCAGCAACAGGAGCAAGCACCATGGCCGACGACGATGTGATCGAGAAGAAGAGTTCGAGCAAATGGCTCTGGATCGCGGTGATCGCGGTTCTCGCACTGGTGGCGATCATGGTCTTCGTGAACGCCGATGGCGACGATCCGGACCTGCCCGATAGCGCGGTTACCACGACCGAAGAACGGCTCGACACCGATCTGAGCGACGAGTCCGAACTCACCACCGAAGCGATCGACGATGTGAACGGCATCGATCCCGTCGCGACCGTGGCCCCCGAAGGCGCCGAGGCGGAGGGCGATGCGCCCGAAACCGCGATCGATACCCCGCAGGACGAGTAGGACGGCGAGGCGGGGCGTGTGGTCCCGCCTTCCCAAACCGCGCGAGCCCCGCTAGCGCGCGGGGCATGAGCGAGAGTCCACCGGTGAACGGCGGGGGCGCGGCCCCCCGCAATGCAGGCCCGAATGCGGGCCTCGATGCAGGCGCAAAGGCCAGCGTACTGATAGAGGCGCTGCCCTTCCTGCGCCGCTATGCCGGGCGCACCTTCGTGGTGAAGTACGGCGGGCACGCAATGGGGGACAACGCCGCCGCAGCCAGCTTCGCGCAGGACATCGTTCTGCTGAAGGCGGTCGGCATCAATCCCGTGGTCGTCCATGGCGGCGGCCCGCAGATCGGCGCGATGCTGGAACGCGTGGGCGTGGAAAGCCGCTTCGTCGATGGTCTGCGGGTGACCGACGAGGCCACGGTGGAGATCGCCGAAATGGTCCTGTCCGGCGCGATCAACAAGCAGATCGTCGCCGCGATCCACGCTGCGGGCGGTCGCGCGCTGGGCCTGTCGGGCAAGGACGCAGGGCTGGTGAAGGCGCGCAAGGTCAGCCGCGATACGCGGGTGGAGGACAGCGCGATCGAACAGCTGGTCGATCTGGGCTTCGTGGGCGAGCCTGCAGAGATCGACCCGCAGGTGATCGAAATGGCCACCGCCAGCGGCCTCATCCCGGTCATCGCCCCCATCGGTGCGGGCGATAATGGCGAAACCTACAACATCAATGCGGACACGATGGCCGGCGCGCTCGCCGGGGCGCTGGGCGCGGCGCGGCTTCTGCTGCTGACCGATGTGGCGGGCGTGCTCGACGGCGACGGGCATCTGGTGAGCGAACTGGACGAGGCCAGCATCGAAAAGCTGCGGGCCGAAGGCGTCATCACCGGCGGCATGATCCCGAAGCTGGAAACATGCCTCGCCGCCACGCGCGAAGGGTGCGAGGCAGCGGTCATCCTCGACGGGCGGGTGGAACATGCCATGCTGCTGGAGTTCTTCACCGCAAGCGGCGCGGGCACGCTCGTAAGAGCCGTCCAAAACGGCTAGGCCTGCGGGCGAACCGCACCCTTGCCTTCGCATATTGGCGTATTACTCTTGTAAGACGCTACCGAAAAACGCTCAGGAGACCGGGCCGCCATGCAAGCCCTTTTCGCCATCTACAATATCGTCGAATTGCTCACGAACGTCTTCGTGATGCTGATCATCGTGCAGTTCGTGATCGGCCTGCTGCTCGCCTTCAACGTGGTCAGCCAGGGGAACGACTTCGTGGTTGCGATCTACCGTTCGATCAATTCGCTGCTCGATCCGGTGCTCAGGCCTATCCGCAACCTGCTCCCGCAAACCGGCGCGATCGACTTCTCGCCGCTGGTGCTGATCATCGTGCTGCAGATCTTCCTGATCATCCTCGGTTCGGTGATCGGAGGCCTCGCGTGAGCGCACAGATCATCGACGGAAAGGCCTTCGCGGCCAGTCTGCGCGAGCGCGTCGGCGCGCATGCGGCCACCTTTGCCGAGAAGGCGGGCCGCAAGCCTGGCCTCGCCGTGGTGCTGGTGGGAGAAGACCCGGCCAGCCAGGTCTATGTCGGTGCGAAGGGCAAGGCGACGCTGGCCGCCAACATGGAGAGCTTCGAGCACCGCCTGCCTGCCGACACATCGCAGGACGATCTGATCGCGCTGGTCGAGCAGCTGAATGCTGATCCGGCGGTCGACGGCATCCTCGTCCAGCTGCCACTGCCGGGCGATCTCGACGAACAGGCGGTGATCGCGGCGATCGATCCGGGCAAGGATGTCGACGGTTTCCATGTCGAGAGTGCGGGGCGGCTGATGGTCGGGCGCGAAGGGTTCGTGCCGTGTACGCCGCTTGGCTGCATCATGCTGCTGCAGGACCGGCTGGGCGATCTTTCGGGCCTGAACGCGGTTGTCATCGGGCGCTCCAACATCGTGGGCAAGCCCATGGCGCAGCTGCTGCTGGACGCAAACGCCACCGTCACCATAGCGCATAGCCGAACGAAGGACCTGCCCGAGGTCGTCCGCCGTGCGGATATCGTAGTCGCCGCGGTGGGGCGTGCCGAGATGGTCAAGGCGGACTGGATCAAGCCCGGAGCCACGGTGATCGATGTCGGCATTAATCGCCTTGCGCCTGCCGAGGGCGAAAAAAGAGGGCGTCTGGTGGGCGATGTCGAGTTCGCGGGCGTCAAGGATGTGGCGGGCGCGATCACGCCCGTCCCCGGCGGGGTCGGCCCCATGACCATCGCGGTGCTGCTGCGTAACACGCTTGTCGCGGCGCACGCGCATGAGGGGCTCGAACCGCCGGAGGGCCTGTGAAGCCAGCGCACACTTTCGCCGCGACGATCCTTGTCGGTTGCATGCTGGCCGCTTGTGCGGGCCCATCGGGTCCGCGCACCCCACGCGACGTAATCGACCGCGCGCTGGGCAGCGCGCCCTATGCAGCCCAGCCTGGCGAGATCGTCGCGCGCGAAGTGGAATACCAGCTCGCCGCGCGCGAGCGGGGGCAGTATACTGCGATGCTGGACTTCGCCGCAGGCGATGCGGTGGTGCATGGGCGCAACGGGCCCGTGCCTGCGCGCCCGGTCTTCTCCAGCCTAGAGGACCCCGAAACCACCATCGAGTGGAGCCCGCGCACGGTCATCATGAGCTGCGATGGCAACCTGGCCGTCAGTTCCGGCCGGTATCGGGAGCCCGAAGGCTTCGTCGGCACCTTCGTGACCGTGTGGGAGCGTGACGACAGGAACGACGATTACGAGTGGAGCTACGATGTTGCCGGGCGCGACGATCCGCAGCCGCCGCCCGAGGTCATCGACGAGGATGCGATCGTCGTCACCGCGATCGATACGATCCGCGGACTGGTGGCGGACTGTCCGCGCGCGGGAGCGACGGTGCCCGCTCCGCCGGTGATCGAACCTGCCGCAGGTGCCAGCCACGGCCAGGAGGCTTCGCCCGACGGAACCCTGCGCTGGTACTGGGAGCACCGGGCCGATGGAACAAGATACGCCCGCGGCGACTTCTACACGTCCGGCGCGTGGGATACGGTGATCGAGCGATCCTTCGCCTCGCCGCCGGAATGACCGAAGCCGAACCCTAGGCCCGCAGCCCATGCTCGAACTCTTCTTCTCCGCCTTCGTGACCTTCTTCGTGGTGGTCGACCCGCCCGGTTGCGCGCCGATCTATGCCGGGCTGACGCGCGAGGCGAGCCGGGCGCAGACCGTATCGATGGCAATCCGCGCCACGGTGATCTCGGGGCTGATCCTGCTGGTCTTCGGCCTGTTCGGTGAACAGCTGCTCGGCGCGCTGGGCATCGAACTGGACAGCTTCCGCATCGCGGGCGGCATCATGCTGTTCATGATCGCGATCGACATGGTGTTCGAGAAACGCACCGAGCGGCGCGAGGAACGCGCGGAGAAGATCAACGCGAATCCCGAGATAGAGGATGTCTCGGTCTTCCCCATGGCCATGCCCATGATGGCCGGGCCCGGCGCCATCGCGGCGATCATGCTGCTGATGAACCAGGCGACCGGGATCGAAGAGAGCGTCGTCGTATTCGCGGCAGCCGGGCTGGTGCTGCTGATCACCATGGCATCGCTGATTGCAGCGCGCCCGTTGATGAACCTTGTCGGCACGCGGATAGAGGCAGCTATCACACGGCTCCTGGGCGTCCTGCTGGCCGCACTCGCCTCGCAGTTCGTGATCGACGGCCTGCGCGGCACCTTGCTGGCCTGACCGGGCGCGGGGCCCCGGCTACTGCAGGGTAACCCTGTCGTCGGTGCCGTTCTGGCGGCCGAAGAAATACATCAGCTGGATCAGCAGTTCGCACCGCGCGGCAAGGTCCGGCGATTCGAGCAGGGCCTGCTTGGATGCCGCGTCGAACGGTGCGATCTGGCTGACCCCGTTGATCAGCGACTGGTCGTCGAGCTGGGCGACCGCGTCCCAGTCCACCGAATAGCCCTGCGCATCGGCGAAGCGGCGGGCCTCACGTTCGAACCCGGCACGCTCGATCCCGCTCAGCACTTCGTCGCCGTCCTCGGCGATAAGTTCGCCCTCCACCTGACGGAAGGGGGTTGAGACGTCGAGTTCGCGGATCAAGCGAAAGCGGCTCTCTCCATCGAGCACGAGGTTGTAGCGCCCGTCGTCCAGCGCCTCGACCTCGGCGATCTTGCCCACACAGCCGACTTCGTAGAGGTCCGCGCCCTCGCGCGCCTGCTTGGGCTGAATCATCGCGATTCGCCTGTCCCGCGCGAGGGCATCGCCCACCAGCGCGCGATAGCGCGGTTCGAACATGTGCAGCGGCAGTTGCAGGCCGGGAAACAGCACGGCACCGGAAAGCGGAAAGATGGACAGGCGCATGAGGGCTATCCGAAGAGGATCTTCGACAGGCGCCGACGCGTAGCGACCACCCATGGATCTTCCAGCCCGACGGCTTCGAAAATCTGCAGCAGCTTCGTGCGCGCCGCGCCCTCGTTCCATTCACGGTCTTCCTCGACCATGGAGAGCAGCTCGTCGGCGGCCGCATCACGCTGGCGCGCCGCAAAGGCGGCTTCGGCATAGGCATAGCGCGCGTCCATATCGCCGCCTTGCGCCTTTTCGCGCAGGGCGGTCAGTTCGCTGTCGTCCACCTTCTCGCCCGCGAGTTCAAGCTGCGCACCGGCCTGTGCCACGGCGGGGTCGGCCTTCTGTTCGTCGGTCAGCGCGTCGAAGGTCGCCTGCGCCTGCTCCTGCTGCCCGTTGGCCAGCAACGCGCGAATCAGGCCGGACTGGATTTCGGGCCGGCTTGCGATCTCGGGCGGGGCGGCGCTTGCGATCTCGCTATAGAGCTGAACCGCTTTCTCGTTCTCGCCTGCCTCCAGCAGCTGTTCGCCCATGGCGATCAGCTGTTCGACATCGGGCATGCCGTCGTTCGGCCCGCCTTCGGCACCATCCGCATTCGGATCGAGCGGTAGCTGGGCAAGAATCTGGTCGAGCGCCTGCTTCAGCTGGCTTTCGCTGCGCGCGCTGGTGAGATCGGCAACGGGGCGGCCCTGGAACATCGCGTATACCGTCGGGATCGACTGGACCTGGAACTGGCTGGCGATGAACTGTTCCTCATCGACATTCACCTTCTTCAGGACCACGCCCTTGTCGGCATATTCGGCGGCGACCTTTTCCAGCATCGGCGCCAGCGCCTTGCACGGCCCGCACCACTCGGCCCAGAAATCGAGCACCACCAGCTTCGACATCGAAGGTTCCACGACCTCCTGCCGGAAGCGATCGACTGCTTTTTGTTCCTCGATATTGAGCCCCATGCTGGCCAAGTGCGGTCCCCTTTCTATGCGGTTGCGAGAAGCCCCAATGTGGGCTTTTCGCCGAAGATGTGAAGGGCGGGAATGCGCGTGCAATTTTGCGCTTGCGATAGCCTCTCCTCATTGCTAGGTGCCCGCTTCCCATTCCGGCGAAGAGCTTCGCGCCTTGCCGGAAACGCCATGTGAGCGGGCGTAGCTCAGGGGTAGAGCACAACCTTGCCAAGGTTGGGGTCGGGCGTTCGAATCGCCTCGCCCGCTCCATTGTCCTTATTTTCCGACAAA
>Ga0310345_10006025_pt1 | contig 10645 bp, 12 predicted proteins | sample HC15DNA20500_MG_FD_204667 | JGI IMG/M metagenome (GOLD analysis project Ga0310345, IMG submission 204667) | Marine microbial communities from station ALOHA, North Pacific Subtropical Gyre - HC15-DNA-20-500_MG | ecosystem: Environmental > Aquatic > Marine > Oceanic | place: Pacific Ocean: North... | reverse complement strand
ACCCAGAGAAGCTTGACGCCGGTGTGCTCCATCTCCTCCTGGATCTCATCGGCAATACGGTCCAGGTTGTCGTTGCTCTCACGGAGGGTCTCTCCTTGGGGCGCGACGTCTCGATCATGGAAGGTGAAGAAGGGCACGCCCAGTTTCTCGAAGAACTCGAATGCCGCCGTGAGCTTCACCTTGGCCTGAGCCATTGGGTCGCCGTCACCCATCCAGGGCCGCATAATGGTCGGCTCCCCGAAGATGTCCACCCCGGGCCAGACGAAACTGTGCCAGTAGCAGACGGCGAATCGCAGATGGTCCTCCATTCGTTTGCCGAGCACATGCTTGTCCGGATCGTACCAACGGAAGGCCATCGCGTTGTCCGTCTCGGGCCCTTCGTACCGTACGTTATCCACACTTGCGAACACGGAATCCATGAAAACCTCCTGTCGGGCTTCGGCATGTCTGTGTGACTGAGCAGCTAATGTCGCCACCGAGCATGATTATAGTCAGTCTCGACTGGGAGCGCTATTGCGGACACCCCCTCTCAATCTCCTCCTGCGAGGGGGAGAGGACCCGATCCCTTCCCCCCGCGGGGGAAGGTTAGGAAGGGGGCCCTTGGTCCTCAATCAGCGGACGCGCGACCTATGCGGGAGTGTTTACTTGGGTGACACTAGCTGCCATGATAGGCGGAGATTCTAGTCTGAGGTTACCTGACATGGGTGAAACGACCGCAGCCGTACTGGGCATTGACGTTGGCACCACTGCCACGAAGTCGATTCTGGTCGGAGAGGATGGTCACGTCCTGGCCGAGGCAGAGGTGGAACAGGCGGTGTCGACACCTCGAGCTGCTTGGGCAGAGCAGCACCCCGATATGTGGTGGGCCAGCACAAAGGAGGCTGTGGGTCAAGTACTGGACCGGGCACCTGCAGTAGAGGTGAAGGCGATAGGTCTGTCGGGGCAGATGCACAGCTCGGTCTTCCTGGATGGCGACGGTGCCGTCATCAGGCCGGCAATCCTGTGGTCCGATGGACGCACCTCCGAGCAGTGTCGCTGGATCACCGACGAGGTCGGCCTGGACGGCCTGTATCGCAGTGTGGGAAACCTGGCGTTGGAGGGGTTTACCGCACCCAAAGTGTTGTGGCTTCGAGACAACGAGCCAGAGAGCTACGAACGCCTCCGGTCTCTCCTGCTTGCCAAGGACTACATCAGGTACCGCCTGACAGGCGAGCTGGCTACCGACCCATCTGACGCAATCGGCACACTGCTGTTCGACGTCCGCGAGCAAACCTGGTCTCGCGAGATGGTCGACCGCCTGGATATATCTCCGGATATCCTGCCGCGCGTCCTGGGATCGAGCGAGGTCTCGGGCGTGGTCATGGGCAGCGTCGCACGGGAGCTAGGGTTGCCGGCCGGCATTCCAGTCGTGGGTGGCGGAGGGGACAATGCTGCTGCCGCCGTCGGCACCGGCGTTGTGGATGTCGGCCAGTCGCAGTCCAGCATCGGCACATCCGGGACGCTCCTCACACCCATTGGAGAGCCCCGCGTGGACTCGGCTATGCGGCTTCACACCTTCATCCACTGCCTGTCGGACCAGTGGTACCTCATGGGAGTGGTTATATCGGCGGGAAGCTCCCTAAGGTGGCTTCGCGACGTGCTTCTACCCAATCGCACGGGAGATGGCTACGATCTGCTGACATCAGAGGCCGCAACGGCGCCGTCAGGCAGCGAGGGACTCTTCTTCCTGCCATATCTGAGTGGGGAGCGGACCCCCCATAACGATTCGGCCGCGAGGGGCGTGTTCTTCGGTCTTCATTTGGGACACACCCGAGCACACATGGTTAGAGCCGTAATGGAGGGTGTGTGCTTTGCGCTGAGGGACTCCCTAGAGCTCATGCGTGAGCTGGACGTGTCTCTAACGGAGATAAGGGCCGTGGGCGGCGGTGCAAGCAGCACCTTGTGGCGTCAAATGCAGGCAGACGTCTATCGCGTACCTGTCGTGACGATGGGCTCCTCAGGCGGCCCAGCATACGGAGCAGCCATGCTTGCAACCGTGGGGATCGGGCTCCTACCGTCGATTCGAGAGGGAGCGAGCAGATGGCTTCAGGCAGAGGAACCACTAGAACCGACGAAGAGTGAAGCCGACCGTTACGATGAGCTATACCAGGGCTATCGAGAGCTCTACCCGGTCCTCAAGGAACAGTTTCGCCGTTCGGCAGAATCGATAGAGCGCCTCTGAACGTTGGGACTCCGGACGAGACGTATAAGGTTGGCGGTAGAGTCTCCCAAATATAAAGAGTCATATGTTCAATTTGCTTAGGCGAACTTGTTAGCATAGTGGTAGATTTGATAAATTTCCCTGATTGGAGAATAGGTTAGATGAACAGGAACCGCACACTACGACTCACTAGCCTGGTGCTGCGGCTGATATCCTTGGCGGTGGCACTGTGGGGTGGAATTCACCTCCAACACCTCATCAATAATGGTGGTGGTAGACACCTGGGAGAGACTGTAGTCTTCATCGTCCTAGCATTGGGACTGTTTACGGGTTCAGTGTGGGCCTGCCAACGGGAACGTAAGGCAGAGTGACAAAATCAGGCCAGCGAGATACGGCAGATAATCGTATCGTCTATACTGCCCCCAGAGGCAGGGTGATGCTCCTAAGTCTATCGGAAGCATTACACGTCCGAGCGGATCCTGTCTGCCCTGTTAACATTCGGGAAGATGTTCGAGTAATCCTGAGCAATAACCCCTGCACCGAAAGGTAAATCGCGTGCAGTCCCAACTGAGATGGAACTACTCAGAATAGATACTCGTCCAGTCAAATGAGGTGTGTCAAAGCGATAACCCTCCGATTTGTCGACAACTTGACGAAAGGAAAATCTGACAATGAAAATCCAGGAACTCAAGACATTCGTGGTAGCAAATCCTCCTCCTCATCATGGAGGGCCGTATTGGGTCTTCTTGAAACTCACCACCGACGACGGCATCCGGGGTTATGGCGAAGTCTACGGAGTGCCGTTCAGTCCGGCCAAGGTGACGATGCTGATCGAAGACGTTGTTGAGCGGTACGTTATCGGCACCGACCCGTTCCAGACCGAAAAACTGTGGCGGAGAATCTACTCGGGCGGGTACGCTCAGCATCCCGACCTGACAACGATGGGTTTGCTCAGCGGCATCGAGATGGCGTGCTGGGACATCGTCGGCAAAGCTCTTAACCAGCCGATCTACAACCTTCTGGGTGGGCAGATCCACGAAAAACTCAGGTCTTACACTTACCTGTACGCGGCTCCGGTAGCCAACCCCGTAGAGGGAGCGCGAGCCACTAGCGTCCATGAAGACCCGATTGTCGCTCCACAGAGGGCCGCCGCATACGCCGACCAGGGCTTCACGGCCATCAAGTTCGATCCAATCGACCGTATGACTCCACTCGATCCCAGGCAACTCTCGCTGCAGGTGCTCGACAACGCCGAGCTCGTCACAAAGAACGTACGCGAGGCCGTTGGAAGCCGGTGCGACCTGCTCATTGGTACCCACGGTCAGATGACCACTTCTAGCGCCATCAGGCTCGCCAAGCGGCTGGAGCCATTCGATCCCCTGTGGTTCGAGGAGCCGGTTCCGCCGGAAAACAGGACGGAAATGGCCCGCGTTGCGCACCACACTACCATTCCCGTAGCCTCGGGCGAACGGCTGAGCACAAAGTACGAGTTCGTCGAACTGATGGAAAGGCAGGCTGCCGCTATCCTTCAGCCCGCATTGGGAAGGGTAGGGGGCATCATGGAGGCCAAGAAGATTGCTGGCATGGCCGAGGCGCACTACGTACAGATGGCTCCGCACCTCTACTGCGGACCTTTGGAAGCCGCTGCCAACATCCAGATCGGCACATGTAGCGCCAACTTCTTGATACAGGAGAGTATTGAACAATTCGGAGGATTTTACTCGGAGATCCTTATCGAGCCGATCAAGTGGGAGGACGGCTACATCATACCCTCCGACAAACCTGGCCTGGGTATCGAGCTGAACGAGGAAGTAGCGGCCAATCATGCGTATGAAGGAACAGTGTTCTCACCGGTAGTCGACAGGAGCAGCAGCTGACCGGTGCGTCGTTACCGTTGCTGGGACTTCCGTGCGAAGAACCCGGTTAATACCTCTGAGAGGCGCTCCGGCATTTCGGCAATTGCCTCTCGGAAGGCTGCTTGGGAAATCTGTGCTAAATACGGGAAATTCATGCTTAATAGCATCCTCGTTACCGACCTGCTAACCCCGTAGCCCTAGCTGCCCGCCACGGCACTAGCCCACCATCCCTCTTGCCCCTAGGCCATACTGCCCCCAGAGGCAGGGTTATGCGGGGTGGTGTGAGACTATAGTCGGTCACGGAGAGTTCTATGAGAGAAGTTAGACATTGTGAAAACTGTCGGGCTACCCTGCGTGCGGAAGCATCATTCTGTTCATCTTGTGGGTCGTCGGGACCCGCTGTGTTTGATATGAAATGCCCGACATGCGGTAACGATAATACAGAAGATGCCCAGTTCTGTGGAGGGTGTGGTGCATCTCTGAGTGCTTCTATGGTCAGGTTCAAGGAAGCCATTAAGCTGGGTTTCAGGAACTACGTCAACTGTAGCGGGAGAGCAACAAGGGCAGAATTTTGGTGGTGGTATCTGTTCGGTGTGATTGGGTTTTGCGGCTTGTCACTCATCCAGATACTTGCTAGCGTACTCGGAGTAGGAGCAGGTTCGACGATAGTATATGTGGCTGGGATATTGACTTTTTTTATCCCTCCACTCGTCAGACGCCTGCACGATACAGGTAGGTGGGCATGGTGGTGGCTCCTGTTGAGTTTTGGTCCTTTCGGTTTAATTTTTCTGATTGTATGGTGCTGCCAACAAGGTAACACTGGCTTCAACGAGTACGGCCCAGACCCACGTACCTACCGCCCAGGCCGTAGGAAGGCTGACCTCACAACAGCCTCATAAGCCTTAATAGCATCCTCGCTATTTACCTGTTCCGCATAGATACGAGTCCATAGTTAGACTGCTATGGCCCAACAGGCCCCGTACGCGAAACAGGTTCATCCCGTTTCGGGCTGACTCACCTCTTCTATTTCGACATTATTTATGATGTAGTGCGCCCAAAGGGGCGTCAGGAAGAAAATCCCGACGACTGTAAAACACAGCACAATCGATATTAGGCCATACAAGATTACAAGTGGAAATGAACGAAATCGGAATCGAAGCCGGTATTTTGTTTCCCACATATCTGTAAACTCCTTTATGTTGAATAATTAGCATTATATGCCCATGAATCAGTGAATGTATTACGTTGTCAGAACATGCTCTCTATTCATCCAACTACCCTTCAATCGTCTCATAGCCCCCAATAGCATCTTCGCTATTCACCTGCTAGTCCCGTAGCCCTAGCTACTACCAGTCCCCCGGCCTAAGCCTCGGCGCCTCTTCTTTCCCTCCTGGACTATACTGCCCCCAGAGGCAGGGTCAGGTGCGGTAGAGCCTAACGACTAGGAGCCCCATGGGGGATTAGGTACAACTGAGGGGTATGGAGATTAATCTCAAGCTCACAATATCATTCTTTCTACCCGCAGCATTCATTTTGTTGCTGGTTGGTTGTGGTGAAGATACCTCTACCCCAGTGCCACCTACTGCCACACCTACCGCCGCGTCCACTCAGGTGCCACCAACTCCAACCGCTGGGCATACACCAACCGCTACTACAATAGCGATGCCGGATTTCGAACTTCCGGATACTTCCGGTTCCACAGTGTCTCTTTCTAAGACGCTTTCACATAGCCATTTCGCCGTACTGGTCTTCTATCGAGGTCACTTTTGAGGTATCTGTCGCGCGCAGCTCGTGGAGCTGCAACAGATGTACACTGAATTCCAATACCTCGACGCTGAGATACTCGGAATCAGCATGGACAACATCTCTGAAACCTCTGTGCTAGCGGAGACTTTAGGGGTGACGTATAAACTCCTATCTGACCCCAATGGGAAAGTGGTTAAAGAATATGGAGTCTACAATCTCCTTGGAGATGGAGTCGCAGCACCAGCCGTCTTTATTATTGGGCCGGACAGGGATATCAAATGGAGTTACGTAGGCAGGAATATTGGAGATAGGCCAAGCGCGGGCGATATCATAGCCCGTTTGAAATAGACATTGCCTTCACGACCTACCCCACAACAGCCTTAATAGCATCCTCGCTATTCACCTGATGGCCCCGTAGCCCTCGCTACTAACATCCCCGCCTAAGCCTCGGCGCCTCTTCTTTCCCTCCTGGACTATACTGCCACCAGAGGCAGGGTGATGCAGGGTGGCGTGATAAGGCGGAAGAAAGACATAAATTATGGCAAGAAGTAGCCACGCCAGATATAGACGGTCGACCAAGAGTAAGCAACCGGTGAGAGGTTACACGCTACGTGGGCGAAATGGTCGAATCAAATATGTGGGCATAACGAATAACCCAGGTCGTCGAGCCGCTGAACACCAGAAAAGCGGTAAGGTGGGCAAGATGAAAGTTGAGGCTAGGCATCAAAGTAGAACTTCCGCCCTTAAATGGGAGCGTCGGAAGTTAGCGACCTATCGGAGAAGCCACGCTGGGAAGAATCCGGTTATGAACAAAACAAAGACCGAGGGGTGGAGATACTAGAGGCTCCCATTACTGTGGCAGGGCTGCGGGGATGTCCGTAGCCTACCCGTTAACGAAGTCTTTGCACAGGCCCTGAAAGTTACGCGGAATGATTACAACAGCAGTCAAACAGCCCGAGGATAAGGCCGTACACGTTAGTGAAGTCCAACGAGGTCTTGCATGCGGTTGCGTATGTGCAGACTGCGGCGGGAAGCTTGTAGCGAGACAGGGGCCACAGAGAGACCATCATTTTGCTCACCACATCCATGCAGATTGTCATGGAGAAACGAATCTCCACAAGATGGCGAAGCAAATCCTTATCGATGAACTCTGTCTGACTGTCGGACATCCCGAACTGGACTCTCCCGTTATGCAAAGATTTGAAACTGCAAGTGATGAAGTTACTAGAAGGAGAGGTCACGGGAGGGTGCAAATAGACTGCCTTATGGAGATTGGCAACGAAAAGAACAAGCTGCCAATCGATATAACCGAGTTAGCTGTAGAGATTTTGGTAACACATGCTGTTGACGAGCAAAAACAAACTAAGTTGCGTGAGCTTGGCCTACAAACAATCGAAATAGACTTGACAGAATTGGCTCATCCGGACTCTGCACCATCTAAAGAAGACATACGAAAAGCTATCTGCGACACGCCCTCAAATATCACATGGATAGGTTACGAGGCATCTCAGTCGAAACAACTGGAATTAGACCTTGACCGGGAAGGCGAAAGCCCTACCGCAGAACGGCCATGTCCAGACTGTGGCGCTGAGCTGAGTGAGGAAGCATCAGTTTGCATGTCCTGTGGCACAGTACAGGACGAGACAGCTGTCCAACTGTCTGAGAATCGACCGGAACCATCGCCAGAAGGCGTTGGTCCTGAAACCAGGCAAATTACCGGCCCCCAGAATAGAAGAGGCATCAGGATAATTAAACAATATCTCGAAACGGGGGGATTAGCCGCTGATGGGGCAATTCCAGGCAAGCAATATGGAAAAACTGCCAAGCCAAAACGTGCCGTAAAGTCAACTAGTCGTAAGAAACGCAAGCGTTAACTAAGGCTCTCTGCCACTTAACCACAATGGCCAAACAGCCTTATAAGCCTTAATAGCATCCTCGCTGTTGACCCCCCAAATTTATGTTGCCCCAAGAAATGGGGTAATGTGTGCAGTAGTTAACACCTAGGAGCACAATGCTCCACATCAGACCGCAATACAGGGGGGCGGACATGCACTACAAAACCAGCGAATCTACCTCCATGTCATACAACCAGGTTATCCACGACGGTGATGGGGAGATCACGAGGACGCCGTTCTTCAGGGATGTCTTGCGGCTACCGCTCAGCTTCGAGATCTGGGAACTGGCTGCTGGGGTCAGCGAGGGTGGCCGACCCGCCATAGTGGATCTGGGAGTAGCACACGGCGTCTCCCTGAGGATTGTCCAGGAAGGTGATGTGATCGAACCGTAGGGGCAGGTTTGTCCCGACTCATCGGGATCCCGATACTCATGTCGGGACAGACCTGCCCCTACCGATGGCGAATTTACGAGGCTTGACTTTGGCCGGGCTTGCGAAAGAGATACATAGCCCAGCCTAAAACGTCGCGCCCCCACCTCAGGTAGATGTCCCGGGACCTGGTTGTCCGTTTCATTAGTTCAGGGACATCCGGGTCGTCGGGATGAGACCGGCTGTACTGCTCCGCTGCGTACCACTGCAACCCCTCGTAGGTGTCCCAATCGTCGTGGCTGCTGACCACTGAGTACAAGGAGGCCAGGTCTTCCGCCTCACCGATGGCGACGTTGTCGTAATGGGCGCCGAAGTCCTCCTCGCTGAACTCCTCGGCGGCGAGGTACTCACCGGAGGGCTTCTGGAGCCAGTACGGCTCACCGACCAGTATGAGACCCCCTGGCCGGACCATCTCCTTCAGAGCGCGAAGCGTGCCGTGATGGCCTCCGAACACCCATGAGGCGCCGATGCACATCGCCAGGTCCAGAGATTCGGGCCGGTCGGGCCGATACTCGGCGCCGTCCACGCAGATGAAGTTCAGGTCTGCGTTCGGCACGCGCCGCCGACGCTTTTCCTCGGCGTCGGCGATACAGAAGGGGGACGCGTCCACTCCCTGGCCCTCGACTCCGAACCTCTCCACCAGCCTCACCAGCATCTCCGCCTTGCCGCAGGCGACGTCCACGACGCGCGCGCCACGGTCGAGGTCCAGCAGGTCATACAGGGCGTCGATCTTCTCGACGCTCATGGGGTTGCATACCGCGTGGTACCGATGCGTAATGTGGAAGTACTTCCACCGGTCCATCCTGGTTTCTGCCACAGAAACGCTCCTCGGAGCGGGCGGCAGGGCCGTCCGCTTGTCGCGATGATAACCGGGTAAGGTGATTCTACGCCACAACCTCCGCGTAGCTTTCACGATCGACCTCATCGACATGGTTGGGAACTCGGGAACTCAGGTGATGTCTACGACCGACGAATCCTCCGTGACGTTAGGCAAGTCTGTCCCTAGTGCTCCCACGGACGTGTCTGCGGTACTCGGCGATCGTCAGGCATTAGTCTCATGGACTGCTCCAGCCTCTAACGGCGGCAGTGCCATCACGGAGTACACGGTAATCTCATCTCCTGGTGGTGTGACCGCAACGACAACTGGTATGTCAGTCACTGTGACGGGCCTGACTCAACTTACTGCATACACGTTCACGGTTACTGCAACGAATTCTGTCGGACCCAGTCTGAGTTCAACCCCTTCCAGCGCGGTGATACCCATCGGTCCACCTGATGCTCCAACCGATGTGTTCGCAATTCCAAGCGATGTCTCGGCATTAGTCTCATGGACCGCACCCGCCTCAGACGGCGGCAGTCCTATCACACTGTATACGGTTACATCTGACCCCGGCGGTGTGACTGCAACCACAAGTGGAACATCGGCCACGATGACGGGCCTCACCCAAATAACTGCATACACGTTCACCGTAACTGCGACAAACGCTGCCGGTACCAGCGCAAGCTCAGAAGCATCGTCTTCAGTGATAACACTCTTCACTAATATATGGGACGCTCCTAGCACCTCCGACTGGGGACTGGCGGCACTCATAGCGGGGATGCTGATAGTGCTGGTCATAGCCCTGCGGCTGACCTCGGGCAGTAGACGGGCAGCTAGGCCGTAGCCCCATGAGTTATACTGCCCCCAGAGGTGCTCTCATGCGGGCTGGTGGGCTAGAACCTAACGGCTAGGAGTCCCAAGAGGGGTTAGGTACAACGTGCGGGTATGGAGATTAATCTGAAGCTCACAATACTACTTCTTCTCCCCGCAGTACTCATACTGCTCGTCGCGACCACACCTACTTCGACGCCGGCGCTAGCCTCAATGTCACAACCCACGTCGGCCTCAACACCTACTTTGAAGGCCACGCCAACTACTTTATGGGCCTGGGGCTACAACGGCTACGGCCAGCTTGGTGACGGGACCAACACCGACAGGAAAATCCCTACTCAAGAATCGGTCGCGGCGACCAACTGGTCCAGCATCGTAGCTGGTCAACATCACACAGTGGGGCTCAAGTCGAATGGCACACTGTGGGCGTGGGGCGCAAATAGGAATGGCCAGTTAGGCGACGGAAGCAACGTCCACCGAGCCACACCTGCCACGGAATCAACCGGGGCAACCGACTGGTCCGTTATTGCCGCTGGCGGAGACCACACGGTTGCCCTCAAGTCGGATGGCACACTCTGGGCTTGGGGTCGTGGTGCCGGTGGTAAACTCGGCGGCGGAACCATCGTTCACAAGTCTATTCCTACCCAAGAATCGACCAGGGCGACCAACTGGTCCAACATCGTCGCTGGATTTAGTCACACAGTCGCTCTCAAGTCGGACGGTACACTCTGGGCATGGGGTGCCAACTGGAAGGGCCAGGTTGGCGACGGTACTCACGTTCTTAAGTCTATTCCTACTCAGGAATCGACCGGGGCGACCAACTGGTCCAACATCGCCGCAGGATCCGGTCACACGGTCGGGCTGAAATC
>Ga0310345_10006024_pt1 | contig 10646 bp, 8 predicted proteins | sample HC15DNA20500_MG_FD_204667 | JGI IMG/M metagenome (GOLD analysis project Ga0310345, IMG submission 204667) | Marine microbial communities from station ALOHA, North Pacific Subtropical Gyre - HC15-DNA-20-500_MG | ecosystem: Environmental > Aquatic > Marine > Oceanic | place: Pacific Ocean: North... | reverse complement strand
GTGCGGCGTTTCCCCTATGACGATGGTGTAGGCGTTGGCGGAGGCTTTGTTGAATCGCATGGGTACGATCACGTGACCCATCGTGTTGAAACCGTCGGCGAAGAGACCGTGCTTTTATTAAAACTTCCGCAGTATGGTGCCCGTATAGATCGGTCACGATTAAATTTCTCTCTTTCTAATATGGCCGCCATTTCCGGCGCTGCCCCTGTCGAGACCTTCGTAAATTTGCCAGTGGTTCAGGGATTACTTTCAAACTTCGGCTTTCCGGAACATTATACGCCGATAGATCAAGCTGTCGGGGACGAAATCAAACTTTTCGCCGAGAAGGGGAATATTTATCAGAAGGAATGGGCGCACGGTGACGGGGGCCATGAGGACAACCTCGGCCTCGCCCCCCTGCTCGCACGACAGGTGGAAAACATCATCGTTTTTGCAAACGCATATGCGCCGCTGGATGCAAGGCAGGTACAAAATTGTCGAAAAGCTTTCATAGCATTGGATAAAGCACCGAAGGGCGCGCAATTGAAGCGAAGTGTCCGGAAAACCTGTGAAAGAGACATGATCGGCGCTGATCTAGCATCATTCTTCGTCCAAACGGAGGACCAGATCCACAACGTGGGCCTTACAATGCTCAAAAACGAGGGTAGTGGGCTGACAGGCCTGCGGCGCAAATATGAGGATTTACTTACACTCGCCGAAGACTTGGTACGCCAGAGGAATGTTAGCTGCGAAGAATACCATTACGACCCCGCGGCTAGCGTATCTCACGGTATTGCTTATACACCCACGATTTGTGTGGTCTTTCTCGGACTTGAGACAGCATGGGCGCAACCGCTTTTGAACAACGCGCCACCGAGTCATCGGCCTGAAATTATGAAAGCCTTAGAGATTGCGCCTGATGGCAACTCCCTGATCAATCGACGTTGGATGAAAGGTTTTCGATCTAGTGGCTTCCCCCACCTTGGGACGTTTTTTGATCAAGATTTGCATATTATCGATACCGCACCCCCCCGCCTTTTTGCGCTGAGCAATCTAACGGCCTGGAAGTTGCAAGACGCCGATACCCTCAAACAGATCAAAGACGTTTTTCAAAAACGGATTAATACTAGAATAACGGCTCAATGGGACGCACGCTCAATTTAAGGCCGCTAGCTTGAGCGACTTCCTTTCGTGGAGCCAGCCCGTGCAACATCTCCGCCACGACCTGTGCCATAGTAAGTGCGCTTTCGCGCCAGCAATATTTCTCCGCTTGTTTTTGCCCTAATCCGACGCGTTTTCTACGCATTTCTCTATCAAGGTACAAATACCCTCTCAGCGCGCGCGCAATCTCCCCTTCATCATGAGGGTCGAACCAAAGCGGTGCATCGCCCAGGATCTCCGGCATCGCCCCGCGCCGCGCGCAAATCACCGGCACACCTAACCGCATCGCCTCAAGCGGGGGAATGCCAAAGCCCTCGTGTAACGCCGCGAAGACAAATGCCGATGCCCCCTCATAGAGACCGCGCAGATCGCAGTCCGGCACCCGGCCGAGGGCGATGACCCGGTCTCCCGCGGCCGCCTGCGACGCGATACCGGGTACATTACCACCGACAACAACCAAGGGCGGGACCTCATCACCGCATGCCGCATGCGCGTTGATCAACGCGCGCAGGTTCTTGTTAGGACTGCGGTTGCCAACGCTTAACAAATAGTTCCCCGCCGTCAGCCCATAGCGTGCAGGGACATCAGGCACGGAGGGCAGCCGCAGCATATGATCCGCGCTATTGTGCAAGATACGGAAGCGAGCTTCGGCCACACTCAAACGGTCTGCCAGCGCCTTAGCCGAATAACGGCTTACCGTTAGCAAGGCCGCGGCGCGGCGGGCGAGGCGGGGCCGCAGCGCGCAATGCCAAAGCCGGTAGCGCGCGCTGTAGGCTTCGGGAATGTCCCATAAGTTGGCATCATGCAGACAGATGATTTGCGCACGATGCCTAAGCGGCCCACTGTTGCCCAGACTGATCAGAACGCCATCACGACTTGCCCGCCACAGTGGTCCCTGCTCCCACAGGTGGCCGGCCCCACCGGGCAGATGGCGCAGCCTGAGCCTCTGCCAGCCCGGTGTTTCGACCCTGCGTGGCGCGAGCACTTCTATAGGGCCGAGCCTGTCCCTCAAATCAGCAGATCGGCAAAGTTCCCTATCGAGTGCTCCCAGCACCTCATGCGCGAAACGTTGAACGCCCGAGATCGGCTGCGCCAGAAAGCGGCCATTGACGTAGACCGTCATGCCAGACCCAATTCGTGATCCGCCGCCACGGCACCGCCGCAACGCGCGGGAAGACCATAGAGAGCAGTCGTGCGCCGCCCGAGAGTGTCAAGTGCCCAAGCGCTGACGTCCGTGGCCAGCGCCTCCTTTCGCATTCGGTTGAGGCGCCGCGCGTCGTACAACAATTCGTTCATCACCCGCACCACTTCGCCCATGTCGCTGCCTTCGGCGACCATTCCATTCCGCCCATGGTCGATAATCTCCCCAATGCCCGGCAGGTCCTGCACAACCATCGGGCAACCCGCCGCCATAGACTGGACGGCCACCCGCGGTAGACCTTCCCGGGCCGAGGTCAGCACTGAAAGATCGGCAAGAGCGAACAAGGCTTCCGGATCCTGCCGATGCCCGCAAAAGACGACCTTATCACGCAGGCCCAGCCCCTCTACCGCCGCGCGGATTGATGCTTCCTCCGGCCCTGCACCGGCCAGCAGCAGTTTTAGGTTCGGCAACCTATCCGCCAAGCGGGCGAAAGCGCGCAGAAAAGGGAGGTGCCGTTTGCGCGGCTCGAAAGCGGCCATCATCAGCACCACACGGGGCCGTGCATCGCCGTGCGCAACCCCCAGAAGCGCGCGCCAATCGGCGGGCAGCGCCGGGTTGCGGAAGCGTTCGATGTCCATTCCTGAGCGCACACAATGCACCCGCCCGCGCCGCGCGATCCCCGCCGCGACATAGGCTCGACCAACCGTTTCGGAGACCCCGATGAACACATCTGTCTGCCGCGCCGCCAAGCGCTCCGCAGCAAGGTAAAGCGCGCGTTTTGCCGGGGACACACCCTCGAAAGGTACGATGTGAACCCCATGCGCCACCACTGCATCCGGGACCGCCCGGGCCGCGAGGCGACCGAGGATACCGGCCTTGCTTTGATGGGTATGGATCACGTCGGGCGCCAGCTGGCGGTAAATTTGCCGCAACCGGATCAACGCGCGTAGATCCTGCGCCGGATGGACGGGATGCACCATTTCGGGCAGAGGGATCCGGGTCAGGCCAGGTGGCAAGCGATCCTCCCAATAGGGATCGGGCGCGGCGCCGTGGATCAGCGACACCCGGTGTCCCTGGGCGATCTGCCAGCGGCAGGTTTCAAGCGTATTCTCCTCAGAACCGGCCCTGAGAAGGCGGGTAAGCAGGTGAACAATATGCATCGGCGTCCCTCGAAAATCGGGCTCCCACCCTCTTCGAACGCGGCCACTTTCAAGCGACAGATCTTACCAAATGCTTAACCGGAGCGATTTTTTTCAAGAACCGCACAAAAACGGTGTGATACATCCTCCGTTATTTTCGAGTTGCCGCAGCGCGCGGCGACGCCAGCTTTCGTTAAGCGCTCATTAACCAAACGCTGCAATCTTCGGGGAGTTGTGACCCGAATCGACGGAGCCCCCATGCCCCGGATCATCTATATCCACGTCCCCAAATGCGGCGGCTCCAGCTTTGGCACAGCGCTTCGGCTGCGGTACTGCCTGTCGCAGGCGGTGATCGACCTTGATCCCGGCGATCCAACGGCACCCGCCGGGCCAAGAATGCGGGCCGATTACGAACGCCGCCGGGCTCAGTTGCACCGGCTGGTCGCGCGCGGCACCCGTATGATCTCTGGCCATGTACAATACGATCACATGCTCCACGATGGAGCCGCGAAAGACTATGTTTTCATTACCCTGCTGCGCGATCCTGTGGCGCGCTTCGTATCGCATTACAATTATCTACAGCGGCGCCATCCCAGCCCGACACGCGCAATCTGTCTGGCGGATTTCCTCGATACGGCCGACGCCATGCGACTGGCCTCGCAATACCTCTTCTATTTCGCCGGACAAAACTTGCAGCCGGGGCAGGATCCCGCCCCCCTTATCGCCCGCGCCATCGCGGCCCTCAAGCGTTTCGATATCGTAGGCGACCTAAGTCAGCCGCATGTTTTTACAAAACGATTACAACACTATACCGGCAGCCCCTTCCCCCTTTGGCAACGTAATGCGGCTCCGGTCCCCACGGAAATCCCCACAGGCCTCCGCCCCCGGATCGAGGCGCTTTGCGCTGCCGATATCGCGGTGTATCGCGCGGCCCGAACTACACGGATCGCCGCATGAGATGGGCGCTCTCCCCCCTCTCGCTGCTCCTGATTTGCTGGGGTCTCTCCAGCACTGGGGTCGCCCTGACGCTCGCCCACCTTGACCGCCTCGATCTCGTGCAAACCTTCATGCGCCGCGAAGAACTCAGCCTATCGGCTTTTACCTCCACCGGAGCCGCTTGGTTGCTGCTGGCCCTTTTCGCATATGCCGTGGGGGATATGGCCGCGCGTATTTCACGTAGACGCGTGCCGGTCGACAAAGCACAGATCAACCTGACTTACGCGGCCTATCTGACCTTTGCCTTGAACCTAATTCTGCTCGGGGTGACTGCACTTTGGATCGCGGCAGCGGCGGCCAAAGCGGGCGGGCTGATCCACCTTGCCGCCGCGGCCTATATCGACAGCCTGACCACCCGCGACCTGTTGTTGGAGAACAAACTTTTCACCGGGATGCGTCTTTTCTACGCGGCCCTGCCTGGCACCGCCTGCCTGGCCACCGCGCTTTTATGTCTTGGCCCCCTGCCCCGTCACATCCGCGGCCTGCTTCTTTCTATCCTAATCGGCAACACGCTGGCGCTTTTCATCCTGCCCATTGTCATGAGCCAACGGTTGCTGCTCCTGCAACTGCTCTTGTCGTGCTATCTCATCGCCTGCCTGATGCGGGGGCGGCTGGTCGGATGGGGATGGAGCCTGTTTGCAGTCGCGCTTTTCCTCGCACTCTGGCTGGCGCGGGAAGCAATCACCAATCCGATGTTTGACCGCTCAACCCTCGACATCGGGACACAAAAATTGGCCTTTTACCTTGTCAATGACATGTGGAACGGCTTCGCCCCGCTCGCTGTCGAGATCCCGCATACATGGGGCGGTTTAAGCCTTCAGGGCATGATGTTCCTCACCGCGACCAACGGTTACTTCACCCATATCCTCGCGCCCCGCTTGGAAGCATTGCAAGATGTATTGGGCGGCGGAGAATTTCCGCTTCTCACCACCGCCTATGTCGATTTCGGGCCCGTTTTTGGCGCGCTCTTTCTTGCGCTCGTGGGTTTTGGGATTCGGTGGATTTTCAGCAAAGCGCAGCATTCAATCGCCTTCGCCGTCGCCTATGCGCAGATCGGCGCGTCGCTGCTCTTCTCCAGCCACTCCGCTTATCTCATGCATCATAACCTGTTGTTTTCAATCGTTCTGACATTGAGCCTTTTAAAACTGTGCAACCAACAACCCCGCCTTAAGCCAACGCCAAACCTGCCGTTGTTTCGGTCCCGCCGCAAAGCGCCATCCAACAGTTTGATAGGCCGCATAGGGCTATTGTCGGCCCCCGGCCCCTTAGCCGCAGCAAAGCATCCCCGCCATGAACGCGCCTAGGCTCCCCGGGCTCCAAGCCCTTCGCGGGCTCGCCGCCTTGATGGTCCTTCTGGGCCATATCTTGGCCGAGGCGGAACATTATTTTGCCCTTCCCCTGCCGGGAGATGCCATTCCTTGGACCCGTGGCGTCGACATCTTCTTCGTCATTTCCGGTTTCGTCATCACCCTCTCCGCGCAGCGCTATATCGGCCAGCCGCTCGCCTTTTTCTGGCGGCGCTTCCTGCGCGTCGCCCCGCTATACTATTTCTTCACAACCCTCATGGTTATAACGCTGCTGCTAGTACCTGGGGCCATCAAAGACACACCGTTTGATCCTGCCCAGATCGCCAGTTCCTACGCTTTCTTTCCCTACGCCCGCCCCGACGGACGGATTGCACCGGTTCTGTCCCTCGGTTGGACCCTCAATTACGAAGTCTTTTTCTATGCTCTCATGGCCCTCTGCCTCGCCCTGCCCCGCCCCCTATTGGCGGTTTCGAGCTTGTTGATCGGCCTCGCGGCGTTCGGGCTATCGGCCCGCTTCACATCGCCGTCCTTCATTTTCTGGACGAACCCTCTTATCCTCGAATTTCTCTTCGGCATCGCCCTCGCCCGGCTATGGGCGAGCGGTTGGGCCTACCCCCATCCCATCCTCTGCGCCGCGGCACTGGCTTTCGGCTTTGCCCTTCTCATTGTCCTTGCGTCACTTCCCCTCCCCCGCTTCCTCGCCGCGGGTTTTCCCGCCACGCTGATCGTCGCGGCGGGCACGCTTTTTTGCCCGGCCCGCCCGATCCCGGGGCAATTGCTCGGGGACGCGTCCTATGGCCTTTACCTGTCGCACCGTTTCGCCCTGCGCGCGGCAACCCTTCTGCTGTTGCCACTCCTGCCCGCGACCGTCTTCGGCGCCTGGGTCTACGTCGCCACGACATGCATGCTTGCGTTGTCCTTTGGCCTCCTAACCCACCTGCTTTTGGAACGCCCTCTCCAGCGGGGTATGACACGCCCGAAGGGAGCGCCCGCATGAGCCCCCGTTTCTGGTCGTTCGCCCTGCAGTGGTCCCGCGTCGGCATCAACGCCGCGCTTTTCCTCATCGCCGCGCGGTTTCTGTCTTTGGCCGAGCTTGGTGCCTTCGCCACCGCCTTCGCTCCCATCCGGCTGACCCAAGGGCTGCACACGGCTGGCATCGGGGAAAGCGTGATCATCCACGCCCCCCGCCGGCGCCGACGAGACGCGCTTTTCGCAATATCACTGGCCAGCGGCTGCGCCCTATCGCTGGGTTTCGTCTGCATCGGCATCGCGCTGGACGCCCCGCTGCTCATCGCCCTCAGCGCAATCCCGTTTCTCCATGGCCTCTGCGCCGTCTCCGAAGGCATCCTGCGCCGCGACCTGCACCTCCGCGCTCTCGCCTTGCGCAGTATAGCAAGCCAGTCCGTCGCCGCAGCCATGGCCGTCTGGATGCTCTCAACCGGCAGCGGCCCTTGGGCCTTGGCTGCCTTCGCCCTCACCCATGCCGGGATGAACACGATTCTCGCCTGCCACTTTGCCGGATGGAGCCCCCAAAGCCTTCCGAAATGGCGATATCAGAGACGGTTGACCGAATTAATCGTCGAGATCTCGGCCCGAGACTTCCTCAACGCGGCCCTTTTCCCGCTCATGCAACTTGCCACGGCGCTCGTCTTCGGCCTGCCCGCTGCCGGTGCCTTCCAGATCGCCACCCGTATGGTAAGCCTGATCGAAGCCCTCACCCTCTCGCCCCTGCGTTTTCTCGCCCTGCCCCAGCTGCGCCAGCTATCGGTGTCGGAACGCGCAGCCGTGCTGCCATCACAGCTGCGCCTCAGCGGAACGCTCAGCCTTTGGGTCTGGGGGGTCACCCTCCTCTCGGCGCCGCAGGCGCTGGCTCTGCTCATTGGCCCGACCCCGGCAGCCTCCGCTGCACCGATCCTCACGGCCCTCGCGGGCTTCGGCCTCCTTTCGGCATTGTTGATGCCGATCAACCAAGCCCTCATCGCGGCGGGCCATACCCGACTGATGCTGCAACGCGCGGCGTTGTTGCTGCCTCTATGCTGCACCTTCGCCGCCTTTTCGCCCACCCCCACGGCACTGGCCGCATCCATCAGCATCGCCGCATTCCTGACCGCCCTGTGGCACCTCACCCGCGCCCTGCCGCGCCTTCGCCTTACAGTTTCAGCCCTGACGCCCCTCGCCCTGCCGCTCTGCGCGGCGGCCGCCGTGACGGCACTCTTCGCGTTTCTGCCGCCCCTGCCCCTCCCGGCGCAACTTGTCCTCGGCAGCGCTCTTTATGGCGCAGTCATACTCATTCCCAACAGGCAGATCGCCACATGAAGCGCGCCGTCCTCCTAACGGGGCATTTCCCCTTCCAGAAACGCCGCCCGAGCATGCTTTGGGTCTCGCACCACCTCCGCGCGGAAGGTTGGCATATGACCCATGTCACCATCGGCTATAGTTGGCTCTCCAAACTCTTCGGCGACGTCCGTCTGACCGCCCTCGACAGCCCGCCGCACTACGGCACTCACCATCACGGACCGGACCTCACATCAATCTACAGCCTACCGCCCATCCATCCGATCAAAACCAAAAGCGCGCGGCTCAACCGCTGGCTCGAATCCAGCTACCCACTCTTTATCAATCACTGGCGCCGCCGCCTGCGGGGGCCGCTCGCCCAAGCTGACCTTGTCATATGCGAAAGCGGCCCGCCGGTCCTGCTCGGCCCGCTTTTGGCCGAACATGCCCCGCAGGCTGCGCGCATTTACCGTGTTTCAGATGATATTCGCCTGCTGAATGCGCCGGATGTGCTTCTGCGGGCCGAACGAAACCACCGCCCCTTCACCCGCATCAGTACCGCCAGCCCCCATATCGCCGCCCGTTTCGCGGATCACCCCAACGTCACGCTGGACCCAATCGGCATCCCCCACGCGGAATTACAGGTCAGTACTGCTGACCCTTACCGCAAGCCCCGCGAAGGGCCCATCGCCGTCTGTGCGGGGACGACCCTCCTTGATACTCCTGCCCTTACCCAGCTGGCCGACGCGCGCCCTCACTGGCAAATTCATGTCCTTGGCCGCTTACGAGAAACGCCACCCAAGCGGCCTAACATCACTTGGCACGGCGAACAGAGTTTCGACACCACGCTCGCCCATATCGCCCATGCCGATATTGGTCTCGCCCCCTACCGCGACGAACCGGGGGTCGCCTATCAAACGACCAACTCTAATCGCATCCTGCTCTATCGGCACCATGGGCTGCCCACCCTCGGGCCCGACCGGCTCTGCCACCCGAGCATTCCTTCGATCATCGGCTACAACAGCCCGCATGCCTTCGAACGCTGCGAAACTTGGGAGCGCAGGCCCGAGGCCGTGCCAGACTGGAAGGAACTGGCCGAACGGCTTTCTCAAAATGGCGTAACAGAGCCACCCGAGCTGACCTCCACGCCCCCCGCCAGAGCTGAAAAGCCCCGGGTGAAAACAGTGCCTGCATTGGCCTGTAAGGCATAGTTCTCCGTCTGCCCCGCAGCATCGCCCGAACAGTCTTGCAACCACATCAGCGCATCATTCGAACATTTGAACGCGACGGATGAGCCATCCACGTCCCGCGCCACGGCATGGCAACCGGCGGCCCAAGTCTCGGTCGATTGGATTACATGCACTTCGGTGCCATTACGCGACAGGCCAAAATCGCCGCCCAATAGGATCGCCCGCACCCCGTCATGCGTGGTGAACCCATTGCAGGATGTCGCCGTGCTGAACCCATTGCGCCAACCGGAACAGCCCAGCAACAAAACATGCATCCCCGGCGTGCCGTCCTCATGGAAAGACCAACCGTCCTTCGCCCCGCCCGAGGCATCGCAATCGAAAAACGCGACCAGTCCATTCGTGCGCCGCACCCGCGCGGCATCCTGCAAGGCCGTGGGATTCGAGGGTGCCGAATAGCGGAATGTGCAGTTCACCCCGACGATATTGCGCGTGGCAACGGCATCGAAATGCAGCGCCCCGGTAATCCCGCCCTCACAATGGACGTTCTCAAGATAGAAATCTTTGTCATGCGTCAGAAACCGCGCTCCGTGAAAGGACCGGATCACCGCAATATCTCGCGCCCCCGGCGCGCTGCCGATATTCACATGCAGCAATGCCCCGTCATGAACCCAAGTGTTGACCGTCGCGGCGCAACTGGCCACATCCGGGGCTTCGCTCAACTCGGTATAGAGCTCCTCCGGGGTCAGCATATCGCTGCGAAACACCCGCCGGACCGAGCTTTCATTCGCCGTGAACGTCCCGCCCCCATCGCTCCATGTCACATCGAACGGCCCCGAACGATAGCGCAGCGGCCCACCCCATCCGATCACGGCAACGTGCTGGTTCGGCTCGTCACTGCCGTTGCGGGTGAAGGCCGCCTCGGCGTAATCGCCGGGCTTGACCAATACGCGATAGGCCGCACCCGTTGCGTTGCCCTCGGTGAATGCTGCATGGATCGTCCGCTTGGCATTGGTGAAATCACCGTCCTGCCCGCCAAGGCCACTGTTGCTGTCATCACCCCCCACGCCATCCACATGGATCGCTGCGCCGGTCCAGATCGCCGGGTCGACCAGATCGCGTGGTTCAACCGCCGCACGATAGGCCCCGCCAATCTGTTCGATACCAATATCAAAGCGTACCCGATCCCAACTGAACCCCGCCGGAAAAGCGATAGGTACCCGGCTACGGTATGCCGCGAAGGGGTGCATTCCGACGCCCAGCATTAAACCAACCCCTTGATGCCTGTGGCCGTGGTTCCCGTCGCCAGCACCCTTGCGATGCGGATCGGGTAGAGCACGCCGGGCGACAGGGCGGGCAGGGTGACCGCGTCCCCGCTTTTCAGCACCACTGCCAGATCGCCAGCAGAAGCGACCATCACCCCGCGGGTCATCTGAGGAAGGTCTGCCGCATCACTGGGCGT
>Ga0310345_10006022_pt1 | contig 10648 bp, 18 predicted proteins | sample HC15DNA20500_MG_FD_204667 | JGI IMG/M metagenome (GOLD analysis project Ga0310345, IMG submission 204667) | Marine microbial communities from station ALOHA, North Pacific Subtropical Gyre - HC15-DNA-20-500_MG | ecosystem: Environmental > Aquatic > Marine > Oceanic | place: Pacific Ocean: North... | reverse complement strand
GAAAGACATCTTACAAGATATCGTTGCCCATACACATTCACTAGGCTTTCTTAATCTAGTTAAGGTTACAGGCGACGACCAAAGTACTACTATCGAGAGTATGGCTGAGGATCGTTCTGTAATTTTAGCGGCAACAACTAAAACACCAGTCGCAGAATTTAAAGAAACGTTTGGTATGCCTAACTTAGATAAGTTAGCCTTGCATTTAAAGAATCCGGAATATCAGAAAAATGCAAAACTATCTGTAGAAAAAGCAGATAGAAACGGAGTAACTATTCCAACACATATTCACTTTGAAAACGAAGCAGGTGATTTCCAAAATGATTATCGTTTTATGAATAGCGAAATTATTAATGAGAAATTAAAATCTGTTAAATTTAAAGGTGCAACGTGGGAAGTTGAATTTGAACCAAGCATCGCGGCAATTAACAGAATGAAATTACAAAGTGCCGCACACGCTGAAGAAACTGTTTTTACAGTTAAAACAGAAAACAATACATTAGTATTTTACTTTGGTGATCACTCAACCCACGCAGGTTCATTTGTATTTCAACATACAGGAATTAGTAACGAATTAAAACATTCTTGGAGTTGGCCAGTAGCACAAGTACAAGCTATTTTAAGTCTTGATGGAAAACTAACTATGAAACTTTCCGATCAAGGTGCTATGCAAATTAGCGTCGATTCAGGATTATCTGAATACAACTATATCTTACCCGCACAGAGCAAATAATGTTAGCAAGTTTTGTTTATGTAGGGCGTGAGGCTTTAGAGATGGCGTTCTTAACCGTCATGGTTTCTACAGCTATAGGTTTAAATTGGAAAGTATATGTACCAGCTTTTATAGGATTAATCACAGGAATAGCATCTGGATGGTTCTTGGGTGAAGCATTAGAGGCATACGAAGTAGGTATGTATGCATTACTTTCTGCATTAATGTTTTACTTGTTCTTTAATAGTAAAAATATGGCAAAGCACTTACAACAACACGTCAGCTATATTAGAAGTGGACAAACAGGTTTGTTTGTAGGAATGTTTACAATATTCTTTATTTTTGCTAGAGAATTTATGGAAATATGTATTTTTATGTTTCAATCAATAAACAATACAAGCGATGGATGGTTAGGGGCAGGACTGGCTATTGCACTAGTATTTGGTGGTTTTCCATATTTGAAAAAACATATTAAAACGCAAACACTATTTTCAGTAACAAGATATATGTTTCTTGTATTTGCTTTATGGTTTGGTTATGAGGCAATTGAACATTTGGGGTAACAAATGAATACAGACTTAACAACTGCACAAAAGGATTATGCAATATTTCTTCCAGCAATAAGTGGATTCTTTGCAACGTATATAGGAAAACAACGTTTCAGCGAATATGTTGAAAAGGCACGAATTCCTTCAAACTTCCCAAACGGTGTAGAAAGTATGAACTGGTTAAACCCACAACAGGGTTTATTCAAATACCATTGGAGTCTATATAGTGCGGGACACGCCGAACTTGATGTAAACAAACACTCACCTAAAGAAGACATGGTCCGTAATAGGGATCGTAATAACAGTTGGATACTTGGAGACTCAGGTGGTTTCCAAATTGGTAAAGGTGTATGGGAAGGTGATTGGAAAGATCCTAATTGTCCTAGAGCAAAAAAGAAACGACAGCAAGTCTTAACGTGGCTTGATGCGTATGCTGATTACGGTATGATACTTGATATACCTGCTTGGGTGGCACGGTCACCGGCTGGACAAAGAGCTACAGGTATTACAACATATCAAGAAGCTGTAAATGCCACACGCATTAATAATGAATACTTTATGAAAAACAAGTCTGGTGCTTGTAAATTCCTTAATGTATTACAAGGTGAAAATCATACTGATGCAGAAGATTGGTATCAGCAAATGAAAGACTATTGTGATCCTAAGAAATATACAGATCACTTTAATGGGTGGTCAATGGGTGGTCAAAATATGTGTGACATACACCTAGTATTAAAAAGACTTGTAGCATTACGTTTTGATAATTTATTAGAAAAAGGATTGCATGACTATATGCACTTCTTAGGTACGTCTAAACTTGAATGGGCGGCCTTACTAACTGACGTACAAAGAGCAGTTCGTAAATATCACAATCCAAACTTTACAGTTACATTTGATTGTGCAAGTCCTTTCTTAGCAACTGCAAATGGACAAGTTTATATTCAAACAGAAACAGAAGATAGATCTAAATGGGTGTATCGAATGGTGCCGAGTATAGATGATAAGAAGTATGCGACAGATCCTCGTTCATTTAAAGATGCAGTATTACAAGATAAGATATTTAAAAACTTTGAAGATTCACCTTTATCAGATGGATTAAGAGTTGCAGATGTCTGTTGTTATAAACCAGGTGACCTAAATAAAATAGGTAAAGAAGGAAGAACTAGTTGGGATTCATTTAGTTATGCAATTCAAATGGGACATAATGTTTGGCATCATATTAATGCAGTACAAGAAGCAAACAGACAATATGATAATAATGTTATTCCAAAAATGTTAGTTGATGAACGATTTGATAGAGTTTACTTTAGAGATATTATAGAGGCTATATTTGCAACAGATAATAAAGATACTGCATTAGCAGTAATAGAAGAATTTAATAAATTTTGGATTTCAGTGATAGGAACTAGAGGTATGACAGGTAAAAGAACCGTGAATGCAAGTGCTATGTTTAATTCACTATTTGAAGATGCCGATAATACACAACCCCTAGTCGACGATAATGAGTTCACTGAAGAGCATGAGCACAAGCTAGAGGAACTGGAGAATGAGCAAAAATAAGAAAGCTAGGCGACTTAAAAAAGAGTTCAATTATTATCACAGTAAAGTTGAACAAATGGAAAACGAAAGAGACGAAGACCGATCATGGGAGACAAAGGCATTAATAAAAAGGCACAAAAAAATGAAACTACATATTAAAGACCAATTAGAAGTATTGGACAAAAACTGAACACAAAGCGGTTGACATATTAGTATATTATGTTATACTAGTATAGTAATCGTATTTTAGGCAAACAAGAGGTAAACAATGAAAACTTTTATGCTACTTTTGGCTTTTACATTAACTGAGCCAAGCGGTTTTCAAAGAGATGAAATCGTAAACGTTCTTTCTAGGCACTTTGATACTAAACCTGAATGCGTTGAATTTGTACAAGATTGGGGAGACACTATTAGATCACGTGGACTTGATGCTGTACAAGAGATGCTAAAGGATGGTTGGAAGGTTGAACTCGTTCATGTTGGGTGTACCGAAAAACCAGTTTTAGAAGTCATTTCTGAAAACGATGAAGGCGAAACTCCCTTTGAGAGGGAAGAATAGGAGGCAACGATGAAACGTGTTTATAACGATGGTGTAAAATCCGAAGTAGAATTTTTTACTGGGTTTGAAGTTGAACGTACACCTGCGTTTGATATGGACACATTATTTGTTGTTGGCGACCAACCCTTAGATAAAATCATCAAACTCGCAGAAGAACAATGGATACACCATATATATCTTGGTGCTAACCAAAGTTTTCATGTAGACTTAACACAACACCATCCTGGTGAAGTTAAAAAATGGTCTAACATTATAAACGGACTACTTAATAAAAATTATTGGGTTACATTAGATTATGATATAAAGTATCATGAATGGGTACTTGATTGTGAGTTTAATGAAAACGAAAAGTTTATATCACAAATTAGTGTAAAATTACCTGGCATTGAACAATTAAATTATAATGCTTGTATTAAAATTGATGATAAGGATTTTGATGCAACTAACCCCGGAGTTTGGATACACCAAGTACACGACTTGATGGATCGAGACAAATTTACAAAATGGGATGATTACTCAAAAGACGAACCAATAAAGGTTGACAAATAACTGTAAAGGCAGTACAATATGAATATGAATAAACGCATGATATGGGTCACGTTCCGCAAAGAAGGAATACATAAGTATCCGGCGGCACTTGATGATCCAAAATTAGCTACTGGAGATAAGTTTGACGTATCCTTTTTAGGACACCCACACAGACATACATTTCATTTTAAGGTAGCGATCGAAGTATTCCACGACGATAGGGATATCGAATTTATACAATTTAAACGATGGTTGGAGGAACTATATGAAGGGGAACTAAATGTAGACTACAAATCTTGTGAGATGATGGCAGATGACTTATATGAAAAAGTTAATAGCCGTTATCCAGATAGAACAGTAAACATTGACATTTCTGAAGATGGCGAAAATGGTTGCCACATAGAATATGCAAATAGCTAAAAGGAGACCACATTGTGGGTTATTTTGCAGAACGTCCCGACGTAGTACAGATCTTTGATGATCTTGATAAGTTAAGAGACTTTTGTCGTTTTGAAGGATACAAGTTTGATGAGCGTGACTTGTATAATAAAAAGTCTCGAGTTTGGCAGGCTTTCTTAGATCCTGAAAAGGCTCGAAGAGAACGCCAGACAAGGAATCGCCATAAAAGGAATAAACGCAAACAATGACAATTTATATAGTAGATATTGAAGCAGTTGATACAAGATACACTAAACAATGGAAAGAGTATCTGCCAGTACAACTACGGAAAGCTACTCACGAAAATGTTGTTGTTATCAGTGGAGGGGAGACTCCCCAGGCAACTACGCCTGGGGCTTTTCTTAACTTTGGTGGTACAAACGTTTATAAAAGTAAACAACTTGAACAAATAGGAGAAATGTTTTGTAACGGAAAAGTCAAAGATGGTGACTACTTCTTATATACAGATGCATGGAATCCTACTGTCTTACAATTAAAGTATATGGCAGAGTTGTTAAAGATAAAAATTAGAATTGGTGGTATGTGGCACGCCGGCAGTTACGACCCGGCAGACTTTTTAGGTAGATTAATCGGAGATGCACCTTGGTGTAGATTTGCAGAACAATCTATGTTTGAAGCATATGATCAAAACTTTTATGCAACACAATTTCATATTGATATGTTCCTTGAAAGTTTTAAAAATGCAACTCCAAGTAAAATAGTCCGCACAGGCTGGCCTATGGAGTATCTAGCAAATAGCTTAGACTCTTATAAGAATATGCCAAAAGAAAATTTAATTTTATTTCCACATAGAATTGCACCAGAAAAACAACCAGAGATATTTAGAGATTTACCAACACAATTATCAGACTATGAGTTTATAGTATGTCAAGATCAAACTTTAACAAAAAATGAATATCATAATTTGTTAGGTCGTGCTAAAATTGTGTTTAGTGCTAACTTACAAGAAACATTAGGTATAAGTTGGTACGAAGGTGCGTTAGTTGATACTATACCAATGGTACCAGATAGATTAAGCTATCAAGAGATGGGTTTAGAAGAATTCAAATATCCATCAGAATGGACAGCTTCATTTAAATCTTACACGCATCATAAAGAAGCAATCAAAGAACGAATCAGAGATTATATAGAAAACTACGACGACTATATTCCTTTGGTACGCAAACAAGTTTCTATTCTAAAGGCAGACTTCTTTAGTGGAAAAAAATTATACGAAGGAATTAAAAATGACAATTGATACATCAACACTTCCAAAACCTGAATATAAAATATCATATGATACTACTCCATCTATAGCAGGAGAATCTGATTCTAGTCTTACTGTATCATTTGATGCTAGTACAAACTATGGTACTGTAACAGCACCTAGTACACCTATTAGTATAAACATAGATAATAATGCTTTAGGAACTGAATGGCAGAGACAGACATTTGACAATTGGCCATCAGAAGTAATTATTGAGGATATGATTAAAAAATATCCTGGACTTAAATTGCAATATGAAAAATTTAAAACTGTCTATGATCTAGTTAAAGATGATTATACATACGAGGAACCTGTAAATGATGGGTCTGTTTAAAAATAGAAAACGAATTATATACGACCGTTATAACAACATTCCATATTTAATTAGATATTATTTGTTTTTACGAGATAGAAAAAAATTTCCGTTTAACATTACGCTACATAAAATTTTAGTTAGCGACTTAGATGACTTACATGATCATCCATGGAATTATGCTACACTTATTTTAAAAGGCGGGTATTACGAACATACACCTGAAGGTAGGTTTTGGCGAGGTCCAGGACATCTTCGTTTTTGTAAAGCACAATCTTTACATAGACTTGAACTTAAAAAAGATAGATACGGTAACGAGATTCCGTGTTGGAGTTTATTCTTTATGGGTAAGCATCAACAAGACTGGGGCTTTATTAGAAAAGGCGAATGGATTAATAATGAACAGTATTTAAAGGAAAAATACGGAGTATGATAGTAGGTAGTCACATTGATGGCAGACTTAAAGTTTATGACGATGCTTTTTCAAGTGAAAGAATAAAAGAACTTGAAACAGAATGTGCAAACTTAAAGTTTACTTTCGGAGCATATGATAATGTAAAGAATCCTGTTCCAACAGGAATGGCTTGTGAAGGAATAACAAATACTGCAACGTTTAGTTTTTTATGGGAATTTTGTGAAAAGAATTGTCCTGAAGTTAACAAGTTAGCACTTTGGAAATCTTCTTGTAATTTCTTTGCACCAAACGAGAATGCATTGTATCATGATGACGATGATAGTCCCGGAGCAATTACATTAATATATTATGCAAATACATTCTGGGATATTAACGATGGCGGCGAAACAAAAATGTTTACAGATGCTTCTAAAATGATTTATGCAGTAGCACCTATACCTGGACGTATTATTACGTTTCCAAGCAATATGTTACATACTGCAACAGGATTTAGACATAAGCAACGGTTTACACCTGCTTTAAAGTTTGTTACAGAAGAAACATTAAAAAGAAGACAAACGAACATTAAAGAAAAAGGCCTTGGTCCACATGAGATTGGCGAAGGATTACAACAAAATAAAATAAGGATTATAAATGGTTAAAAAACATTATTATAGTTGGACTAACATAGAAAATATGTGCCATCAAATTGTTAATGGTATGTATAAAGATATGTGGGTTCCCGAATACATAGTTGGAATTACAAGAGGGGGTAATATACCAGCGGCGATATTAAGCAATATGCTAGATATTAGATGTGAATCATTAAAGGTTGCTTTACGTGATCATGCTAGAAAAAATGAATCTAATACATGGATGGCTGAAGATGCTGTCGCAAAAAGAAAAAATATTTTAGTAGTAGATGATATTAATGATTCAGGTGCTACTTTTAAATGGATTAGACATGACTGGTGTCTTAATGATCAATGTACTAATGTTCGCTTTGCAGTTTTAACTGAAAACTTATCAAGTGAATTTCAAGGTGTTAATTATTGGGCTCATGAAGTAAACAAGGCTGAAGACGATGTATGGTTAGTATATCCTTGGGAAAACGTTGGAAAGTATCGCGATGAGTAACGTTATACCATTTAAAAAGAAAAAAGAAGTTTTCGTTTTAAAATTTAAAACAGCAAATGTTATTAAGTTTTCAAAACGTAAAGAGCATAATGACATTATGTTAGAAATGCAACAAAATAACGGTACCGCATGGGTACCTGCACTTAACCTTAATGATGCCCGGAAGAGATTACATACAATGATGAATGTACTCGAATGGGTAGAGGAGCATGACAAATGAAACTAGAAGAAACAGTTTGGGCTTTAAATAGCGAACCTTTTGTTGATACTAAAGACTTTGTAGTATATAAAGACAAGTATCCGGTAACTGAAGGACATTTATTATTTGTTCCTAAAATAGAAGACTGGGAACATTTAGCAAAGTGTTACAAAGCCGCCTACCAATGGGGTTATGATTGGGTACAAAAAGGATATTGTGATGCTTATAACATTGGGCAAAACGTTGGTCGTGAAGCAGGACAATCTATAATGTATGCTCATGTCCATTTAATTCCTAGACGTAAAGCTGATGTATCTGATCCTACAGGCGGAGTACGTCATGCTATTCCTGACAAGGGGAACTATAAAAAAGACTGGAAAGAGTTTGCTAAAGACGACGACAAACAAATGAGATTATTTGAATGAGAATTGCGGCTTTAGGTTGTAGTCATACTTGTGGATATCATGTAGCTGATATGCCTTCTGAAGTGGAATTCTCAGGTAGATGGAAAGACAATAATTGGGCTGAAGAATACATTAACAGTAAGAATGCTGACGGTGTAATCTTTGCAAGAATTGGTAATGGCTGGTATGAATACAGCGAATGGTTAAGTTTTCTTTTTAGAAAATATTCTGATATTAAAGAAGTTGTAGTACAAAATACTTACTGGAATCGTTTTCGTGTAACATCAATTAATCCACCGGATTATGAACATATGATTCCATTAGACGCATTATACAGGCACGAAACAACTAAAGGAAAAATTGATTGCTGGACAAAATACATTGAAGTTAAAGATACTGATGATCCTAAATATAAAGTAATTGATCTTCCACACCAAATTAGATCAAAAGATTATGTAAATACAGTAAATGTTGATGTAACTCACCACCCTCGCTTTCAATGGCTTGAACCTAATTTACGCCAAATCACTTATATGGAAGGTAAAACATGGTTAGAAATCATGAGCCTGAAATCACAGCGAGAATGGTTAAAAGAAATATATATTTTACAAACACTCTGTAAGGAATATGGAGCCGAATTAAAACTATTTGGCTTAAACAAACATACTTGGATCCCTGACAAAATGAATGACTATTTCAATTTTGACAGTATTCAAGTAGCAAAGGATTCTGTTGAAGAATGGTTTTCACAGAATAAACGGATTGATATTCAAAAACATACTGTTGATGATGAGCACTACTCGAAAGAGATTCATCGCATGATTGCTTTGGAGTATCTTCCGTCTCAATTTAGTAACAACAACTTATAAGGAGAAAACAATGCGAGAAAAACTATTAACCGCCTTTAAGGCACACATGGAAGGACAGATTGCAAAGTCAGTAGCTAATGTTGAGGTATTACTCAATAATACTGTTGGCGTGGCAGACCATCCGGATATGATTGCTACTCTAGGCACGGAAATAGAATTGATTGCCAAGTATAATGATATGCTTGAAATGGCTAATAAACATTTCTAAAATACTTGACAAGAACCTAAATATACTGTATTATAGTATATTAAAGTATGGCAATCCCCTGCCTTAACATCGGAGAAATATATTGGGAAAAGTAAGTACACAAATTCGAAAAAGACTAAAGGACGCAGGAATTAGATTTCATGCTAATGATAATATTAGCAAACATATCTATGAAAACGAGAAAGAACAACTAGAACAAGAAGTTCGAGAAGCATTTCAAACTGTTCTAGATGCACTTGTAATAGATACAGAGAATGATCATAACACTCGTGATACAGCAAAACGTGTTGCGAAAATGTACGTTCGTGAAATTTTTGGAGGTCGGTTTAATCCACATCCTGCGGTAACAAGTTTTCCCAATATGGGTTACAAATCTTTATATACGAGTGGACCAATAAGTGTTAGGTCCACTTGTGCCCATCACTTTCAAAATATTGTAGGTAATGCTTGGGTTGGCATTATACCTGAAGACGAAGTTATTGGTCTAAGTAAGTTTAATAGACTAGTACATCACATCGCTGAACGCCCACAAATACAAGAAGAAATGACTACAGAAATTGCAAACGAACTTTCGTTATATGCAAAAACAAAACACGTAGCAGTTGTAGTTAAAGCAGAACACCATTGTATGACACAACGTGGTGTAAAAGAACATGAGTCAGATATGACTACTGCAATTATGCTAGGTGCATTTAGTGAAGACCCAGCACTAAAACAAGAATTTTATGACATCTGTTTAAGCATGAAAGGTCACGGAAAATGAGTGTAGCCAATGTCAGAGAGTTTTGGAATCGTAAAGTGAATAAAGCAATACAAATGTTTGAGTATGGTGCTTGGACAGAAGAAAAGTTTTTGGACGAGATGTCCAGATTAGGCTACGATAAGGCTGTTATAAGGGAGAAGATATATGAAGGCTAGAGTATGTGAAGCATTCTATAGTGTGCAAGGAGAAGGTAGATTTGTTGGTGTACCTTCTGTTTTCTTGCGTATGTTTGGGTGCAACTTTAAATGCCGTGGTTTTGGTATGCCAAGGGGTGAATTGGCTAATGACTACAACCTAATTGCTAAAGACCACCAGGAAAACCCGGATAAGTACAAAGTATTGAAAGATTTGCCATTAGTGCATAGGGGTTGCGATTCTTATGCATCATGGGATCCTAGATTTAAAAAGTTTACTACGGATTACCAACTAGATGATCTAGTTGATGAATTACTTTCTCTTACACCAGAAGGCAAATGGACTTGTAGTAATGGACAAGATGTTCACCTTGTAATAACAGGGGGTGAACCTTTGCTTGGATGGCAACGGATGTATGTAGACCTGTTTGAGCATCCAAAAATGGGAGATTTAAAGAATGTTACATTTGAAACAAACACAACGCAAGAGCTTAGAGATGATTTCAGAAACTACATCTCAACTAAAGCAAGATTTCATACTACTTGGTCGTGCTCTCCGAAACTTACTGTCAGTGGCGAGTTATGGAGTGATGCTATCAAGCCTAAAATTGCTAATTCATATTTTACTGTCCCTGG
>Ga0310345_10006021_pt1 | contig 10649 bp, 10 predicted proteins | sample HC15DNA20500_MG_FD_204667 | JGI IMG/M metagenome (GOLD analysis project Ga0310345, IMG submission 204667) | Marine microbial communities from station ALOHA, North Pacific Subtropical Gyre - HC15-DNA-20-500_MG | ecosystem: Environmental > Aquatic > Marine > Oceanic | place: Pacific Ocean: North... | reverse complement strand
CGGGCAGTTGCTGGGTTCGATAATAGTAGGTATGGGCGGCTTGAAAACCGGCCTTGTGGTAAAGCGCCAGGGCCTGCTGGTTATCGGTCTCCACCTGCAGGAAGGCCCTGTCCGCGCCGCCGCCCGATTCGCCCCAGCCCACCAGCGCCGCCAGCACCCGTGCCGCCAGGCCCTGGCGGCGGAAGGTGTCGCGCGTCGCCATGCAAAGGACCATCAGCCAGGGCCTGGTCAGCACCGCGGCACCCACGGCGGCGGGATACCCCGCGACGTCCACCACCGCGTAGGCCCTGGGCGCCGGCAGGCCCTCGGCCAGGCGGCAGCGCAGCGCCCGTTCGCGGTCGTTCCTAATCCCGGCGCCGAACACCTGAAGCCAGGAGCCGGTGGGGCCGCTGAACAGGCGCACCTGGGCCGCGGAATCGGCGGGCAGCAGCAGGTTTTCCCGCAGCGCCGCGATCGGCGCCGTCATCACCAGGGTCCGCGCCTCGATTTCATAGCCGCGACGTTCCAGTTCCGCATCCAGGCCGCGCGGGCGCACCGCTCCGGAAATCTGGAACCGGCACGGCAGGCCCCGCTGGCGGTAATAGTGCTCGGCGCTGTCGACGCGGGCGGCAAGCGCGCTGTCGCCCGTTTCGTCCAGCGCCAGCACGGAATTAGCCCGCCGCGAGGCCCCCTCGGAAAATCGCAGCAGCCAGCCTTCCAGCGTCGCCTGCTTGAAGGCGGGCCAGGCCGTGGCGGCCCGGTGTTCCAGGTCGCGGATGGCGTCCTCGTCGAACATCGCAGGTGAACCGGTCAGATGGCGCCCAGGCACCAGGTCAGAATGCCCTTCTGGGCGTGCAGGCGGTTTTCCGCCTCGTCCCAAATGACGGACTGCGGGCCGTCCAGCACCGCTGCCGTCACTTCCTCGCCGCGGTGCGCCGGCAGGCAATGCATGAACAGTGCATCCCCGCTGGCGCGGGCCATCAGGCGCTCGTCGACCCGGAAGGGTGCCAGCAGATTGTGGCGCTGGCTCGCATCGTCATCGCCCATGGATACCCAGGTATCGGTGACCACCAGGTCTGCACCGGCGACGGCGGCCTCGGCGTTGTCGGTGACGGCGACATCGGCGCCCTGCCCCTTGGCCCAGGCCAGGATCCGGGCATTTGGCATCAGTTCCTTCGGGCAGGCCAGGCGCAGCTTGTAGCCGAACCGCGCGGCACCGTGGATCCAGGAATTGGCGACGTTGTTGCCGTCCCCGGACCAGGCCACGGTGCGGCCCTCGATGGCGCCGCGGTGTTCCTCGTAGGTCATGACGTCGGCCATGATCTGGCAGGGGTGGCTTTCGTCGGTCAGGCCGTTGATCACGGGCACGCTGGCATGTTCCGCCAGCTCACGCAGCTTTTCCGGATCGTCGGTGCGCAGCATGATGACGTCGCAGTAGCGCGACAGCACGCGCGCCGTGTCGGCCACCGTTTCGCCGCGCCCCAACTGGGATTCCCGGCCCGACAGCACGATGGCGCGGCCGCCCAGTTCCTGGATCGCGACCTCGAAGGATACGCGGGTGCGGGTCGACGGCTTCTCGAAGATCATCACCAGCGTCTTGCCGGCCAGCGACGAGGCGCCGTCGGCGCGGTTCTTCTTCAGCGCGCTGGCGCGGTCCAGGATACGCCGGAGCGTGCCCCGGTCGGCGCGGTCAATGTCGAGGAAATGGCGCACGCCGCTCATGACGCCGCCTTGCCGGACTTGGCCCCGGCCATCTCGCGGGCGAGGGCGGCACAGCTTTTGTCGAGGGCGGCGACGGCCTCCTCGATGTGGCTCTCCTCGATGGTCAGCGGCGGCAGCATGCGCACGACGTTGTCGCCCGCGGGAACGGTCAACACGCCGTTCTCCAGCATCTTGTTGACCAGGGCATAGTTGTCGTGGGCGCAGCGGATGCCGACCATCAGGCCCTGGCCGCGCACCTGGGTCAGCACATCGGGGTGCTTCTTGACCACGGCACCCAGCCTTTCCCACAGCAGGCGCGCCACCTTGTCCACGCGGGCGAGGAAGCCCGGCGCCAGGACGACGTCCAGCATGGCGCCGACGGCGGCCATGGCCAGCGGCGTGCCGCCAAAGGTGGATCCGTGGCTGCCCGGCGTCATGGGTGCAGCCGCCGCCTCGGTCGCCAGCACGATGCCGACGGGAAAGCCGCCGCCGATGCCCTTGGCCGTGGCAAGGATGTCCGGCGTGATGCCTTCCCATTCATGGGCGAACAGCTTCCCGGTGCGGCCGCTGCCGGTCTGAACCTCGTCGAGGATCAGAAGCAGGCCGAATTCGTCGCAGATCGCGCGCAGGCCTTTCAGGTAGCCCGGCGACGCGGTGCGGATGCCGCCCTCGCCCTGCACCGGTTCGACCATGATGGCCGCGGTCCTGTCGGTCACTCCGGCGCGCATGGCGTTCAGGTTGTCGAACGGCACGCGGTCGAAACCGTCCGGCAGCGGGCCGAAGCCCTCCCGGTGCTTTTCATTGGCGCCCGCCGCCAGGCCGCACAGCGAACGGCCATGGAAGGCGCCCTCCGTCACCAGGATGCGGTGGCGGTCCGGCTTGCCCTGGGCGAAATGGTAGCGCCGCGCCATCTTGATGGAGGTCTCCGTCGCCTCGGCGCCAGAATTGTTGAAGAACACCGTGTCGGCGAAGGAATTGTCGACCAGCTGCTGGGCCACCTTCTCCTGGCCCGGAATCCGGTACAGGTTGGAGACATGCCACAGGGTCTTCGCCTGTTCGGTCAGGGCCGTCACCATTTTCGGGTGGCAATGGCCCAGCGAGCAGACGGCGATCCCGGCGCCCATGTCGAGGAAACGTCGGCCGTCGTCCGCCCAGACATACATGCCCTCGCCCTTCACCAGGGCGAAGGAAGTCCGCGCGTAATTCGGCATGACGGCCGTGATCATTTCGCTCTCCTTCACATCGGCGGGCCGGAAATGGAAAAAGCCCCTGTATCCAGGGGCTTCAGCCCGCTTTCCGGCCAGGAAAGCCGCGAAGTATCGGTTTCCGGGGAGAACTTGTCAACGGCGGTTCGATGAACGCTCCGCGTCAGGCTTTCAGCTTGTAGCCGGTGGCGAACATCCAGGTACAGAGCGCCCAGAGCATTGCGTTGATCGCCGCCATCACCACGATGCCCGCCGCAAGGCTGCCGTCGGCATGGCCGATGAAGCCGTAGCGCATGCCGTCGATCATGTAGAAGAAGGGGTTGAGGTGCGCCGCCACCAGGGCCGCCTGGGGCAGGTTCTGCACAGAATAGAAAGTGCCGGACAGGAACGACAAGGGTGTGATGACGAAGTTGGTAACGGCGGCGATATGATCGAACTTCACCGCCCAGATGCCGCCGGCAAGGCCCAGCAGCGACAGCATCAGCGAGCCCATGAAGGCGTGGTACAGCACGTAGGCGAAGGAATGCACGCCGATGCCGACGACCACGGCCATCGCCGCCCACACCACCGCCGCCACGGCAAGGCCCCGGATCAGGCCACCCATGGCGAAACCAAACACCAGTTCGTGCGCGTTGAGCGGCGGCATCAGGCTGTCGACGATGTTGCCCTGCACCTTGGCGATGACGACGGAGCTTGAAGTATTGGCGAAGGCATTCTGCGCCACGGCCATCATGATCAGGCCGGGGGCAAGGAAAACCATGAACGGCAGGCCGGCGACGGTGCGGTGCTCGCCGCCCAGCGCCAGGGCGAACACGGCAAGAAACAGCAGCGTCGTCACCAGCGGCGCGACCAGGGTCTGGGTATAGACCTTCATGAAGCGGCGCACCTCGCGCAGCGTCAGGGTCTTCAGGCCGATCCAGTTGACGCGGCCCATGGGCCGGGGGCCGGGGGCGGCGGCGGTCGGGAGGCGCGAAAGGCGTTGCTGGTCGTCCATGGCAGGGCTGCATATAAGATATGACCATGGAGAGTCCACCCCGAACGAACGGACCCAAGCCCGCCGGGCGCGCCCGGCGCGGGCCGAAGAAGGTTACGCCGCAGCACCTTGAGAACGTGGCGCTCCACTACCTCGCGCGCTTCGCCACCTCGGCGGAGAACCTGCGCCGCGTGCTGGCGCGCCGGGTGGAGAAATCTGCCCGCCACCACGGCACGGACCCGGACGAGGGGCTCGCCTGGATCGAGGACCTGATCAAACGCTACCGCCGCGCCGGCCTGCTGGACGACGGCGCGTTCGCGGAAGCGCGGGCCGCCGACCTGCTGCGCCGGGGCGTGCCGGTAAGAGGAATCCGGTTCCGCCTGGCACAGAAGGGGGTGGGCGGCGCCGATATCGACAAGGCACTTGACGTTCTGGTGGAAGACCAGCCGGCACCCGACCTGGCGGCGGCCGTGTCCCTGGCCCGCCGGCGGCGGCTGGGCCCCTTCTCCCCCGCCGCGGTCCGCGCGGAGCGGCGCGAGAAGGACCTGGCCGCCCTGGCGCGGGCCGGGTTCGATTACGACACGGCGCGGCGGGTCATCGATGCGGAAACGCCCGACGACCTGGAAGCCATCATGGCGGAGGGAAGGGCGGCGCCTACTTGGTGATTTCCGTCGCTTCGCGGCGACGGATCAGGATCGGACGGCCGTTCTTCAGGACCCGGTCCTCGATCAGCAGCGCGGTGCCGAACTGCGGCACGTACCAGGCCTGGACCTCGATGGTGTCCCAGGGGTTGTTCTCCGGGCCCTTGACCATGACCTGATTGAAATCCACCAGGTAGCCAGTGAATTCGCCGGCCTCGAGCTTCAGAACCCGGTTGCCGCGGACGCAGAAGTAGGCCTTCAACTGCATCACTTCGGTGCCGTCCTTGACCGCCGAGAGAATGTATTCCGCTTCCTTGCCCTGCTTCAGCGGCCACAGCTTGTCGTAGTCCGCGCGCTTGAACTCGTAGGACCAGCCGTTCCCCTCCGTGCGGGCAAAGGCGCGGTAGAGCGTCAGGTCCTCGGACGGCCCCTTGCCGTGCATGGGCTCACGGAACCAGCGCACGCTGTCGCCGTCGACCGACTTGACCCGGTAGCGTTCATAGGCGATCTGCGGATACTTGGAATCGGGGTTGGTCGTCAACTTGAAGACGATGTTGAAGTTCTGGTCCGGCGACTTGTAGGGCACCGGAGGCGCGGAATCCTCAGACGGCAGGCACACGGCGGCCCATGCCCCCGGCGCCACGGTCAGGACGCAGGCAGTTAGGGCTGCCGCAATGGTCTTCCGGGCAAGATCCATGTCGTTCCCCATAACCGCGCCGGCCCGAAATTCCGCCCCGTCCCCCTCGGGCGGATACCCGGCGCGACGCGCCAACAGTCTAGCCAAGCGCCCCCAACATACAATAAACAACCTTACATGACCGACCTGACAGCATTCTGGACGCTGGTTGTCGATGTTTGGCGGCACGGCGTGGCGGGGGTCGACGTCGGCCGTCTGGCGGCCGCCTTCGGCGTCTTTGTCCTTTTCATGCTCCTCCGCGGCCTGTTGAGCCGCTTTTTCCTGGCCTGGCTGCGCGCGATCACCAATCGCACGCAGACGCCGCTCGCCGGCAAGGTCCTGGACACCGCGGAGCCGCCCATCAAGTTCATCCCCGTGGTCATGGGCGCCTTCTTCGCCATCCAGATCCTGGACCTGGAGGGCACGGCCTCCGTCATGGCCGACAAGCTGACCCGCTCGCTGGTGGCGTTCACCATTTTCTGGGCACTTTACCGCGCGGTCGGGCCGCTTAACAGCGTGATGCACAACCTGGACAGCCTGTTCTCGGCCGAACTGGTCGACTGGCTCGCCAAGGTCATCCGGGTGCTCGTCATCGTCGTCGGCGCGGCCGCCGTCCTGGAAATCTGGGGCATCGAGGTCGGCCCCATCATCGCCGGCTTCGGCCTGATCGGCGTGGCCGTGGCGCTGGGCGCCCAGGACCTGTTCAAGAACCTGATCGCGGGCCTGCTGATCCTGGCGGAAAAGCGCTTCAGCAAGGGCGACTGGATCCAGGTCGACGGCGTCGTCGAAGGCCATGTCGAGACCATCGGCTTCCGTTCCACCATGGTCCGGCGGTTCGACAAGGCGCCGGTGATGGTACCGAATTCGCAGCTGTCGGACACGGCAGTGGTCAACTTCAGCGCCATGACCCACCGTCGCATCCGCTGGATCATCGGCGTCGAATACCGCACGACGGTGGACCAGTTGCGCCAGATCAGGGACCAGATCGCCGCCTACATCGATGGTTCGCCCGATTTCGCGCCGGCGAGCGAGGTGTCGACCTTCGTGCGCATCGACAGCTTCGCCGATTCGTCCATCAACATCCTGCTCTACTGCTTCACCAAGACCACGAAATGGGGCGAGTGGCTGGAGATCAAGGAGCGCCTTGCCTACAAGGTGAAGGATATCGTCGAGGGCGCCGGTGCCGGATTCGCCTTCCCGAGCCAGTCGATCTACCTGGAGAGCGTCCCCGGGGAGGCCGCAGAAATCTTCCATCCCCCGGCCGGCGACGCGCCGGCGACGCAACCGAAATGACCCGGGAGACCGCCATGTCCGTGACCATCTACCACAACCCGAAGTGCAGCAAATCGCGCCAGACCTTGGCCCTGCTGGAGGAGTAGGGCGTGACGCCCAGGATTGTGCTGTACCTGGAAACCCCGCCCTCGGCGGAGGATTTCAAGGCCCTGCTGAAGAAGCTGGGCCTCAAGGCGGGCGACGTTCTGCGCGGCGCGGAAGCCAAAGAGGCGGGCCTCAGCCGGGACATGGCGGAGGACGCGCTGATCAAGGGCATGATCGCCAATCCGCGCTGCATCGAGCGGCCGATCGTCGTGAAGGGGAACAGGGCCGTTCTGGGCCGCCCGCCGGAAAACGTTCTGGACCTCCTCTAGACCTTCCCCCGGACCCCGCGCTGGGGCGACTTCGACTTTGTTCCCCGAGGGTTACGAGGCTTGCGGATCGACGGTCGAGCCTTCAATATGTGCGCCTGAGGGTAGGGCTTTTCTTTGACAATACCCGTGGCTGGCCGAGGGGCGAACAACAAGGTCCCCTGTCCGCCATGGCGACTGGACCGCCGGCGGGGGACAGATGCCGCTGGCATTTCGGAGGATGAATGGCCGCCGACGACCGCGCCGTCCCGGAGCCCCTGCCGGTCGATCCGACCGAGGTGCGCGCCGCCTGGGAATCCCTTCCGGAAACCGAACGCGCCGCCCTTCGCGACCGGGAGGCAGCGCGGCTGTTCGCCATCGCGTCCGAGCACCAGCGCGCCGGGCGCCTGGAAGAGGCGATCCCCGACTATACCCGGGCACTCGCCCTCAACCCCAACATGGCGGAAGCCTACAACAACCTGGGTGTGGTGCTGCGTGGCACGGGCCGGCCTGAAGCCGCCGTCGCCTGCTACCGCCGCGCCATCGCACTGAAGCCGCGCAGCGCGTCCTCCTATTCCAACCTGGGCAATGTGCTGCGCGACCTGGGCCGGTTCGAGGCGGCCGTCGCCAGCCACCAGCAGGCCGTGCACCTTGACCCCGCCAATCCGGACACACTTCACAACCTGGGCGTGGCGCTGCGCGATCTGGGTCGGCGCGACCAGGCGCTCGACTGCTTCGAACGCGCGCTGGACGCCAGCCCGAACCACGTGCCGAGCAAGCTGGATCGCGCCCGGTCGCTGCTGCTGGCCGGCGAGTACGAAGCCGGGTTCAAAGACCTGGAGGCACGCTTTCAGCTGCGCCGTTACCGCCTCAGCGGCGAGGACGCGCCGCGCTGGGACGGCAAGAAGGTGAAGGGCAAGACGGTGCTCATCCCCTGCGAGGGCACCTGGGGCGACGTCATCCAATTCGCCCGCTACATCCCCATGGTCAAGGACCAGGGCGCCAACGTGGTCGTCGAGGCGCCGGCGGCGCTGGCCGACCTGCTGGCGACCGCGTCGGGCGCTGACAAGGTCGTTCTGCAGGGGGCGGACCTTCCAAAGTTCGATCTGCAGGCGCCGCTCCTGTCGCTGCCCGGCATCTTCAAGACAACGTCGAAGAGAGTGCCGAGGGCGGTGCCCTACCTATCCCCGCCCGACCCCGGCGCCCACCGCCTACCGCCCGGCGGCGGGTTTCTCAAGGTCGGCATCGCCTGGGCCGACGAGCGGCCTTCGGGCGCCCGCTCCCTGGCCCCCGGCCTGCTGCCGTTCCTGGACCTCGCCGGCCTGGCTGGCGTTACCTTGTTCAGCCTGCAGACGGGTCCCCGTGCCTCCGACCTGAAGGCCGAGGGCGCCGATGCCCTCGTCATCGATGTCGCGCGCCGCGCGGGCGGCATGGGCGGCATAGCCGCCTTCACCCAGCAGATGGACATCGTCGTCACCGTGGACAACGCGGTCGCCCATTTGGCGGGTGCTTTGGGCAAGGAAGCGTGGATCATCGCCCCTGCCTCGCCCGATTGGCGCTGGGGCACCTCCGGCGAAGCCACGTCCTGGTATCCGAAGGCACGCGTTCTGCGGGCGGAACGGCGCGGCGACTGGCAGGTTCTGTTCGACCAGACGCGGCGCGACCTGCGCGCGCGCACCCGCCGCGGCGGCTGAATATAAGGGAACCTAGAACCGGTAGCTGTACCGGACACCGACGTTCTCCAGCCCCTCATTGTGGCTGCAGATTTTGGCGTTGGAGATGTGGTCGAACACGGCGGCGACCTTGTGGTTTTCCGTGAGCGACCAGCCGAGGGTCAGGGACTCCCGGAACAGAAGATGGCAGCCCAAATCCTTCTTATCGGGCAGGAAGGCATCGGTCTCGCCGTTGTGGTAGGCGCCGCCGACGCTGAGGCCGGCGAACAGGCCCTTCCAGATGGCCCATTCGTAGCTGAGACCGAAGAACACCTGGCTGGTGTCGCCCTGGGTGTTGATGTTGGCGCCGATGTGCGGTTCGGGCGACCCGATGTAGGACAGGAAATCGGGTGAGGCGAAACGCAGTTCCAGATGTACGTCGTAGCCGTCCTCCTTGCTGTTGGAGAACGGGCCTTCGTCGTGCAGCAGGCCGCCGATACTGACCTCGGCCAGGATGCCGCCCAAAGGCTTGCCGCGCGAGGAAGCGCGGGCCGCTTTTTCCGACCATCTGCCGCTGGCCGCCTGTTCCAACGGCTGGGGCGCCGACGCGGGCGCGGGCTGGGGAACCGGCCGCGCGATCCTGCCGGTCGGCTGCGGCGCCACGGCGGCGGGCATCGTCCTTGGCTGATATTGAGGCGGAGATTGATATTGAGGCTGCTGGGTCGCCTGCAGGTTGGGCTGCCACTTGGTGCCCGTGCGATCGGCGAAGGGATGCGGCACGAACAGCAGGTTCCGCACGTCGTATCCCGTCGACACGCTGCCGGCCCGCGCGGCGGCGGGCGCACAGACGACCAGCGCCGCCAGAGCGGCACCAAGCATGGATTTCCCGAACAAAATTCGATCACTCCCCAGTTCCGAACCGTCCCCGTCCCTGCGGACCGGCGCGGGGATACCCCTCTGCGGATTGTGTCCGTCTAGCCTTAAACAAGGGTAAACCTTCTTTTTGTTTACTGTCGGAACCGCAGCTTGTCCAGAATCCAGGTTCCGGACGATGCCGGCGTCAGACGGGGAATTCACGCGTGAGTTCACGCAAGCAACAGTTCCGCGACAAGGACATCATCTTCCGCGAGGGGGATCCGGCGACCCGCGCCTTCACCATCATCGCCGGCAAGGTGGAACTGTTCACGGAAGTCGACGGCAAGGAGAAGCACTTGGGTCTGCTGGGCCCCGGGCGCACCCTCGGAGAGCAGGATGTCGCCCGCGGTCGCCATCAGGCAACGGCCATCGCCGCCGGCGCTGTGACGCTGCGCCCGATGGACCCGCAGGCGATGGCCACAGTGCGGGCCCCGCAGCCGCCCAAGGGGCTCCTCGGCCGCCTGCTGATGCCGCTCTTAGCGCCCCCGCCGCCCGGCAGCCCCAGGCGGCGATTTTCCCTGTTCGGTTGGTTCCGCGAGATCAGGGAGGCGAGCCAGCCGCTGGACCCCACGCGGATCGAAATTCGCTATTCCCTGCAGGGGCCTCTCGGAACCGACGCGGAAGGCGCCACGGTCGATGACGTCGTCGCCACCTGGCTTGAGGATTCCTTCCTCGGCCTGGAAGGCGTGCGCGCCCGGCCGCTGAAGAAGCCGCTGCAAGTTCCCGAAGACGCCGATCCCGAGACCCTGCCCCATCGCCTGCATTGGTCCGCGCGCCAGGCGTTGGTGCAGGCCGAGGGCGACATCCTGGTCATGGTCGAACCCGTCGAGGGCGGGCTGCTGCGTTTCCGCTTCCTGCCCCTGGGTGTCCAAAATGACGATGTCCCCGGCACATTCCAGGCCGGCCAAGCCCTAGTCCTTCCAGGGGATCCGGCGGCGCCCGCGTCCGCGCATCTGGGTGCCCTGGTGGCCGCAGTTGCACTGGCCGCCACGGTACCCCTGACGGACGTCAAGAAGGCGCGCATTGTGAAGACCCTGCCCCAGGCGACGGAGAAGGCGGCGCCGGTGCTGGAGGCGCTCGGCAAAGAATCGCCCCTGCCGCAGCGCGAGCGCCTGGTGGCGCGGATGTTCTTCGCCAACCTGCTGACCCTGATGGCGGGCCCGGCGGGCCAGCTGGAAGGCTACCGCATGGCGGCCGACATCTATGGCGAGGCGATCGAGGCCCTGAAAAGCGACACGGAGAAGCTGGACCGCGCCGTGGCGCAGCGCGCCCTGGGGTCCATTCT
>Ga0310345_10006020_pt1 | contig 10649 bp, 6 predicted proteins | sample HC15DNA20500_MG_FD_204667 | JGI IMG/M metagenome (GOLD analysis project Ga0310345, IMG submission 204667) | Marine microbial communities from station ALOHA, North Pacific Subtropical Gyre - HC15-DNA-20-500_MG | ecosystem: Environmental > Aquatic > Marine > Oceanic | place: Pacific Ocean: North... | reverse complement strand
CAGCGACAGGTCGCCGAACTCTCCCATGGCGATGAAGTGCCCGTCTGAGTAGATCATCGAGCCGCGGTAGAAGTGGCTGCGCCACTCCCACTTGACCTTGCCAGTGGCGAGCTCGACGCATTTGAACATCGCATCAGGCGGGTTGCGGCCGCTGAAGGCGTAGAGATGGCCGTCGAGATGGTTCGGCGGCGTCCAGTGAATGTCGAGAATGCGGCCGCGCTTGGAGAGGTCGTCCTTCCACAGCGTCTTGTAGGAGTCTTTCTTCACCTGCAGGCAGACGCTGCCGGTTCCGTAGGTGGCCGAGAAGAAGAGCTTGTCGCCGACGACGAGAGGGGTGGCCCCATTCACCGAATCGCGGAAGCGAGCATGCCAGGGAAACTTCCAGCGCTCCTTGCCGGTGTCCGGGTCGTAGCAGGAGAGGCCGCCGCGGTGGAAGATGAACAAATGGCGGGCGCCGTCGATCTCCGCGAGGCTCGGCGAGGCGTAGGAGCCGCCATCGCTCACGGTCTTCCAGAGCTCCTTGCCGGTCCCGGCGTCGAAGGCGAAGGCCATGCCGTCGCGCTTACGAAGGGGAATGAACTGGATGCTGCCGAGGTTGCAGTAGACCCTGCCGCCGGTGACCAGGGGGGTGGCGCCGGTGCCGAAGAAGTTGGGCGCGATGGAATAGCGCGAGCGTATATCGATAGCCCACTTCTTCTTGCCGGTCCCGAGCTCGAGGCAGTGGAGTACGCCCCTGGGACCGAGCGTGTAGACGCCTCCCTCGTAGACCGCGGGGGCGCAGCGCGGGCCCGCGTCGTAGCCGTAGAGATCCTCGTAATCGGTGGGGTAGCTGAAGCGCCATTGGCGCTTGCCGGTGGCGGCCGCGAGCGAGTCGACGTGGAGCGTGTCCGCGATCCGGTGAAAGAGAATCAGCCGGCCGCCGGAGATGATGATGGAACTGTAGCCGCTGCCGATCTTCTGCTCCCAGAGTCTCGGAGGTCCGGCCGCAGGCCACTTCTTCAGCCAGCCCTTTTCAGCGGAGGCTCCGTCCCGCTTCGGTCCGAGCCAGTGGGGCCAGTCATCGCCGCGGACCATCCCCGGCAGCGGCGCCAGGAGGACGAGGAGCGCGAGCAGCAGCGAGGTGAATCCGGGCTGGAGACAGCGGGCTGGTTTTCTGGTCATTTTTCCTGTTCAGTCATCCGTGTTGAGAATCCGGTGGTCGCCTTTTCGAATGGTGAAGCCCTCGCGGTCGAGCTGTTCGAGCAAGGGGATGCTGTACTTGCGGGTCGAGTCGATCAGGTTCTTTGCCTCCCCGGCGGTAATCTGCTCGTTCTCCTCGAGGTATTTTTTCATCACCCGGCGAATCTCTTCAATCGCCTCGCGGTGAAAATAGATGCCGTCCGCTATTTTCTGGAGCACTCCCTCCTCATCGAGGAGGTCGAAGAGGTCGGCGGTTTTTTCCGCGTCCCAGCCGCGCTCGGAGGCCAGGCCGCCGGGTGAGGGCGGGGTGGCCGCGCCCTCGAGACAGGCACTGGTGATCTCCTCGAGGGTCTTTTCCTCCTCGGCGCTGAGGCTGGGGCCGAGATCACGCCACCTCAGGTGGCCGGTCTTGGCGTTCTCAACCTCTCCATCAGCCTGCATCCGGGCGATCATCTCCTGCAGGAAGACATCGCTGCAGCCGATCTTCTGGCGCAGGACGGCCTTTTCCATGAGCCGCCGCCTGGGGTTCCGGTCGAAATAGTCGGCGGCGGCCTTCGCCGCGGCCGTCCTGCCGGCGCGCAACTGCGAGTCGCTGATGAGCTGTCCGCCGCGGCTCGTCCTGCAGGCGAGGCCTTTCTCGAGGAGCGATTCGACCAGCGCGAGGGCGTCTTCATTTTTCAGACCGGCCTGGCGGGCGAGCTCGGCCTCGCTGACGGAGCTGAGGCCCGCCTTGTCAAGCTGGTGCAGGAGGAAGTCCCGGGAGTCCGCGAGGGCGTCGTTCTTGCTGCGCAGGGTGTCGATGATGAAGTCCTTGCCCGTCTTTAACCGGTACTTCGAGCTGTCGATGATCTCGCCGCCGCCGATGGTCTCCATCGGCGAATGGAGCCGCAGCACGTAGCGATCTCCCGGGGCGGCGACCACCGGCTCCTCGAAGCGGAACTGGACGTAGCCCTCCTGTCCGGGCTCGAGTATTTTTCCCTCGAGCAGGTAGACCTTGCCGATCAGCTCCGCGGTTCCCACGTGCAGGCGTATGGTGGTCTGGTGTTTGAGCACCCGGTGATTGTCCGGAAGGTAGTGGAGCCGGGCCTCGAACATCGTGGAGCCGGTAAAATAGCCGGGCTGGGTGAGGACCATGCCGCGGCTCACCTGGCGGTAGTCGATATCCGACAGGTTGATCGCCGCGGAGTGCCCGGCGCGGGCCGTCTCGGCCTGCTCCTTGTAGGCCTGGATGCCCCGAACCCGTCCCTTCTCGCCCAGCGGCACGATTTCCAGGGTGTCGCCGAGCTGCGCGGTGCCGCTCACCGGGATGCCTGTAACCACCGTGCCGAAGCCCTTCGGTGAGAAGACCCGTTGTACCGGCATGCGGAAGATCCCATTTGCCTCCCGCGGGCTGACCTTCTCCACGAGGGTGTTGAGGTGTTCCTCGAGCTGGTCGAAGCCGGAGCCGGTGATCGAGGAGACCTTCACGATCTCGGCGTCCTCCAGGAAGGTTCCCTCCAGGGTCTCCCGTACATCTTCCTCGACGAGCTCGATGAAATCTTCCTCGACGGCATCGATCTTGGTGATGACGACCATCCCGTGGCTCAGCCCGAGGATCTGCATGATGGTCAGGTGCTCGCGGGTCTGGGGCATGACCCCATCGTCGGCGGCTATCACCAGGAGTACCAGGTCGATACCTGTCGCTCCTGCCACCATGTTCTTGATCAGTCGCTCGTGTCCGGGGACATCGACGATACCCACACGCCGTCCGTTGCGAAGCGTGAGGGGGGCGAAGCCCAGGTCAATCGTGAGCCCCCGGCTTTTTTCTTCAGGAAGCCGATCGGGATCGATACCGCTCAGGCGTTCCACCATGCTGCTTTTTCCATGGTCAATATGCCCGGCCGTTCCGATTACGATATTGAAGATCTTGTCGTCGTTGGTAGTCATAGAATGTTTAGGGCTTTTATCTTAGCGCCTTTGCCCGGACAGGTCATCAGGGTTGGAGAGAGCCGGGTTAGGGGTACGTTCAGCTTGATAGCCCGGGTTGACAGTTATTAACCTAAGCCCTATGATGGTATACTCTTCGGAGTTTAAGCCAACGAGTGAAACCGCCTGTGGCTTCCGGCAGATTGTCCGGGACAGTACAGGCTTTAGAAGGTCTCTGCTACCGGGGGCTTTTTTCCGGTCCGGATGCCGGGTTTTGCCTCGCTGTTGAGCGGGCATGACTTTGTCGCAGGGTCGGGAATTTCGTGAATTTCTTTCTTCCGTGACGGAATACAGGTAAGCGAAGTTATGAGCCAAAAACAGGATCTCCTCTTCTGTAAGATTGCTATTTCCAATGGCAGGGTCACCCAGGACCAGGCGAAGAAGTGCCTGGCGATCGCCAACAAGCGTGAGCTGGAAACCGGGCGCAGGCCTACGATAGGCTCGGTTTTCTCAAAATACAATCTCATGCGCAAGCAGGAGGTCCAGGCCGTCTACGAGGCGATCGCCAAGAGAACCGGGATGCCGATCCCGCAGGCGGGAGGGGCAGCCGGCAAGGGATCCGTCGCCCGCGCGGGCGGGAAGGGGCGCAAGCCCGCCTTCGCTGATGACACGCCTGCGCGCAGGGTGGATCCCAATACCCTCGCGCTTGGTATCGCCTTCGGGGTCATCTTCCTGGGCATCATCATCGGTCTCGTCGTGATGTTCGTCATCGGCCCCTCGAAACCGGAGAAGCCCGACGCCGGTGCGCCTGCGGTAGCCGGTTCGGCGGGTGAAGCCGGGACCGGAGCGGCTTCCGGTTCACCGGCTTCCGGAACAGCCGGCACGCCAGCCACCGGGCAGGGAGGAACCCCCGGGACAGCGCCGCCGGCACCGGCGGAGATGCGTCCTGATCAGAAGCGGGTGATCAAGCAGAAGCTCGCTGATGCTCGCCACGCCTCGCTCACCAATACCGAGCAGGCCTTGAGCATGCTGATCCAGCTGAAGACCGCGATCACCGACAAGAACATCATTGTCGAGCCCGGTCTCATGGCCGAGATCGAAGCGGACATCAAGTACTACAAGACCGGCGAAGAGGGTGCCGCCACCGAGGCCGGGGGTGCCGACGACGGTCTCGACGACGATCTCTGATAACGGGTCTTCAATTGCCAGAGAGCCGGAAGCTCGAGTGGATCTTCAGGACCTCGTCGTAGCCTATCTCCATGCCGCGCAGCTCCCCGGGCCGCGCATCTCTCCAGGTGCAGTGCTCCAGCCCATCGAGCCGGATACTGCCGATCCTGGTTCGCGCCAGCCTGAGGACCTTGAGTCCGATGGCCTCGAACATCCTGCGGACCTGGCGCTTCTTTCCTTCGTGGATCACCAGGGCTACCTGGGTGTTGTTTCCATCCTCCACGACCTGGAGGACCCTGGCCGGCGCCGTCAGGTGATCGTCGATCTGCACGCCCGCGGCCAGCCGGTCGAGGGCGTCTTTTGACGGCTTGCTGTTGACGAGGGCGACGTACTCCTTCTCGATCTCGAAGCTCGGATGGGTGATGCGGTGGTTCAGCTCGCCGATGTTGGTCATCAGCAGGAGCCCCTCGGTCTCCCGGTCGAGCCTGCCGATCGGCAACACCCCGCAATCTATGAGGGCGGGGGGCAGGTAGTCCATCACGGTCAGGCGCTCGTGCGTATCGTGAGTGCTCGTGATGATCCCGGGTGGCTTATTGAAGAGAATGGTCCTGGGCTCCGGCAGGCTGATCTCCTCGCCGTTCACGGTGACCACATCCCCGTGCTTGACCTTTGCGCCGAGGCTCATGAGGGACTTGCCGTTCACCAATACCCTGCCGGCCTGGATGAGAAGCTCGGCCCTTCGGCGGGAGGTATAACCGCAGGCGGCGATGTATTTGTGGAGTCGCATGAGGATGGATTATATCGAATAAACCCTCCGGCTTCCCGACCGTATTCTAGAAGAGTGCGTTTGCGGCCGCCTCTGTCCGCTTTCGGACGACCGCGCGGGCGGCTGGGTGGCGGACCCGGTTGCCTAACCCCTTCCGGGCGGAGCTACTTGGAGAAAAAGCCGCCGCGCTCCGGGTTTTGGCGAGGGGATTGCATTTCTTACCGGGGTGGCCGCGTCACTGCGCCACGCCAGTAATTTAATGCAACCTCCGGAGAGCCCCGCCCCATTCCATCCCAACTATATATCTTCGCGCAAGCCTGAACCGAACCCAACAGGCATGGTCCAACTGGTCCTGTCCACAGCTGATCCCACCTATACTATCAGCCCGCCTCCAGACGCTCTCCGGAGGAGCTTCAATACGAGCGGCGCAGTCGCGAGGCCGGGATGCCGACCTGCTCGCGGTATTTCGTCACTGTCCGCCGGGCGATCTTGAGCCCCTCCTCCTGGAGCAGGTGGGCGATCGCGGTATCGCTGTAGGGCTTCTCACTGTTTTCTCTCTCGATCAGCTCCTGGATCCTGCGGTGGACATTTCGTCTCGATTCGATCTCTCCCTCGGCGTTATCAACGCCGCCGGTGAAGAAGTAGCGCAGCTCGTAGATGCCCGAGGGGGTTTCGATGTATTTGCCCTTGATCGCACGGCTGATGGTGGAGAGGTGGACGCCCACGGTATCGGCGATCGTCTGCATCTTCAGCGCCTTGAGTCGCTCGGGACCCTTGAGCATGAAGTCCTGCTGGTATTCAACGATGGCCAGCGCGATATCCTTGATGGTTCTCTGCCTCTGTTCGATCGCGTGGATCAGCCACTTGGCGGACTCGATCTTCTTTCGCAGGAAGGCGCTGGTCTTGCGGTCGCTGCTGGCATCCTTGAGCGCGGTGCGGCACGAGCGGCTGATCTCGAGCTGGGGTAGCGAGTAATCCAGCATGCTGATCTCCAGCTCGCCATCGATCTCTTCGACCAGCACATCAGGCCGGATATACACGGTCTCCTCCGATTCGATTTGCCTGCCGGGCATCGGATCCAGCGAGCTGATAAGCTTCGCGGCCTCCTTGATCTCTTCCACCGGGCAGCCGAGCTCCCTGGCCAGCTTGGGCAGCTTGTTCATGCCCAGGTCGAGCAGGTGGTTGCGGATGATCGCTTCCTCCAGCCGGTGGTCTCCACCGTCTCGCTGGAGCTGAAGGAGCAGGCAGTCCCGCAGGTCGGTGGCGCCGACGCCCGCCGGCTCGAGATCGCGAACGGCCTCGAGGGCCTGCTCGATCTCTTCGGTGGAGGGTCTTCCCTCGATCCAGTCTCCCAGCTCTTCGGCCGTGCAGCCGAGGTAGCCGCGGTTGTCGAGGCTGCTGATGATGTCCTCACCGATATCACGGATGCGCCCGGGGATTGTCTTGAGGCGCAACTGTTCCATCAGCGTCTCCTTGAGCCCGGGGGGTTTGTCCGGAGTGTTCTGCAGTGCCGCGTGCTTAGCATCGCTGGAGCGATTCGAGGCTTTTCGGGGGCGTCTCTCGTCAAAGGACCAGCTGCCGGAATCGCGCAGCCTCTCGTGAAGTGTAGGCTCCGCTTCGCCCTGCTCAGCCGTTTCGCTGTTGGCGATCGGCTTGTCCCGCGCCTCCTGCTCGACAAGCTCGAGGGCGGGATTGTCGCTGAACTCCTGCTGGATCCGCTGCTCGAGGTCCAGTGTCGGTAGCAGCAGAATGTCCATCGAGAGGATCATCTGCGGAACCAGCACCTGCTGTTGCTGGAGCTTCTGTGTGAGCTCTAATCTCATTACGATTCCCGGCTTTCCCCCCACGGGTAGCCGCGTCCCGGTTCTCTCAGTCACTCATTCCTTCCCTGCGGGTCACCTCAAGTGGCCCGGAGAAGTTTAGGATGGAGTGGAAATACCGTCAAATCAGCCGCCCCGGCGGGCTTATCAGACCTTGCTGAAGCGGCCGCAGAGGCGCCTCTCAGCAGGATTTGAGCACAAGGAGGGTAATATCGTCTGATTGCTCGGCGCTCTTCTGATGGACACGGAGATCCTCCATGATGGTGTCGAGAATTTCCTGGGCTTTGCGGTCCCTGGTCTCGAAGATCAGCCGCTGGAAGCGTTCATCACCGAAGTCGTTTCCACGCGGATCTTTTCCCTCGACGATGCCATCGGTGTAGAGCACCAGGACGTCATCGGGCTGTAGAGTGAACTTCTGGGTCTCCAATTGGGAAGAAAACAGGGGACCCTCACGGTCGAGACCGATGGCGATTCCCTTGGGATGGAGATCGATCACCTTGCCGTGCCGGGCGCTGTAGAGCAGCGGGGCGTTGTGGCCCGCTCTTACGAGCCGGATCTCACGGTTTCTCTTGTCCAGCACCAGGTAGGCCATGGTGACGAACATGCCCGGGTTCATGTCGGGAGCCAGGCAATTGTTGACCTCGATGACGGTCTTCTCAGGCGAGAGGTTCTCTTTCGCCGCCATGTGGAGCAGGCTGCGGGTCATCGTCATGACCAGCGAACCGGGAACTCCCTTGCCCGAGACATCCGCCACCACGATCCCTGTCGTGTTTTCGTCCACCGCGAGGAAATCGTAATAATCTCCTCCGACCTCTTTCGCCGGGAGATAGAAGGCGGCCAGGTCGAAACCGGGGAGCTCCGGCAGTCCGGAGGGGAGCAGGCCGCTCTGGATGTTGGTAGCGAGCGAGAGCTCGTGATCGAGAGCCTTCCGGGTCAGCTTTGCGGCCTGGGCGGTGTGGAGGTTCTTGGTCATCTGGTTGAAGATCCTGGCCAGGTTGCCGAGCTCGTCGCTCGAGTTGACCTGTGACTGGTGCTGAAGATTTCCCATGCTCACCTTCTTGAGATCCCGCATGAGGGTCCGAATGGGCCTGGTCAGAAAGGTCGCCAGCAGGAAGGCGCCGAAGGCGCCGCCGATGGAGGCGATAATCGATACCTGTGTGAGCGAGCTCGAGAGATTGGCGCGGGCCTCCTGGATCGATTTTACAGAGATGAGGATCTCCACTTTACCGATCCCGGCGATGTTCTTGGAGAAGCTTCGAGCCGGATCGCCACCTTCGGTCAATTCGTTGATCGAGACCCCGGCCTGGTTCGCCTTCGGGTAGAGGATTTTTTCTCCCTCCGAGCGCTCGTCCTCTCCCCGCACGCTCCCGATTATTTGGCCCTGGAGGTTCATGACGACGATGTCGCGGATCCTCGATGATTGTTTATAGCGCCTGAGCAAATTGTCGAGTTTCTCGGTTTCCTGATTCCGGATCCATTCCGGATCAATGAGGCCGGCGACCGACAGGACCTGGGCTATGCCGTTTTCGTTGATCTCGGTTTCGAGGTGTTCGACGCCCTTTTCTATGGCGGTCATGGCCTGCCAGGCCATCGCGGCGATGACCAGCACCGCTATCAGGGCCGTGAATTTCAGCGCGATGGGGATGCTGAAGCCCGAGCTGGGGCGTGAATGCCGTGCGCCGCCCGTGGAGCGACCGGGATCCCTGTCAGGGGTCCTGGCTTTGCCGAGATGCGGTCTTCTTCCTCTGGCTCCGGGTGGATGCGCCACGATTGCTTTCCTGGCCCAGGTGGGCGGGATGGACTGGTTGACTCGCTGCTATAAGTATAGTGCCTGCGGCCGGGTGAGGTAGAAAAACCGTGCTGCTCGCGTCGGCCTCAGCTTCTGAGGACCTTGGTAGCCTTGTGCAGGTAGACGATGCAGGAATAGAAGGTCGAGATCAGCGTGGCTGCCAGCAGGGCGATCACCAGCCAGTACAGGGGCGCGGTCAGCCCGGGCCACATGGGCTCCTGGATTTTCGCTCCGGCGCTGTCGGCAATGAAGTTCGCCTCGTAAAAGAGCAGGGAGGGGATCGTCAGCCCCTGGATCGTCAGCTTGACCTTGCCTGCCCAGGCCGCGCCGAAGGCCACCCCGGCCGACTCGATGAAGCTGCGCAGCCCGGAGACCAGGAACTCGCGGAAGACGATCGTCAGGGGGTACCAGGGCTCCACCAGGTCGGAGATGGTCGTCAGCATGATGAAGCTGCCGCAGATAACGATCTTGTCGACGAAGGGGTCGGCGATGCGTCCGAAGGTAGACTCGATGTTCCATTTGCGGGCGAGGTAGCCGTCGAGGAAGTCCGTGAACATGGCCAGCATGAAGAGAGCCGTAGACCAGTTCAGGATGACCTGCCTTGTTTCGGAATCCGTTCCGTGTCCGACAATCCCGAGGAGGACGAAGAAACCGAGCGAGAGCACCAGGCGGGTGACCGTTATCTGGTTCGGTAGATTGGCAAAGCTTGGTTTACCTGCCGGCGTTTTTTCGTTCATGATCCCCGCTTCCAGCTATGGTTGCGATCAGATCGTATCCCCTGCCCCCGATGATTTCCACTGTCCTGCGCTCTCCAGCGACGGGCAGTGGCGGCGGCGGCTCGCAGGACAGCTCGAGGACTCCCTCGGGCATGGCCGCAGGGGGCTCATCTTCACAGGGCTCGGTGCCGGGCGCCGTGATGAAGACCACCGGATCGATCTCGGGGCTCTCGCCGTAGCTGCGGGCGATGGCCGCCCTGAAGGGAGCCCCGTCGAGGGGGTCCTCCCGCTCTTCTTCGGCGGAGTCGACAATCACCTCGGAGATCTCCCCGGCTCGCTGCCGGTTGTGCCTGAAGGCGATCTCCTGCTGGATGAGCATCAGCTCTTCGAGGCGCTCATCGATAAGCTCCTGGGGGAGCTCATCTTCGAATTCGGCGGAGGGTGTTCCCTCCTCCTTTGAGTAGGGGAAGACCCCCATTCGCTCGAACTCGAAATCGCGGACGAAGTCGCGCAGGATGCCGAACTCGGTATCATCTTCGCCGGGGAAACCGACGATGAAGGTGGTTCTCAGCATCAGCCCGGGGATCCTGGCGCGCATGCGGTCGAGCAGGTCGCGGGTTTTCGTCTCCATCATCCGTCGGCCCATGTGGCGGAGCATCTTCTCTGAGATGTGCTGCAGCGGTATGTCGATGTAATTGAGCACCTCGGGCAGCTCGGCGATGGCGTCGATCATCTCGTCGGTCAAATAGGCCGGGTAGGCGTAGAGCAGCCGGATCCACTCGACGCCGTCGATCGCGGCGAGGCGACGGAGCAGCTCGGCGAGCCGGAAGCGCCCGTCGATATCGACGCCGTAGGAGGTCGTGTCCTGGGAGATCAGCACCAGCTCGCTGGCGCCGCTCTCGACCAGCTCCCTGGCCTCAGCCTCGAGCATCTCGATGGACTTGGAGCGAAAGCGGCCCCGGATCGCCGGGATGGAGCAGAAGGTGCAGGGGTTGTCGCAACCTTCGGAGATCCGCAGGTAGCCGTAATGCGCCGGGGTCAGGCGGAAGCGTCCAACCTCGGCATTGCAGGCCTTGTCGGGATCGCTGACCTGCAGGTAGAGCCCGCCATCGGTCTTTCCGAACAATCCCTTCAGGGCGTTGCCGAGGTCATCGTATTCGCCTAGGCCGACGATGGCATCGAGCTCGGGGATCTCCCTGCTCAGCTCCTCTCCGTAGCGTTGTCCGAGGCAGCCGGTGACGACGACCTTTTTTTCGGTTTCGGCATCCTGCTTGAGCTTGCAGGCCTCGAGGATCGTGTTGACGGAC
>Ga0310345_10006019_pt1 | contig 10651 bp, 16 predicted proteins | sample HC15DNA20500_MG_FD_204667 | JGI IMG/M metagenome (GOLD analysis project Ga0310345, IMG submission 204667) | Marine microbial communities from station ALOHA, North Pacific Subtropical Gyre - HC15-DNA-20-500_MG | ecosystem: Environmental > Aquatic > Marine > Oceanic | place: Pacific Ocean: North... | reverse complement strand
CAGTAATGATAAACAGCATCTTCACAAGCCCAAGTATTTCTGGACATTTCACCATCTTTAGATCCATTAACCAAATCTGCTTCAGGTGTTATTTTGGGTTTCATATCGTCTAACATTTCCTTATAATTATGAACATAAATCATGGTGTCCACAATCCTTTGTTCAAATCTTCTTGACATTCACAAGCAAATTCTACTTCATATTCACTTGCATCTTCGCCATGAATTTCTGTTATAATTCCTGTATCATTACATTTTTCACATTTCATTATGACACCCACATTCGCAAGTTCTTCCTTTACATCTATTATGCCTGTACATATGGCAATTCCATGATAGTTTCATATCTTTTTTTCTTGGGAAACGATGAGCCAAATCTATTACTGATAATGATACGATGTCTGATAATGGTTTCAATTATCGTCTTCCTCACATTCACATGGAGTGCAATCACACCACTCACATTTTTTACAGATTTCAGTCATTGTGGCTTCCTTAATCCTTTGGCAACTTTGTGAAGTTCTTTGTCTGTTGGAATATTCCGACAACAAGTATCTTTTCCCCATTCTGAATAGTGTTTTTGTTCCCACAATCTACCAACTATTGAATGAACAATCGCTTCCAATTCTTCGTCACTAGCATTTTTGAAAATATAATCAAGTGTTAATTCATTATTGTCAAGTGGATCATAAAATCCTGATTTTGGCATTATTGATTAACCTCGCACTCTGAACAAAGTCTTTCCAACTTTCTATTTGGTTTTAATGGCTTACCACAATCTTTGCATAATACAGGTTTCATAATAATAAACTCCTATCAACCATACTAGATGAACTAAATAGATCTTGTCTGTGTTTTTGTTCATCTCTATACTCAACACATTTCTTACACTCAAATGTTTCTTCATTACAAACTGTTCCATGAATTTCACACTTTGGAACAAATCGTTTATTGCGAATAATAAAAAAAAGAGGTGGTGCAAAGTTTTCCAAACTCTGCTCTTGCCACGAATCTACTGCACCTTTTATTGTAGATAAAGCATGGAAAGTGTTTGTCCCCTTCAAGCACTGTGATGAATAAGCGACTTTATCAATTTCAACAGGTGTGTTTTTTTCAGCTATTCTGTTACCGACAACATCAGGTGTTAGTTTTGCCATGATAATATCATGGGATGTAAAACCAAGAAGTTGTTTTTTGTCAGTTGCGTCTGCAAAGTATTTTCGTTCATCTGCTAATGCCTGAACTTTTATTCTGATCTCATTTGCTAGTTCCATGTGTGTTGTTACATAGTCTAACACTTCATCAATCACTTTGCTTGTGCCAGCTTCGCTGTTTTTTTGTAGAATTTGTGGCGTGTCATTACTTACTGAACCATTGTTTCTATAACATGATTCATGTCCATTCTGATCCATCTTTGCCCTAGTTTTATCCCAAACTTGCAAAGTACCTGTATCAATTACTTTATGACACATAAAGCATTTGTAGTTTGGATATTTGGCAGGATATGCTTTCAGAACATTCACGCTACTCATCTTAGAATTTCTTAGAACTATCTATTAATAAATAAAAAATTTTTTATCCTTTTTTTAAAATTGTTAAATTGAAGCTAACTACTAATCAATTATTTTTGTGCCAATAGAATATTTTTTATTTCATCTATCTTGTCAAACAAATGTCTGTGTATATCGTCTGCGTGTTTTGTTTCCTTACCAATTAATTTTTCTAGTTCTATACAAGTTTCTAATGCCTTATCAGAAGCACGTTCAGAACATACTAATTTTTTAGAGATAAAAAAAGTTGCACCTACAATACTACCGAGTATTGCTATCAGATAACTTAGATTTTCCAACATCAGACTTTGTTTCTTTTTTTCCCTTACTAAGAAGTTCTTGCATGGTCTGTATCTGTATTTTCTGCTGTGCTATGATGTCATACAAGCGTAGCATTAGTTTCACATACATTGATTCTGCATCTGTATCTACCATAATTTTATCATCATGTTCATTCTAATTAGGCTATGTATAGAAATATAATTTCCTATCTGAAGAACCAATCTTGATGTTAATATAACCATCTGCTGTTGTTGCAGGTTGGTCTGTACCTGATGTATGACTATTAAATTTCAAGTAACCCCAAATTCCAAAGTCTGTGCCATCAATTTTTACTTCATCATCACCATCTACTGTAAAATGAAAGTGATCACCACTAGGAACATTAAAGCGAATTTTGTCTGAACTTGAATCAATACCTGCAACAGAATCATCTATTGTATCACCACCCTGATTAAATTCTATTCTGCATACATCTGTAATGTCGTATGTGTCCATGTCCAAATCTGATGTTGCTGTTCCAACCCAACTTCCACCACCTGCTTCAGATGAAGAAACTAAAACCCATTTGTCTGTATGGATAGCTACATCATAAATCAGCGTGGCAAAACCACCTGCACTTATTGTATGGTCACTTTCACTTGGTATGAAAATATTACCTGTGTTATGTTTCAGTGTGATTGTACCTGTTGAATTAGCTTCAAGATGTATTAATTGACCTGCATTACTTGGGTTTGATATTGTATCAAGATCGTCTGCTGAACCAACAGGTGTGACAATCAAATATGTTGTATAATCATCTGTTAAATCGCCAAGTGTGTCTGATCGTATAACATCTATTGCACCACTAGAAATAGTTGCAATTTTTGGATAGTATGCAATCGCACCAACCATCGAATCACCTGATGTCTTTAATCTTTCTTGTGTTTCAATTCCAGAGGGTGTTGATGATCCACCTGCAACACTAAATGACATTGTTGATGATAAAGGTGCATTTTTTATACCTGCCAATGTATATAATTCACTAATGCTATTTGATTGATCTTTTATCTTCTTTCCATATGTTACTCTTTTTTTTGCATTAGTTGCCATTAACTTAACCTCTTTACCCCTACTATCTTTCTTACAAACCCACCTGTACCACCATCTGTACCATTAATTGTGTATTCAATTCTTTTTGCTACAAGCTTTATTGTATTTGCTGAACCTGAATCTGACAAGTTAGTCATTTTATTATCTTTAAGGTAAAAGGAATAACCGAACTGCAAGTTAGGATCACATTCACCCTCACCCTCAATTTCAAAAGCCTGATACCTAAATTCTTCAATTATCTTTTGTGTATCTACATCTGTTTGCAGTTGTTGGAAATTAGTTGTAAATGGTCTTTCCAAAAATTTAGGTTCAATATTTCTTACTGTATCTGTACCACTTGTTGCAAGTAATTGTTTTTCAAAGCAAAAATTATCTACTGACATTTTAAGTCTGTAAGTGGCAAAGTTCAGTTGTGGGTTTCCATATCGTGCTTGACTAGCATCATAACGTGCTTCAGTATCATAGGATTCTTGAAGTTGTATTCCAATCATTCTAAGATTTTTCCATTCAAAGATGTTTAGTATTTCTAGTTCAGGCACGATCAAATTTGTAGCAATAGCACCCCATCGTAATGTTGCCCTTGCCCTGTAAATTTTAAATGATGATAAAGGTGCAATAACTTCTTGCCAATTAGCATCATGGCTAATTGTAAAATCAAAAGTTACAACATTTGAACTTGTATCATAACAGAAAATTCGCATTTTATAATCACCTGCCACAATACCTGTTTGTGTTTCAGTAACACCTACCATATAATACCACTTTAACTTAATCCAAAATTTTATTGCGTCACAAGTTCCTAGTTCTTGTGAATTTGACTTGTTATATCCTGTTGTACCAGATGTGTCAGACTTGTTAAAACCTGCGTCACCATTTGGAAGCAAGTGCATATTTGTAGTGTCAAAAGTTACAGGTTCATATTTTTGATCAGGTTTTTCTACACCACCATACAATTCACCAATCTCTTGTGAATTGTAACTATTAGATGGAAATGGAAAACGAAAATTAATCCATGCACCTATTGAATAATAATTTGGTACTGTTGGAAGTGGTATAAAATTTAAAACTGAAACCCAAGGATTAAATTCATACACACTTTCTACTGCTGACTTGTAGCCATAATTATCATCTGCTGTACCTGATCCGTTTGCTAGTTCTGATACACCGTCAAAATTATTCATACCATTATAGATGTGAAAACAATCGTTGCCCTTTTCTGTTGCTGAATCATCATCCCATGTGGTTGTACCTGTATTGTAAATGTAATTTTTGCCCAAGTCTATTACTGCTATCTGATCATTACCATCAGGTTCTTTGATAACATTCCATCCTGTTCCGTCATACTGAATTGGTTTTCCTGATCCACTTAATGCAGTTCCACTTGGATCATCAAAGTTAGATAATGAACCTGTTACCAAAAGTCTGAAACCACGATAGAACTCATAGACACCTGAACCACTAGATGTTTCAAACTTATAATCATCAAGCAAACTATCATCTGGATCACTTGCTATTTTACAATCAACCCAATTTCTGTAATAAACTTCATCCATAATTACCAAGTTTGAATCCCAACAACCCTGCTTGGTAAATGTGCCTGATGAATAGTTTGGTGCAGAACCACAGTTTTTCCATGCCTTATAACCGTCAAGACCACTAGGCGAAGATCCTATTTTTGTGAATGGTGAGTAACGAAAATCACTACCAATCAAATCATCTGCTGTAATTGATGTCCAATTAGTAGGTGGTGTTGATGTATTATCAGCAATATCAGATGTATATCTTGTTCCACTTTTTTGTACTCTTACATCTTTTGGATATGTTACACCTGATTGCCATTCAGGTATTAGTTCAAACGCTTCTTTCAACCCTGCAAATCTTGAAGCATTACTTGGGAAAGTTCCAAAAGCTTCTGCACCCTTTCCTATAACAACCGTTCCACTTTTTGATTCAATCGTTCCCTCTGTATTATAGATTGGAAGTGTTGTCACATTTTCTAGTGTTGTTAAACTGCTTGTTGGAAATGAACCACTTGAAAATGCCTTAAAATTAATCTTGGTATCATCTTGTGATCCAACCACTTTGTCTGGATCATCAAATCCTAATTCAAAATAATCATTAGCACCACCACCTGCTATTGTAGTTCCTAGCTTGTCAATCACATCAGTTAATCCATCATAACAAATTAACTCATTTGATCCAAAGTCATAGTTGTTTGCTGTCCATTTTGGTAGTGTATTGTATGTTGTGTTATCTTGATTCTGAACTTCTACTTGTGAAGATCCCTTTGTAAGATTATATTTATCAACAATATCTTTTGTAACTTCATACGCATTTGCATAGTAATATTGTTTTGCAAAATGTGTTTGCTGTAAGCAACGTTCCTGACCTAGCAGTTGAACTTCTAATCTTATTCCCTCTTGGATTGTTTTTTTTGGTGTAAGCTCATCAACTTCAAAAATTCTACGATATGAATCACCATTCTTATCTGTAATTACAATTTTGATCTTGTCAAATTCATCTAGTATTGGTGTTACAGGCGTTGCTACTGTACCTGAATCTGCTGTAATAAAATTACCATGCCTTGCATTTAGAATTAAAGTTGCACTATTTACTTCACCACTTCCCACATCTGTCATTTTTTCAATGGAAATTACACTACTTGTAATATCTGTTGTATAAGGATATGCTGAATAAACTGCATCATCTGTTGGGTTAATAGCTGTATTTGTATCGCTACCAATATAGGTTACAGTATAAGTCCAAGTTGCCATGATTAGCCAAGCTCACTTATGTCACCATTAAATCGTAATCTTATTGTAAAAGCTGTTCTGCCTGTAAATTCATATTCATCTTGTGTTTCAAAATGTTCCAACATCAATCCCTGTGTTGTTTCAGGTACAACATCAAATTCTGCACGTTGATCATTTCTAATTCCAAACCTACCAAACGGAAATGATGATGTTGTCTTATCTTCCCTTAACCAATTTCTGAAATTTCTAATTCCTAATGGTGTTCCACCTGTACCATCAAAGAATCCTGTAATTTCATATTGTAATATTGCAAGACCTGTATCTTGTAATCCACTAGGATTATTTGTATCAGGTACAGGATTTTCCTGTGCAACAAGTGTCATGGTTATATTATAAGTTTCAATATGTGATCTTGCATCTGGTGTTGCAGAATTACCATCAAAGTCTGTTTTATCTGTGGCACTTGCACTTGTTTCAACACCATCACGAAAAATACAGATATTCCCTGTTTCTGCCATTATGCTGTCCTCATTCCTGTTGCTTTGTCTATAAGTCCGATTGGTGAAGATCCATTTGCTTCACGAACTTCTTTAAGTGTCCATGTTGTTCCAAATCCACCAATATTTCTAAAGCCTGAAACACTTGTCATAATTACAGGACTAATACCAAGCTGACGTTTTTTCTGTTCTTCCCTGCTAAAAAATGCGTTGCGTTCATCTTTCATTATTCTTTTGAATCTTTTATCAAAAGGAGCTCCTACTGCTGTTAATTTATCAATTACACCTTTCACGACAAGTGGTACAATTTCCACTGCCATAATTATCAATGCAACATGAGGTATCATCTTTGCAAAGTTTTTAACAAATCCTAAATTTTGAAATGCACCTGCCATAGCACCCATTGGGTTTGAAGCAAAACCCTGTGCCATACTCATTCCTTTTTTTGCACCACCTAGACCACCCATACCACCCATAGCACCACCTATTAATCCATGTGCCTTTGCTTCATCAAGCATGGTATCTTTACCTTGATTGCCTGTTACTTCGTCAATCATTTTTGATTCATCACCTGCACCTGTGTCTGCACCAAGATCTCTTTTTACATCTTCAAGTTCAGAATCATCAACTGTGATCTTAATTACAATTTCATCATCTGTTGCCATCTAAACACCTACCTTTGTTGCTGTACTATCCAAAAACTTTTGCAATTCTCTTATTAATCTGATTTTAAATTTTCTAGTTCCAAACTGTGCTGTCCAATACAAAACTTTCCTAGCCTTAATTCCACTTACCTGATGTCCTTTTGAAAACGCATAGACAGGATCACCTGCTGTTCCAGATGATATTCTTTGTGTTACTGTTTGGGTTTGTCCTGCTGTATCGCCTGTTTTCCATCTTAATGCTTTTTTTAACTTAGGATAAATCCAATGTTTTTTTGTTCCAAATTCAAACCACTTCCATAGAGGTTTTCCATCATCAGTTTTGTAGCTTTTAGTGTCCATTGTTAGTTCTAGATCAGCAGTTGGTGTATTAGCACCTTTCAAATGAAATTTTAATGATTTGATATAACGGTCTGACATATCTTTTGAGTGTGCCTGTGTAACAAACTCATTACCAAGTGTCTGCTTGGCAATTCTTTTTGTATTTTTTCTTAACCATTCCCTAGCCCTAACATCTACTGATCCCAATCTATATTCTACAAGATCATTAAGGTTCATTACGCAACTGTAACTGTATCGCCTGTAAGTTGTATTCTGCCATTGAAGACAATACCACCCACTCCACCCATTCGTTGTACTTCAAGATGAGGTAATACGCCTGTTGCTGTAATTGTTTTACTTGCACCATTAACATCAGTTGCCACTATTGTGATTGCCATACTTGTCAATGCACCATTAGCATCACGTTCAGTTAAACCAATTAAGCCTGTTGTACCTGAATCTTCCATTTCAGGTGTGCTAAGTAGTAAAGTGAAATCAATGCTGTTGTCACCACTTCCGAAAAAATAGACAACACCACCACCACTTGTTGTTTGTCGAGAAATTGGTCTGTCAAGATTAAAACGACAATCTTGCATAAGGATAAATGTGTCACCACCTAGTTTTAGTAATAATTTTTCATTATTTACAATTTCAGTAATCGCACCAATGTCTGCCATTAAGACTTGTAACTGTGCAAATGATAATAGAAGTATTAGTTGGTATGAACTATAATATGAAAGTGAATTGCCCTACCTTGAATTGGCATACCATTGGCTGCACTTTCAAACACACTAACTCTTTCAGGAAATGACCAACTGCATTTTGGATCGGTAGCATCACTAGGTTTTCTTAATTCAAATTTATTTTTTAAAGTCTGCATAACTGTCTTTCCTAAGTCGTCTAATAATTTTTCCACTGCCCTACCATCCTGTGCATCATCAACCATGCAGATTAGATAATAACAATCATGCTTGGTTGCTTGAACAGCAGTTCCCTCAACAACTGCTTCAGGTTCTTGATCTTCCAAGTTATCTTCATTGGCTATAAACGCAAAAGGTGTTGGATGTGCTGACAGATTATTTGAATAAGGTCTGCCTACAAAAATATCAACAAGCTTGTTAGGACTACCTGTTGAATCATATGTATTGGAATCTGCTTTCAGAATATCCATTATTCTAGTTTTAATTGCATGATGATCAACTTCAGTGACCATTTCTAACTCGCTAATTTTTTAAATGCAAGAACTGACATGAGTTTAGTTGTTTTAACAATACCACTACCTGTTAGCTGAACTTGTGCTACAAACGTTCCGTCATAGTCTGTTTCACCATTTGCCATCACCCATGATACAGTTGGACTAGAAATTGTTAATGAAGCATTTGTTTTATTTGTTGCAAGATCCATTGAGTTGATAAGTAAAGAAGCACCTGTGTATGCTGAAATGTTAGCATCGTTGCCATCAGCATCTTTAATCGTAATAATATATGTATCGCCATATTCTGATTCAACAAATTCAATGTCTGCTAATTTAATTCAACTCCGTCACTTCTGTATCAGCAGTTCTTTTCGTAATAGAACTATCTGCTGTTAATTTTGTTATGTATGCAGTTGCCATTCTTTGTGTTCCCCAACTAGCTATTACTGCATCTGTAATTGCAACTGCTGATTCTGTTATTGTTCTAAATGTTTCAATGAAACGCTGAACGGTATCTGAAATGGTTGTTGATTCACTAATTGTTCTGTATGCAGATAATACACGACTTACTGTTCCTGTACCTACATTAACAGTTGATTCTGTAATAGTTCTTGTTGCCGATAATAATCTGCTAACTGTATCTGATAATGATATTGATTCTGATAATGTTCTGAAAGTATCTCTTGCACCACTAACTGAATCTGTGACAGAAGTTGATTCTGATAATGACCTGAACGCAGACATTAATCTTGACACAGAATCGGTAATGGAAGTTGATTCTGACAATGATCTGAATGATGAAAATAGCCTAGAAACACTGTCAGTGATTGAGATTGATACACCTGTGATGGTTCTAAATGTGGACATACCTCTTGTAACCGAATCTGTAATTTCGTATGTGCCTTGTGTAAGATCAAACTGATCACTGTCACCATAAATATTACTGTCAAACTTGAAACCAAGATCAAAGATATTTACAGTAGATGATGGTCTAACCACATTAAGTGAATCTGTAACTGAAACCAATGATTCTGTTATTGTTCTTAATGAGCTTAACAATCTGCTTAGTGAATCGCTTATTGTAATTGTGCTTTCACTTAAGGTTCTAAAAATTGCTTGAAGTCTGCTTAGCGAATCTGTAACTGATGTTGCTTCTGACAGCGTTGCGTTTAGGTTTTGTATTCTTGCAAGTAGATCATCAACTGCAATTACACCACCCCTTGCTGTATCGAATTGATCATCATCACCAAATATTGCTGAATCAAATTTTGTTTCTGTTTCTTCTATTGCAACTGTATAGTTTAATCTTGTATCGAAGATAACAGGATCGAATTTGTCTGTATCACCAAAGACTGATTCAACGGACACAGACTAAGCCACCTCATTCCATGTATCTGTTCCATTCCACATATAGTGAACATTGGTATCGGAAGTTATGAATACTGAACCGTTTGGTAAGTTTGGATAAACTGTGGTTACACCATTCCAAAATTTTAGATTTTGAATGAAGCCTGTATAACCATTATCAATCGCACCACTGCAATCAAGTTTAACTGTTAGATAACGAAGCCCTGTTGCACCTGTTACTTTAGCATGATCTATTTCCATTGTAGATGATGAGTTCAAAACTTGACCTGTTGAATAATCTGAATTTGCATACACTCTTTGTTCTATTTCATCTGCTGACACTCTTTTTATTTCAATATAAAATATTGTGCTTGGCGCAGTTGATATTGAAAATGGATCATTACTCACATCATCTTTCTCTTGGCTACCACCATCAACAGCAGATAGAACATTTGCGAATCCTGCATTTACTTGGGTGTTATATGTTAGGGCATTACCTGTTGATACTAGATTTGCTGGTGCAGAATTATCATAAAGACCTACAATGAAAGCATTATTGTTATCTTCAGTATTTGCATTTAATGTAGAGAATGTCATTTCATAACGTAAAACCCAAGCTGTATCACTCGCATTACTTCCATCTAAAGCATCAGCATCATGTAGGTCTTTATGTATATACTCGTCTGTATCATCATCTGTCAGATCAAATTCAAGTTTTGAGGCAGATTCATCAATAACGAGATGAGTTGCACCACCTTTTAATGTCCAATCTGAATCATCTGCAAATGTTGTAGAATATGTTGATGGTTCTGTCAATGCAAGTCGTTCAGCGTTTGTTCCCCATAGCCTATTACCACTTAGATATTTTACTGCCATTATGAACTCACCATCTGATTCCAAGTATCAGTTCCGTCAAACATGAAATATTTGTAAGTGTCAGTTTCATTAAAGATAGT
>Ga0310345_10006018_pt1 | contig 10652 bp, 5 predicted proteins | sample HC15DNA20500_MG_FD_204667 | JGI IMG/M metagenome (GOLD analysis project Ga0310345, IMG submission 204667) | Marine microbial communities from station ALOHA, North Pacific Subtropical Gyre - HC15-DNA-20-500_MG | ecosystem: Environmental > Aquatic > Marine > Oceanic | place: Pacific Ocean: North... | reverse complement strand
ATTGATTCCCTTCCTTGAACACGATGATGCCAACCGCGCGTTGATGGGGTCTAATATGCAGCGCCAAGCGGTGCCATTGCTCTTCACCCAGGCACCCTTTGTCGGTACGGGTATGGAAGGTAAGATCGCACTCGATTCGGGTGCCGTCGTTTTGGCTCGGAACCCAGGTGAAGTCGTACGCGTTGATGCTGAGCGCATTGCTGTGCGCCGGGACAAAAAACACAGCATGCCGCTGACTCCGCTGGACACCGCGGATGAGGACGAGTATAAGTTGGTTAAATTTGCTCGTTCCAACCAAGATTGCTGTATTAATCAGCGGCCGCTGGTGCAGGTCGGGGACAAAGTCCAAATGGGACAGGCATTGGCCGATGGGGCGGGCACGGAGCGAGGTGATTTGGCGTTGGGTATGAATGTACTCGTCGCCTTTATGCCTTGGAACGGCTATAATTTCGAAGACGCCATCGTCATAAACGAGCGTCTGCTCAAACGAGACATCTTTACTTCGGTACACATCGAAGAGTTTGAACTCCAGGTTCGCGATACCAAGCGTGGTCAGGAGGAGATTACCCGCGAAATTCCCAATGTTAGCGAAGTTGCGGTGCGCAATCTCGATGATGAAGGCATTATCCGCATCGGTGCCGAAGTCGGTCCAGGCGATATCTTGGTCGGTAAAGTAACCCCCAAGGGGGAGAGCGAGTTATCGCCAGAAGAGCGTCTCTTGCGAGCTATTTTTGGTGAGAAAGCTGGAGATGTCCGAGACGCGTCACTAAAAGCGCCACCGGGCATGGAGGGCGTGGTGATTGACCGCAAGGTCTTCTCGCGCAAGGAGCGCAGCGAATCTTCGCGCCGTAAGGAAAAGAGCACTCTCGCCGAATATGAGAAAGAGGCGGAGGAGCGCAAAGAACAGTTGATCTCTGAACGCAATACGAAATTGCTTGAGATAGTTGGTGATATTAAGCTTGGGCGGCTTCGTTCGTCTGAAGATGACAGCGTAGTAGTGCGCGAAGGGACTCAACTAACTGATCGCTTGATCGAGAGGGTCGATTTCTCGACCATCTCACCCGAAGAAGGGTGGACAGAGAATGACAAGGTTAGCGACCGGGTTGAGGAACTGCTGCGATATAGCTCCGAGCAACTACAGCTTGTTGATGAGCAGGCAGAGCGTAAGGTCGAACGCCTGACTCGTGGGGATGAGCTTCCGCCTGGCATTGCGCAATTGGTCAAGGTTTATGTGTCCAAGAAACGCAAACTCGCCGTCGGTGATAAAATGGCAGGCCGTCATGGTAATAAAGGGGTCGTTTCCTATATTGCTCCAGAAGAGGATATGCCTTTCCTCGAGGATGGTACTATTATCGATATCTGTCTCAATCCTCTCGGTGTTCCTTCTCGGATGAATTTGGGCCAAGTATTCGAAACACACCTCGGTATGGCCGCCGCCGCTCTAGGGGTACATGTCGCTACCCCAGTTTTTGATGGGGCAACGCTTGATGAGGTGAAGGAGATGTTCGACGAGGCCGGACTTCCCAACGACGGTAAGCAGATACTTCACGATGGGCGTACAGGCGAAAAGATCGATAAGCGAGTGACAGTGGGGCAGATATATGTATTGAAGCTCTCGCACTTGGTCGCCGACAAAATCCATGCTCGTTCCATTGGACCTTATTCGCTTGTTACTCAGCAGCCACTGGGCGGCAAGGCTCAATTTGGCGGTCAACGCTTCGGCGAGATGGAAGTATGGGCCCTTGAAGCTTATGGGTCTGCGTATACGTTGCAGGAGATGCTGACCGTCAAGTCCGATGATGTTGCTGGTCGTTCGAAAATTTATGAGGCTATTGTGAAAGGCGAGAATCCGCCAGAACCTGGGATTCCCGAATCTTTCAATGTACTTGTCAAAGAATTGCAGAGCCTGTGTCTGGACGTCATCCTAGAAGATAGCCGGATGGTCGAGACCTATTGATTCGCAGAGAATTCGCATAAGACGCAAAGGGGACTTCTGTGTTACAGACTGCAAATACATCGCGTAAACCAACTGATTTCGATTCGATTCGCATACAACTCGCCTCTCCCGAAACCATCCGCGCATGGTCGCAAGGAGAGGTGACCAAACCCGAGACGATCAATTATCGATCCTTCAAACCTGAACGGGACGGGCTTTTTTGTGAGCGCATCTTCGGCCCCGTCAAGGATTGGAATTGCCATTGTGGTAAGTACAAAGGCATTCGTTACCGTGGCGTGGTTTGCGACCGGTGCGGCGTTGAAGTTACCCAGGCCAAGGTTCGTCGTGAGCGCTTGGGCCATATCGAGTTGGCCGTATACGTATCGCATATTTGGTATTTCAAATCGCTGCCTTCGCGCATTGGTGCTTTGCTCGATATATCGATGCGTAACTTGGAGCGAGTTCTCTATTACGAATCTTATGTCGTTATCGACGAACGAGGTGCTCCGGTAGAGAAGAACCAGCTCCTTACCGAAGAAGAGTTGATCGATATCCAAGAAGAGGGTGGTGATCCGGATGTTGAAATGGGAGCGCCTGCGGTCAAGCGTCTCCTGGGGATGATCGATATTGAAGAGCTTTCGGCCGAGTTGCGGACTCAGGTCCGCATGGAGACTTCTATTCAGCGCAAGCAGGATGCCTTAAAGCGGCTCAAGGTCGTGGAGGCTTTTCGCCAGTCCGAAAACCGGCCTGAGTGGATGATCCTCAACAATGTTCCGGTGATTCCGCCCGATTTGCGTCCGCTGGTGCCTTTGGAGGGTGGGCGTTTCGCGACGTCTGATCTCAACGATCTTTATCGACGGGTTATCAATCGCAATAATAGACTCAAAAAGCTGATTCACATTAAGGCGCCCGAAGTTATATTGCGCAATGAGAAGCGCATGCTGCAGGAGGCCGTTGACGCTCTCTTTGACAATGGCCGCCGTTCGCGTGCGGTGCGTGGCGATGGTAATCGTTCGCTGAAATCGCTTAGCGATCTGCTCAAAGGTAAACAAGGTCGCTTCCGCCAGAATTTGTTGGGCAAGCGTGTCGACTATTCAGGGCGCTCGGTTATCGTTGTCGGTCCCGATCTGAAATTGCACCAGTGTGGCTTGCCAAAAAGTATGGCACTTGAGCTTTTCAAGCCTTTTGTAATCAAGAAACTAGAAGAAAAAGGATTGGTGCAAACAGTAAAGAGTGCGAAGAAGCTCGTTGAGCGAGAACGCCCTGAGGTTTGGGATATTCTCGAAGAAATAATTAGCGATCATTGTGTATTGCTCAATCGCGCCCCGACTTTGCATCGCCTTGGTATTCAGGCGTTCCAGCCCAGTTTGGTTGAAGGTAAAGCCATTCGTCTTCACCCCCTAGTTTGTGCAGCATTCAATGCTGATTTTGATGGCGACCAAATGGCTGTACATCTTCCGCTATCTTTTGAAGCGCAGATTGAAGCCCGTCTCTTGATGCTTTCTGCCAACAATATCCTCAAACCGGCCGATGGCGAGCCAGTTATCATGGATAATCCACAGGATATCGTCCTTGGTAGCTATTATATGACTAAGGTGCGTTTTAGTGAAGCAGATGCGATCGAGCGGTGCTTTTCCAATCCTGTCGAAGCGGTTTCGGCCCATGATGCAAGAAGAATAACGCTCCATCAACCTATTAAAGTGCGAATTGACGGAGAATTAGTTGATACTACTGTCGGTCGGATAATTTTCAACGAGGTTTTGCCCGAGGAAATCGGTTTCATTAACCGGACGATAGACAAGAGCGATATTAAAAAGATCACGGCCGATGTGCATCGCCAGCTTGGTAATCGGCGCACGGCGGAATTTGTCGATACGCTCAAGAAGACGGGCTATCAATATGCGACATTGGCAGGGGTGTCGATTGCAGTCGATGATGTTGTGGTGCCCGAAGCCAAGACCAAAATAATTAATGAGTCACTCGCTGAAGTTGTGAAAGTCCGTGACCAATACGCCAATGGCATTATTACTGATGGCGAGCGTTATAATAAAATCATCGATATCTGGACACATGCTACATCATCTGTATCGCGTGCTGTGCAGGCGACGTTAGAGGAGGCCGAGGAGGGGTTCAACTCAGTCTACGTAATGAAGGATTCTGGCGCTCGCGGTAGTGAGGATCAGATTAAACAGCTTGGTGGTATGCGTGGTTTGATGAACAAGCCGCAAAAGAAACTTACCGGCGCAGTCGGTGAAATTATTGAAACGCCCATTATTGCCTCTTTTAAAGAGGGTTTATCGGTGCTCGAATACTTTATTTCTACCCATGGTGCGCGCAAGGGTTTAGCTGATACCGCACTTAAAACGGCGGAAGCGGGTTATCTGACTCGCCGAATGGTGGATGTTGCGCAAGATGTGGTAATCCTAGAAGATGACTGCATGACAAGCCAGGGATTATGGGTCGGGGCACTCAAGGATGGCGAGGAGGTTATCCAACCACTCGCAGATCGCATCGTTGGTCGTGTTATGCAAGAAGATGCTACTGATACCGACGGTACGGTCATAGCTGAAGCCGATGTCCTGTTGGAGGAGGAAGACGCGAACCGCATCGCCCAAGCTGGTATTGAACTCGTGCTTATTCGCTCTGTCCTTACTTGTGAGTCGGATCGTGGCGTGTGTATCAAATGCTACGGTCGCAATATGGCGAATGGCCGGGTAGTCAATATCGGCGAGGCTGTTGGGGTTGTGGCGGCGCAAAGTATTGGAGAGCCGGGCACCCAGTTAACGCTGCGAACCTTTCACATCGGTGGTACTGCAAGTCGTATTGCTGAGCAAACTCAGATTAAGACTCGCCGAGCCGGGCTTATCAATTTCGTAAATATTGACACAGTGGAGAATCCTGATACAGGTACCACGATTGTCGGTCGCAATGGCGAAATCGAGTTATTGGACGAGCAAAATAGGGTAAGGGCGCGAATGAACGCCCCCTACGGCGCGAAGCTCAAAGTTGAGAATGGTGCTGATGTTGAAGCGGCACAGGTGCTCTACGAGTGGGACCCCTACAGCAATGTGATTCTTACCGACCGTCCCGGTAAAATTAGGTTCACTGACATCATTGACGGGGTGACGATGCGTGAGGAGTTCGATGAAACCACGGGTATGAGTGCCCGCGGCATTGTCGAACAGCGCGACCGCTCGTTGAGTCCGCAAATTGAGATCGAGAGCAAGGAACAGGGGACTAGGTCCTATATCATTCCTGTTGGAGCCCGTTTGCTGGTCCAAGATGGAGATGATCTCGTTCCGGGGCAGATTCTGGTGAAGATCCCGCGCGAACGCTCCAAGACGCGAGATATTACTGGTGGTTTGCCGCGTGTTGCGGAACTCTTCGAGGCAAGGCGGCCGAAGGAACCTTCAGTAATATCAGAAATTAATGGCACAGTTGTCTTCGGGGGATTGGTCCGCGGTAACCGCGAGTTAATTGTCACTTCACCGGATGGTGAAGACAAGAAGTACCTCGTGCCTTATGGTAAGCACCTTCGTGTGCATGAGGGGGACCGGGTTGTCGCCGGTGAGCGTCTCTCTGAGGGCTCTGTGAATCCACATGATATTTTGCGTGTGCAAGGCGTGAACAAGGTTCAGGAATACTTGGTCAATGAAATCCAGGACGTCTATCGTTTGCAGGCGGTGGAGATCAACGACAAGCATATTGAGGTAATCGTCAAACAGATGTTGCAAAAGGTGCGCATCATTGATCCAGGCGATACCAACTTTCTCGAAGGGGAGGAGGTTGATAAAATCCGCTTCAATAAGGAAAATGACAAAGTTATTTCTGAAGGCGGCGATCCGTCCACTTGTCAGCCGATTCTATTGGGAATTACCCGCGCTTCTCTGCGCACTGATAGTTTTATCTCCGCGGCTTCATTCCAAGAAACGACTCGAGTGCTCACCGAAGCTGCTGTTCAGGGCAAAGTCGATCATCTGCGAGGTCTCAAGGAAAATGTCATTATCGGCCGTCTGATACCCGCTGGTACTGGCGCTAAAGTCTATCAGGACATCTACTATGAAGGCGCGAATCTTGAAGAGAATGGTGAAGCCGCACTCGCTGGAGTCGAATCAGGGGAAGAAACAGGTATTTTAGGGGAGTGAAGTATTGACAGCTATACCAACTACACCTAACTTATGAGTTTGCTATTTACATGGAACAACAAGGAGAGGTAGCACTTGCCAACAGTTAGCCAGTTGGTCCGCAAGGGCCGGCATAGATCGCAGAAAAAGACAGATTCTCCGGCATTGATTGGTTGTCCCCAGCGCCGTGGTGTCTGCACGCGTGTTTTCACTACCACGCCCAAAAAGCCCAACTCGGCTCTGCGCAAGATGGCTCGCGTCCGTTTGACCACAGGGATTGAGGTCACGGCCTATGTGCCGGGTGAGGGGCATACGCTCCAAGAACACTCAATCGTCCTAGTTCGCGGAGGCCGTATTAAAGATTGCCCCGGCGTGCGCTATCACATTGTGCGTGGTGTCCTTGATGCCACGGGCGTAGCTGACCGTCGCCAGGGTCGCTCAAAGTACGGCGCCCGGCGTCCGGACTAGAACAGACAAGAGATAAGAGATGTCGCGTCGAAAAAAAGCAATTAAACGCAAGCTGTTGCCGGATCCTAAGTACCATAATGTATTGGCGGCTCGATTTGTAAATTCGCTGATGAAGCAGGGCAAAAAAAGTGTTGCCGAGCGCATTTTCTATGATTCGATTGAAATGGTCGCTGATCGCAGTGACCAAGATGCCATCGAGATCTTTCAGAAAGCGCTTGAAAACGCCAAGCCGATCGTCATGGTAAAGTCGCGCCGAGTTGGTGGTCAGACTTATCAGATACCGGTCGAAGTGCGGCCGGATGAGCGGACTGCGCGGTCGATTCGCTGGTTAATCAGTCATGCCCGTGGTCGTTCCGAACGCACCATGGCTGAGCGATTGGCTAACGAATTTATCGCCGCATCAAAGGGTGAAGGCGGTGCCGTGCGACAGAAAGAAGAAGTCCACCGCATGGCAGAGGCGAATAAAGCCTTTGCTCATTACAGGTTCTAAAGAGGCTCATAGAGTAATGGCACGAGAGTTTTCACTCGAGGATACGCGCAATATCGGCATTGCCGCACATATTGACGCTGGCAAGACGACGACCACTGAGCGCATCCTGTTTTATACAGGCCGCCTCCATCGCATGGGCGAGGTCCACGATGGCACGGCGACTATGGATTGGATGGAACAGGAGCGCGAGCGAGGTATCACCATTACTTCCGCTGCGACTGCCTGCGAGTGGAAAGATCATCGCGTCAACATAATTGATACGCCTGGGCATGTTGACTTCACTGCTGAAGTCGAACGTTCATTGCGCGTGCTTGATGGTGCGATTGGCGTCTTCTGTGCAGTTGGCGGTGTTGAGCCGCAGTCTGAGACCGTCTGGCGCCAGGCAAACAAATACGATGTGCCGCGAATTGCATTCGTTAATAAGATGGATCGCAACGGGGCCGACTTTTTCAAGGTTCTCGACATGTTGGAGGATCGGTTGGGCGGCAATTTTGTGCCCGTCCAGTTGCCTATTGGCACAGGTGAGACCTTTAACGGCATGATTGATTTGGTCGAAATGAAGGCGATCACCTTTGAAGAAGCCAGTCAGGGATCAAACTACTTCGAAAATGAGATTCCCGAGGATCTAAAAGAGAGCGCCCTTGAATATCGCGAAAAACTGCTTGAGGGTGTTGCAGAGTTCGACGATGGATTGCTCGAAAAGTTCCTCGAAGGGGACGAGATTAGGTCCGACGAGATTCGCGTCGCCCTACGCAAGGCGACTATCGCACTAAAAGCTGTGCCTGTCTTATGCGGAAGTGCCTATAAGCATAAAGGCGTGCAACGGTTGCTGGACTCGGTTCTTCACTATCTTCCGGCTCCGGCAGATCTCGAGAATGTTAAAGGTTCACTGCCAAATTCAGAAGAGGAAGTCATCCGCGATGCCCGCGATGACGCTCCTTTTGCTGGCTTGGCCTTTAAGGTTATGACCGATCCCTTTGTTGGTCGCTTGACCTTTGTTCGCGTCTATTCTGGCTCGATAAAGGCTGGTTCATATTTGTATAATGTGACCAATGACCGCAGGGAACGCGCTTCGCGCTTGCTCGAAATGCATGCCAATGACCGGTCTGAGCGGACTGAGGCTTTTGCTGGAGATATTGTAGCTGTAGTCGGTCTTAAAAATACGACTACAGGGGATACGTTATGCGACGAAGATAATCCCATCATCCTTGAGAAGATTGAGTTTGCCGAGCCTGTGGTTCACGTTGCGATTGAGCCCAAAACTCGGGCAGACCAAGAGCAATTACATGTAGCTCTGTCCAAGCTAAGCGAAGAGGATCCAACCTTCAGGGTGCGCCAGGACGATGAGACGGGCCAAACTGTCATGTCGGGAATGGGCGAATTGCATTTGGAGATCCTGATAGACCGTCTCTTTCGCGAGTTTAAGGTTGAGGCTAATGTTGGCAAGCCCCAGGTCGCTTATAAAGAAGGCATAAAGAAGGCTGTTGAGGCTACAGGGCGTTTTATCCGTCAATCCGGTGGTCGCGGGCAATTTGGCCATGTTGAGCTCGAGATTGGGCCAGGTGAACCCGGTACGGGGCTGATCTTCGAATCGAAAATCGTCGGCGGTAATATTCCAAAGGAATTCATCAATCCCGTTCGTGATGGCATTGCGGAATCCATGACCTCGGGGCCGGTTGCAGGATTTCCAATTGAGGACATAAAGGTGACGTTGGTCGACGGTTCGTATCACGACGTTGATTCTTCGGAAATCGCTTTTAAGATCGCTGGTTCCATGGGATTCAAAGAGGGAACCCGAAAGGCGTCCCCATTCCTCATGGAGCCGATTATGGAACTTGAGGTGGTTGTCCCAGAACAGTATTTGGGCGATGTAACGGGCGATCTCAACTCGCACCGCGGTGAAATACAAGGCATCAATCCTCGGTCTGATGCCCAAGTCATCAAAGCTTTTGTGCCACTTAGTGAGACGTTTGGTTATGCGACTCGGCTGCGCTCGTTAACTCAGGGGCGGGCATTATTCACAATGCAGTTTTCTAAATATCAGGCGGTTCCGAGTAGTATTACTGAGGAAATCGTCGCTAAAGTCCAAGGTTAAGACTTCAACGAGATCTTTCCAGAGACAAGGAGAGGACAGGGAAAATGGCTAAGGAACAATTTCAGCGTAACAAACCGCATGTTAATATCGGCACTATCGGCCACGTTGATCATGGCAAGACGACGCTGACCGCGGCTATCACTTTGCATCAGGCGAACAAGGGCTTGGCCGAGGCCAAGAATATTGATGAGATCGACAATGCGCCCGAAGAGAAAGCCCGTGGGGTGACAATCAATGTTTCGCATCAGGAGTATGAGACGGAGAAACGGCACTACGCGCACGTCGATTGCCCCGGTCACGCTGATTATATCAAAAACATGATCACTGGTGCTGCTCAGATGGATGGTGCGGTCTTAGTCGTCAGCGCTGCTGACGGCCCTATGATCCAAACGCGCGAGCATATTCTTCTCGCCCGTCAGGTGAGCGTGCCCCGCATTGTGGTTTTCATGAACAAAGTCGACCAAGTCGACGATGAGGAGTTGCTCGACTTGGTCGAGTTGGAAACCCGCGAGCTGCTTTCCGAATACGGCTTTGAGGGTGATGATACTCCGGTTATCCGCGGTTCGGCTTTGCAAGCTCTTGAAGGTTCAGACACCGCGACGGGCACGCAGGCGATAGATGAGTTGATGGACGCCGTTGACGAGTTCATTCCCGATCCGGTCCGCGATGTTGACCAGCCCTTCTTGTGTCCAATTGAAGACGTCTTCACGATCCAGGGGCGTGGAACGGTTGGTACGGGTCGTGTTGAACGCGGTCGGGTCAAGATCGGCGAAGATGTTGAAATCGTCGGTATTAAGGAGACGCGTAAAACGACTGTCACCGGCGTTGAAATGTTTCGCAAGTTGCTCGATGAGGGCGAGGCTGGTGATAATGTTGGGCTTCTGTTGCGTGGTGTTGAAAAAGCCGAACTGATGCGTGGAATGGTCGTTTGCAAACCCGGCTCGGTTTTACCGCACACCAAGTTCAAGGCCGAGGTCGTCGTATTGACGCCCAAAGAAGGTGGACGTGAAAAACCCTTCTTCTCAGGCTATCGCCCACAGTTCTTTTTCCGCACCACAGACGTTACGGGTTCGATTGCCTTGCCTGAGGGCACCGAGATGGTTATGCCCGGTGATAACGTCACGATGGACGTAGAATTGGGTCAGCCGATCGCCATTGAACCGCAGCTTCGATTTGCCATTCGGGAAGGTGGTCGAACCATCGGCTCCGGTGTTGTTACCGAAGTCACCGAAACCGAATAAGAGAAGATAGGGAGACCCTAGCAAGTGGCAGCTGATAGAATACGTATTCGACTGAAAGCCTATGATAACATGGCTTTGGATAGGTCCGTGGACGAGATCGTCCAGACGGTCAAGCGGAGCGGGGCCCGGATTGTCGGCCCCGTGCCGTTGCCGACTTCCCGCACGATATATACAGTGTTGCGGTCTCCACATGTAGACAAGAAGTCGCGCGAGCAGTTCGAAACGCGGATTCACAAGCGGCTTATCGATATTTTCGATTCAACGCCGCAAACCGTGGATGCATTGATGAAACTTGATT
>Ga0310345_10006017_pt1 | contig 10652 bp, 4 predicted proteins | sample HC15DNA20500_MG_FD_204667 | JGI IMG/M metagenome (GOLD analysis project Ga0310345, IMG submission 204667) | Marine microbial communities from station ALOHA, North Pacific Subtropical Gyre - HC15-DNA-20-500_MG | ecosystem: Environmental > Aquatic > Marine > Oceanic | place: Pacific Ocean: North... | reverse complement strand
AGCTTTTATATTACTGGAGATTATGGCACTGGTAAGTCTTCTTTTTTATGGGCTTTTGAACAAACTCTCAATCACAAAGGAGAATATTTCAGAACTGATACAAATGTATTTAGTAATGTTGATTCTTTTGAATTTATACCGATTGTCGGAAGTTATGAATCATTGCATTCGAGCTTTGCTGAGCAATTAGAGATAGATTTTGATTATTCTTCTAAGGATTTGATTAATGCAATAGATGCCCTTTACAAGAGGCTATCTAGTCAAAGAAAGGGTTTAATCTTAGCTGTAGATGAATTTGGAAAGCTTTTGGAGTTCGCTTCAAAAAACGATCCTGAATTTGAACTGTATTTCCTACAGCTTCTAGCAGAGTACATTAATGATCCTCAAAAAAACATTATTCTTCTAACTACCCTACACCAAGGTTTTAGCAGTTATGCTTTTAACCTTTCGATCACACAAAAGAAGGAATGGGACAAAGTCAAAGGACGTTTTAAGGAAATAAACTTCATTGAGCCAGTAGAGCAACTGCTTTTCTTAGCCTCTGAAAGAATAGCTCAACTCGAACTCCCAAGAGATACCACAAACTTTGATGGTCTCTATAATCTAATTCGTAGCTCTGAAGCTTTCCCGTTAAAAACCTCAATAGATGTCAAAATTGCAAAGTCATTGTTACCTTTTGATTTATTGAGTGCCTCTGTTTTGACCAAAGCGCTACAAGTATACGGACAGAATGAAAGGTCCTTATTCTCATTCATAGACTCCAATGATGTCTTTGGTATTAGGGATTATGAGCTACAAAAACAAGGATATTATAATCTTAGTCTAGTATACGACTACCTGGTTTTTAATTTCCATTCACTCCTGTTAGATAAATATAATCCCCATTTCACACAATGGTCAGCCTTAAAAATTGCCTTAGAAAAGGTTAATGTACTAAGGGACATAGATACTGGAGAGGCTTCAAAAATTATCAAGTCGATAGGACTTCTAAATATTTTTGCTTCCGCGGGAGCAAAATTAGACCAAGATTTTTACAGTGAATATTCTAAGCTTAGCCTAGGTGTGGCCAATGCCTCTGAAATTTTGAGGTATCTAGATAAATCTAAGATAATTCGATTTGTTAAGCACAGATCACAATATGTGCTTTTTGACGGTACTGATTTGGATATCGAACTTGCGATTAACCAGGCAGGCAACTTGGTGGAAAGAGTTGCAGATATCACTCACCACCTTAATGAGTTTTTTGAGTTTCCCTTTTTGCCAGCGAAAGAGGCATATTATGAAAGAGGGACACCCCGCTTTTTTGAATTTAAAATTAGCGACACACCTATTGAAGGTGTCCCCAGAGGAGAAACAGACGGATTTATTAATTTGATTTTTTCGGAAAAGATATCTTCCAAGCAAGTCCGTGACTTTTCAAAAAATTGTCAGGAAGCCATGCTTTTTGGCCTCTATGAAAATACCAACGACATCAGGGAATTGATCTACGAGCTACAGAAGGTCAAGAAGGTTAAGGAAAACAATGCTGATGACAAGGTTGCCTCCAATGAACTTGAAGCAATAATTAATCATCAAAGAGCCTTGCTAAATCATTACGTTCTAGGAAATATGTACAAGAAGGGCTCTTCTGTTAAATGGTTCTATAAAGGCAAGGAAATTGAGATAGATGGAAGGAAAGCCTTTAATCGCCAACTATCAAGTATTTGTAAGGATGTCTATCAATCTGCACCAGAATACATTTACGAGAGCATTAATAAAACCAAACCGTCCAGCCAACTAGGCACGGCCAGACGTAATTTTTTATCTGCTCTTACAGAAAATTGGGATAAGACAGATTTAGGTTTCTCTGATAATCAATTCCCACCAGAGAAGACTATTTATTTAACCCTTCTTTATAAAACAAAAATCCATAGAAAAAACAAAGATGGATGGGGATTACATCCACCGGAAGATAAGTCTTTCCAAGCCTTGTGGGATTATGGAGTTCAGTTTTTACAAGACAGTAAAGATGGAGAAAGAGGCTTAGATGAGTTTGTAGATGGCCTTTTAGAAAAACCATTTAAACTGAAACAGGGGTTTATTGATGTTTGGTTTCCAGTCTTTCTCTTCATAAATAGACATGACTTTGCTTTGTTCAGTGAGGATCGCTACATACCTCAGCTAAGCGCAGAAACCCTTGATCTTATTATCAAGAAGCCAAAAGGGTTTAAGATCAAAGCCTTCAACGTTTCTGGGGTGAGATTAAATATATTTAATCGTTACCGCGAGCTCTTACAACAGACAACAACAAGACAGCTTACAAACGAAAGCTTCATTGAGACGATCAAGCCTTTTCTTATCTTTTACAAAGACCTGCCTGAATACGCTAAGAAGACAAAACGTCTTAGTAAAGAAGCCATTGGCCTAAGAGAGGCGATTGCTAAGTCTAAAGACCCAGAAAAGACCTTTTTCGAAGACTTTCCATTGGCCCTTGGCTTTACAAGTCTTGAGCTTCGTGAAGAAGAGGATGCCTTAAAAAGATTTACAATATCACTGGAGTCCGTAATTAGGGAAATAAGAACAAGCTATGCGGGACTAGTTGATCGTTTTGAAGCGGTAATTCAAAAAACTCTTGGGGATGTCAAAGATTTCCCTGGTTACAAGGACGAATTGCTTCTACGTTTCAAATCAATTAAGAAACACCTTTTATTAGATAAACAGAAAGTATTCCTTCAGCGTTTGGAAAGTCCTTTAGACGACCGAGTATCTTGGCTTCAATCTATAGCACACGCGTGTATTCAAAAGTCACTTGATACAATTGATGACAAAGATGAAGCTTTGTTATATGACCGATTTAGTTACATGATTCACGAGTTAGACAATCTTTGTGAAATTAGTGTCAATGATGTAGATGAGTCAAAAGAAGAAATTCTGAGGCTTGAAATAACCTCGTTTGTCGAGGGAATACAAAAGAACTTCATTAGACTACCGAAATCAAAAAATGCGGAAGTAGAGTCGACATCAAATAAAATAAACTCTATATTGAGCAACAACAAAAACTTGAATATTGCTATTCTAGCAAAACTACTAAGAGAGCAGTTGAAAGATGACAAATAAGAAAGTCAGGCACGTAATGGGGATTTCTGGAGGTAAAGACAGTGCCGCTCTTGCGATTTACATGTACAAAAAATATCCAGAATTGGACATTGAATACTATTTCTCTGATACAGGGAAAGAGTTAGAAGAAACCTATACTCTCATTAAGAATCTAGAGAATTATCTAGGTAAAAAAATCACAAGAATTGAAAGTGCAAAGGATAGTCATGAAGACCCCTTCGATCATTTTCTTAAACTTTATGGTGGGTTCTTACCGGCCTCAAACGCGCGATGGTGTACTAAAAAGCTTAAGCTCGAACCTTTTGAGAAATTTGTGGGTGATGATCCCGTGGTATCGTATGTGGGAATTAGAGGTGACGAAGATAGGGAAGGTTATATCTCTAAGAAATCAAATATCCAATCCATTTTTCCTTTCCGACAAAATATTTGGAGTGAAGATGTAGTCAAAAAGGTTCTTCACAATGATAACCTGAGTAACCTTGTCAAATTCTATAAAGAGCTCAACCGAGAAAGACTGATAGAGATTGCACAGCAAAAGGTGAATCCGCAATTCACTATAAAAGACAAACTTAATAGCCTTTTGAATGGAGATGTCAAAGCCTTCAACCAATGTGTTTATTCTTTCTTACAACAAACTGAGTATCCTTTGTCTTTAGAAGATCAATTTCCCCTTCTTGATAATGATGATGTTCTGGTAAGAGAGGATATTTTTAAAACACTTCGAGAAAGTGGTGTTGGCGTTCCAGAATATTATGAGAAGGTTGATTATGAAGTGAATGGGAAGACTGGGCAGTATGCGAGAAGTCGCTCCGGTTGCTTTTTCTGCTTCTTTCAACAGAAAATCGAATGGGTTTGGCTGTATGAGAAACACCCAGAGAAGTTTGAGAAAGCCATGGAGTACGAAAAAGATGGCTACACTTGGATGCAAGACGAACGCCTTGAGGATTTAATCAAACCTGAAAGAATAACACAGATTAAACAAGATCACCTAAAGAGAATGGAGAGAGCAGGCTCCAAAAAATCCCCTTACCTACTTGATAACCTAGCAGAGGCAGAAGGATTAGGCTGTGCGGCTTGTTTTATATAGTCAAGATGGATTACAAAAAATATAAATTTGAACCAGGTGCAATGTCCATTATACAAATGGGCGAAGAATTAATTGGTCATCCATCCACAGCAGTAAGTGAATTGGTTAAAAATGCTTATGACGCAGACGCAGACAAATGTTGGGTTTATACACAATACGACCAATCTCCTTTAAAAACATTCTTGATTATTAAGGATAATGGTTTGGGTATGTCATCAAAAACTCTGTTTGGTGACTGGTTGAAACCATCTATCAGTAGTAAAAGAGATGAGGATCGAGAAAAAAGAAGAAGTAAAATTTACGAGAGACGTTATCTAGGATCTAAAGGCATTGGTCGTCTTGCCGCAATGGCATTGGGTAGGTATCTAACAGTTATAAGTAAACAACGAAATGAGTCTCAATATAACTGGATCAAGATAGACAGAGAAGTTTTTAAGACTGATATCTCTTTGGATCAAGTCTCATTCCCTGGAGGAAAAGCTGATAGTCTTGTAAACCTGTTCAAAGATGAAAAATTACTAAAGTCTTTGAAAATAACTCCGAACGGCAATCTCATCAATCTAATTTCATCTGAACCATTAAATGAGTTTGATGAAGGCACAATGATCGTCCTAGAGGATTTAGACGACTCAGTCAAAGGGATTATTGAAGAAGAATTCGAATATAAAGAGCTAGAAGAAACTTCAATATTTAAATCTCTAACTGACCTTATTACCCCGTTAAAATTAACTAATGACATCCAAGACGAATTAGTCAAAGAAAAAATTCTTGATAGGTCTCTGAAAATTGACAATGGTGCGGGAGTTTTTGAATTATTCTATGGTATCAATTTTATCAAAGATCGAATTAAAAACTCAGTATCATTTATACCTGTTGAGCCAGCAGAGATTATCAAGCATTATCACTACAGGATTTTCGGAAAAGTAACGTCTGAGTTTGATGTTGTTGGCAGATACATTTGTAGAAGACTTGAAGAAGATAAAAGAGATGAAAACTTCAATTTTTCGGCCTCTGAAGTCATGTCAGAAGACGAATCTAGAGTTAGACAAATTGAGGAAATAGACAAATCATCCACTCTTAAAACTAATGTAGGTGAATTCTTTTTTGATATCCGAGTTTATGATCTAGATAGCGATGCTAAAGAGCAAATAGCCCAACATCTGAAGGTCTCTGGTAAGAGAGAAGCTACCAACACTCTAAAAAAATACCTTGGATTAAAAATATCCAAGAATGGTTTTTCTGTAAAGCCATATGGTGATGAGGAACAAGACTGGCTTGGCTTAGGTGCTAAAAGAGTCCAAAGACACCAAATCTCAATCGGCCCTAATCAAATATTAGGTTATGCCTTTTTATATTCACCTACGAATGATGGCTTGAGCGAGAAGACAAATCGAGAAGGTTTTTTCGAGAACAAAGCATTTTTGAATTTCAAAAAAGCAATAAACGGCATACTTGAACAAGCAGGACGAAGAAGAGCCAAGTATAGAGAACTGCATAATCTAGGTAGAGTTACAAAAAGCAAACATGATCGCCCTGATACTGAAAAATTCATTCAATATATTTTAAGTAGTAGCTCAGATTCAAACTTAATTGAGAAGACCAAAAGGTTTGTTAGCGAGACAAACACTGCCCTCGATAATATGGAGCATTCTCTATCCTTTTCACAAAGGCTTGCAACCTTAGGAACAGGTTTGGAACTAGTTTATCATGAATTATCACAACCCATTACCTCCCTCGGTGCTTCCCGATCATCCATTGAGATCAACGCAAGAAAAATAGAAAATGAAAAACTCAAAAAGTCCATCCTTGCGAGAACCGACAACATGAATTCTTCTATTGACATGCTTGAGAAGCTTAAAAACTCACTTCAGCCAGCCATTGGTAAATCTAGAGATACCCTTTTCAAGCCTCTTGAAACATTTAAGAAAGTCTGTTCTTTATTTGAACAGCAATTCAAAGATGACAATATCATCCTTGAAATAAATCAGAATGCAGAACCTATAGAATTAAAAGGGCAGGAATATATTTTTTGGATTTCCTTTCTAAACATTATAAATAATGCTGTTTACTGGGTTCGATATGCCGACAGCAAGAGGGTTATCATATTTGAATATGTTGATAAAGATTGTTTCGTAATTAGTAACACAGGCCCTAAAATAGACGAAGATGATCTTGATGTAATTTTTGAGTATGGCATAACTGCAAAAAAAGAACAGAATGCTACGGGACTTGGCTTAGCTTACACCAATAATATGCTAACATCAAAAGGATGGAACATTTGGGCTGAAAATCGAGATTATGGCCCTGCATTTTTTATAAAAAAAGAAAACAATTAGAACGCTAATTTAAAATGAACACCGTAATACTTTTAGACGATGAAGAGCCGGTTAGAAAGGCATTTGTCCAAATGTTTGAGGATTTAGAAATCGAGTCCTCATTAGTACCATGTTCAACACCCGAGGAATATGAAAAAGCCTCAGAGGAAAACAACGAGTCTCTAAGGGCTATAATTATTGATCTTTCAAATACTCCAAAAGAAGCTGACTCAAAAAAATACAAAGCTGCTGAATATATCTTCCAACAATACAGCACAAACCGCATTCCTATTTTTGTTCATAGTGGAAACCTTCAGCATTATGAAGAAATGGAAGACAAGGGGACTGTTTTTAAAATAGAGAAATCAAAAAACTCAACTGAGCAAATATGTTCCTCAATTCAACTGATGGAAGAATCTGGCTTTTTAAATGTTTTCTCTTTCGGAGGTTTGATTGAAAGCCAGCTTATGCATGAGCTCCATGCTTCTTTCATAAGTCAGTTTAAAAACAACGAAATTGAAGAAATAATAAAGTCTATTAAGAGTTCGACTGACAACACAGAAGTATACCAGCACAGAACACATGAAGTCTTCAAGAGAATAGCAATTCGCTCTGTTTATGAAAACATTATCAGCAATGGAGAGGGAACAAGTGAGGTTAGATTAAACTCCATCGAGCATTACTACAGAAGGACTGATAAACGTCCATTCTGGACCGGTGACATTTTTCAAGGAGAAAGTGATAGTGACAGAATTATTATCATGACTCCAAGATGCAATATAGAGAACGGAAACTATGAAGATATACTGGTCTGTATTATTCAGAGCTTTGACAAAGAAAAAATTCAGCAATTAACAGGAAGAAAGGGAGAAGAGCACCTAAGAAGAAATATAACTGATGATGTCAAAATCGTGGGGGAACGCTTTAGGTTTCTACCTCCTACTCCTCAATTCTCAGGAGGAATTGTCGATTTCGTTCAATTGGCCACAATTACAGAGAAAGAGTTGATGGAGAAATACTCGAGGCAAATAACTACAAGCGATGAATTTGCCAATGATATAGTCCGAAAATTTAGTAACTATCTATTGCGAGGAGGTATCTCCAACACAGAATTTAAAGAGGCTCACTATTACGTTAACGCATTAAATCCTCCTCCAGCTGACTAGACTCCCTTTTTCAAGAAATGTATTTAACTAATCTCCCAAACCTTGCATCAAAGTTTCTGTTCCACCAAAACTCAAGATAAAAGTGGAATAGTAATGATCGAATATATCTTTTAGATAGCTTCCTATATCAACAAGTTCTGGCTCTTTTGAGTCTTCTTGGAGCTTGTGTATTTCATAACCCCTATTCTTAGTAATGGTGTATAGAAACAGGGTGTGGAAATATACAGAGGAATAATACTTACGGTTAGCTATTTCCAACTGCTCTTCATTAGGGTGACGCTCTTTTGATTTGAAATTCATGAGAACACTACTTTCCATGTTCACAAATATTCGAGTCAAATTATCTCCTTCTGCATCGGGGATCATAACTGTAGTCTGATCCATATCCAAGCCTGTTGCATCTGAAACGTCATCCCATGAAACAGCATCATCACCTCTACCCTCTTTGTCTTGATAGGCAAAAACCAGCGGAGGAAGTCCTATATTATCGTTCTCATCTTCCTCTTTTGGTTTTGGTTCTTTGGGTTTTTCTTCATCAACAACTTTCACCCAGAAAACCTCATCAAAATCTTCTCCTGGTGCTTTCAAGCTAACTTTTATTTGAACTGCATCCCCGACCTTTAAACTTCCTTTCGGATTAAGACTGAGTTTAATAGTCCCGTCATCAGGGCTAGTCTGCTCAATATTGAAAAGGTCACTAACTTGCTTTGGTTCTCCGGGCCTATCGCCCCCCTCTGTTTCGTTTTGATTAATATCTAACAGCGCAATTTTTAGGTCACCTGGTTCTTCGGTACGGTCAAAATATTCATTTTCAACATCGGTAGAAAACCTAATTGTTCTCTCTCCATTCAAAGGAATCTTAGCTACAGGTGTTTCACCATCATTCGATGCCCTTACTTTGAAAAAGCTTGGAAATCTCTGTGGCTTGAATGCTTCTTGATCCTTATCTTTTTTTGATTTATCAGGCTTTTTGGAGGCTTTTGGCTTATCCTGCTTTAAGTCTAATTTGAAGGTTTGATTTAATAGCTTCAGCAGTTCAGAATCTAAAGGCATATTCTTGGTGAAATTCTTCAGCAACTCCTTTGTATTTGAAGAAGTATCGATATCCACCGCTTGTTTCCTACGCTTTTCTATCTCTGAAAGCTTACCGTCCTTAGAGCTTAACTTGCTAGCCAAGAACGATCTCAAATACTGCGTTTCCTCACCATCCTTTAACCTATCTCTAGAGGCCATGAATAACTCTTTCCGAAAGTCATATGCCATGTTCGTACAATCAACATGGATCAAGAGATGACTCTTGAGAAGATTAAGCTTCAATGAGCGGGTGATGAATTCTGAGGTATAATGACCATGAACCTGGCCGTTAAGGGAAAAGAGGACACACATACCATTCTTGAAATATCTTTTCTGAATTGCATCTTTACTCTCTTTGCTATCATATTCCTTAACTCGATTTTTGAAAACAAAACATGAAACTTTCATGTAGCCAAAGGCTTCATCTTCAAACTCTAGTGAAAATTTAGTATCAAGATAGTCTTGTTCTTCATTAAAAAGTCGTCTTTTCAGACCATAAAGATCTGTTACCAGAACATTGTTGTTAGGATACCTTTCTGCGGTATCCTTTGTAAGTGCTGGTAAAATTGGGCTGTAGAGATATTCGTTAATGCTTTGGTTTAAGTCTTGAGCAAAGCCAGAATAACCTTTGGGAAATTGATAGGAATAAAGCTTTATAATTGAACCTGTTTTAAACTTTCTCCCTTCCAGCCCCAAATCTAATTCTGTGATAGGAAAAGATGGAATCTTTCCATCAATAACCAAGTATTCGAACCATGTCTCTTTAGCTTGATCAGAGTCTTTCTTTGGATGCTCCCTAACTAGTGTAAAGCCAAATTCACCACTTCCGGAATACTGTTTAGACGCTATTAGTTGAAACCTCTTCTTTCCACAGAATGCTATAGCACCACTACCACCCATATTGTACTTTCCTTGTACAAAATGAATGTCATTTTTATTTCCGCTAATCAACGATAAGAAAGTTCTTTCGAATTTTTCTGGGTGTTGCCCCTCTCCATTATCGTAAATAATGACAGAAGTAGGATATTGATTTTTTTTATTTCTCGGGCCATGACCGTCCGCAATAACCTGTATGTTTTCTGCCTGGTTTCTTCTGAATGTTTGAAGATCCCAGCTTGCATCTGGATAAAAAACCTTAACAGCTTCATCCATTGATTGAGGGGCATCTTTTGATTTTGGTTCAATACTATTCAAATAGCACTGCTTCATCAGTATTGCATCAATGGAATTGGTTACCTTCTCGATTATTGCTGCAATAGGGTTTGATTGTTGATTTTTAACAATACTAAAGTTGCTAGGGTTGTTACCGAGTGGCTTCCAATTATCGCTATTCTCAAAAAGTTGATTATGCCTTTTGATTACCTCAAGAACACCGTCTTCATCTTTAGCAAAAAAAAGTTCTTCAAACAGGGTTTTATAGTCAGTGTGTGTCATATTCAAAGCCTATATTTAAGTTGTACGGAGTTTATCTATTTTAATCTTTAATTCGATAAGCGCGTCATCAATATCCATTTCAGAGTTAAACTTACCCAAACTAATTCTTATACTGGAAAATGCTTCTGTATCTGTAAGCCCCATTGATTTCAAGACGTGAGATGCTTCTATTACCTGAGAAGAGCAGGCTGAACCGTTTGAAATAATTGTTCTATCAAGTTGAGAAATAAGGATATCTGCATCAACACCTTCAATAAGGACATTAGATGTATTAGGTAGTCTTCTTTGATTAAATCCATTTATAGCGATATCCGAAAGTTCCATAAGGCCTGTTTCTAGCTTATTCCTTAACTTATTCAGCTTTTGTATATCATCATTAAGTTCTTTTACAACCAACTCCGATGCCTTGCCCAGCCCAACAATACCAGGGACATTCAATGTTCCACTTCTCAGGCCGTGTTCATGCCCACCACCATATAT